>JAABVA010000510.1_pt1 | contig 49154 bp, 51 predicted proteins | sample 5560331 | NCBI WGS metagenome assembly JAABVA01 (sample SAMN12812661, study PRJNA571458) | rock metagenome | isolation source: Antarctica rocks | place: Antarctica: Victoria Land, Mt New Zealand sud | collected 2016-01-07 | reverse complement strand
TACTTTCAGCAGTGGGCAGAACAACATATCATCAAGCCTATCAATATAAGGCTGACGATTCGTGCAATATCAGGCATGGTACTCGGCCTTATTCTGGAATACGTTATGGGTGACAAGACACTGGAAGCGCAGTGGGATGAACTGCCAGATTTTATCACCGATATGATTTTGGATGGACTAGGGAGTGATAAATCATGACGAAGAAACAACCTGTAATCGCACCAGTTGACATTACTGATGCAACGTTCAAAGCAAATCCGTTTCCATTTTACGCACAACTACGCGCCGAAGCACCCGTTTTTCCGGTGACTCTACCTACTAAGCAGCGAGCATGGCTGGTTACACGCTATGACGATGTACTCCATGTGTTGAAAGACGAACGTTTTGCTAAAGACCGCCTCAATGCAATGTCGTCTGAACAATTGAAAAAGATGCCTTGGATGCCACCGATGTTTAAGCCGCTTGAGCGGAATATGCTCGACCTGGACAGCCCTGACCACACAAGGTTGCGGGCACTCGTCCACAAGGCATTTGCGCCGCGCCTGATCGAGCAGATGCGCGACCAGATACAGGGCTTGACAAATGAATTACTGGATAAGGCAGAGCCGAATGGTGGTATGGACGTAATCGCTGATTTTGCACTGCCACTGCCGCTCACGATAATTGGACGCATCTTGGGGGTACCTGCCGAGGACAATCAGAAGTTTCATCGCTGGACCAGGACACTTGTTTCGGCGGGAACAAGCAGAAATCTCTTTGTACTTATCCCAAGCATCATGAGCTTTATGGGGTACTTGAAGAAAATTATCAAGGAGCGGCGTGTACATCCCAAAGACGACCTGATTTCGGCACTGGTCCAGGCAAAAGAAGGCAGTGATTCACTGAGTGAAGATGAAATTCTGGCAATGATCTTTCTTCTGCTAATCGCGGGTCACGAAACAACCGTGAACCTGATTGGCAGTGGATCCTTAGCATTGTTAGGACACCCCGATCAGTTAGCAATACTGCGAAATGAGCCAATGCTCATCAGGACTGCGATTGAAGAACTGTTGCGCTTTGTGTGTCCAGTTGAAATGGCAATGGAACGATATGCCCGTGAAGACATCACGATTGCGGGAACAACCATCCCACGTGGTGAACTGGTATTGGCTGTGATCGGGTCGGCAAACCGTGACCCCAACTACTTTGACAATCCTGATTTCCTGGACATAACTCGCACGAACAACAAACATCTGGCATTTGGTCAAGGCGTGCATTACTGTCTTGGTGCTCCACTCAGTCGGCTTGAAGGGCAAATAGCTATTAGTACGATGATCCAACGAATGCCCAACTTGCGTCTGAGGGTTGCATCGGATCATCTTCGCTGGCGCGGAGCGTTCGTTCTTCGCGGATTAGAGGCACTGCCGGTATCATTTTAGACGATTACGCTCTACAGGATATGGAAATTCGTTCTCCCTTCGCCCTTTTTTCTTTCTACAGAAACTACGAGAAAGCATTGACGACACCAGTCAACAAGTGATATAGTACACATCCGCTCTGCGTTCACGAAGCAAACAGAGCGGATGAATACGGGGTAGACATCGGCTGTCCCTTGTAATCGTATGCGCTCAGAAAAGAAAATACCTGGCACCAGCATCCTTATTGGCGTGGATGCTGGGTTTTTGTGCTGTCGTGAAGACTCTTGTATGTCTATCGAGTGGGAGAAAAGACATGCTACCCTTTTACATCGAGGTTGCGCGAACCGCATTTCGCCGCCAACTCATTTATCGCTGGGCAAATATCGCAGGTTTACTCACAAATATTTTCTTCGGGGCTATTTTTAGTTATCTCATTATCGCGCTCTATCAAGTACGGCCCTCGGCGGCTGGCTATAACGTGCATGATACGCTCCGCTACACCTGGCTGGTACAGAGTATGATTATGGTGGTACTACCATTTGGTTGGTACGATGTGATACTCTCGATTCGTTCGGGTGACGTTATTTCTGACTTGAGTAAACCTTGCGATTTTTACTGGTATTGGTTTAGTCGTGAACTTGGACGCGCCTTCTACTACATCATGTTTCGCGGCATACCTACCTATCTCGCAGGTATGCTTCTCTTTAGCATTGGCTTCCCAACAGACTGGCATGCGGTACTTGCTTTTCTGCTCATTCTTCCTTTCAGTGCGATGTTAGGTATCGCCTATCGTTATCTCTACAATGTCGTTGCCTTCTGGATTACCGAAGCACGTGCGGTGGCTGTTCTGGCCGGAACTATTGCACTCTTCCTAACCGGCTCGTTTGTACCATTTCCTTTTTTCCCAGCATGGGTACGCACAATTGCAGTATGGCTGCCTTTCAATGGTTTAATGAACTTCCCTGCGGAACTATTTTTGAACAAATTAAGCATCGACGAAATATGGCTGAACAGTGGACGTTTGTTGCTCTGGCTTTTTGTACTGACATTTCTTGTACGTTGGATAACTGCAATCGCTGCAAAACGTGTTGTGGTTCAGGGCGGCTAGAAAGGAGCATACATACTTATGCTACGCGCACTAACAGATGATATACGCCTGTACTGGTATCTTATCGGTATCCAGCTACGAGTACAGTTCCAGTATAAAGCAAACCTATTGATTGATATTGGCACATTTTTCTTGACGACAAGCTTTGAATTTCTAGGTGTACTTGTTATCTTCGGCCCCTTCCCTTCTCTGCTCGGTTGGAAGATTGGTGAGGTTGCGCTGCTCGCAGCAGTGATGTCGATTAGCTTTGGGTTTGCCGAGATGCTCGGCTCAGGTATAGACAATTTTTCGGCAATCGTTAGACTTGGGGAGTTTGATCGTGTATTGCTGCGACCTGTTGGCGCGTTGATACAGGTTGTTGGCAGTGATTTCCGTTTACGGCGTCTTGGTCGTTTGACACAGGGAAGTATAGGGTTTATTGTTGCGCTCATTCTGTTGCCTTCGTTACAGTGGACGCCGTATAAAGTAACTTTGCTCCTCATTGGTATCGTAAGTGGTGCGATTATTTTTGTCTCTGTATTGCTACTGGGTGCGACTCTCTGTTTCTGGACCGTTGAGACGACCGAGCTTACTAACATCCTCACCTACGGTGGACGAGAGATGCTGAGCTACCCACTAACGATCTATAGCCAGACGCTACAACGCTTCTTTCTTTTTGTTGTACCATTAGCGTTTGGCTCTTATATTCCAGTATGTGCTATTCTTGGGCACGCTCTTCCATTTGGTCTTCCGACGAATATCGCATTTATCTCTCCGATTATTGCACTGGTTTTTGCACTAATTTCGGGATATATCTGGAGTTTTGGAGTTCGGCACTACCAGAGTACAGGAAGCTAGCTTAATAAGGAAAGGAGAACATGGCATGAAGATGATAGATGTTGAAGGTCTGAGCAAAACATTCCGAGTTGCACGAAGACGGACTGGTATGATAGGAGCATTACGTAGCATTGTAGACCCGGAGGTACGGGTTGTGGAAGCGGTGCGTGATCTGTCGATGCAAGTTGAGCGTGGCGAGATGATCGGGCTGGTAGGTCCAAATGGTGCGGGAAAAAGTACGACAATCAAAATGCTAACGGGTATTCTCAAGCCCTCCAGTGGCAACGTGCGAGTTGCTGGCCTGATTCCCATACAACAACGGCGTGCGCTTGCTGCACGTATCGGTGTTGTTTTTGGACAAAGGACGCAACTATGGTGGGACTTGCCTCTCATAGACTCGCTACGCCTGTTACGCCATTTGTATCGTGTACCAGAGGTAAGACATACTGAGAACCTGGCACAACTATGTGCGATGCTTGAACTCGATGAATTTATCGACACACCTGTACGACAACTCTCACTGGGGCAACGTATGCGTGGCGATCTTGCGGCGGCATTGTTGCATGAACCGGACCTGCTCTATCTCGATGAGCCGACGATTGGTTTAGATGTGGTAGCTAAGGCTCGCATACGAGCGTTTCTGCTCGAACTCAACACGCGTAAAGAAACCACTGTGATTTTGACAACGCACGACATGGACGATATAGAGATGTTATGTCCGCGTATGATGATTATCGATCATGGGCGCAAGCTCTACGATGGAACCGTTGCGTCAATTCGAGAGCGCTTTGGTGGGGATCGTACTCTTATCGCTGTACTGGACCCTGCTGCACTTGCTGCTTTGCCTCATGATACGCAAGGTCAACCAGTTCTTAGTGACCTTCCACATGATGTACGACACATACGTTCAGAGGGGCCGCGCCTATGGCTAAGTTTCGGGCGTGAAGCGATGCCAGCCCATGAGTTGGTGGCATGGCTGGGAACAAGGCATCAACTACGTGATGTAACATTTCAAGAGCCAGAAATCGAGGACGTGATTCGCCGTATTTATGAAGAGGGCTTACTGCTCCAGCCCACTCGCTAGTACTGCGAACGCTACAAAATGCTTGCATCACATGAATTTATTTGCTAAGATGTAGTAGGACAAATGTTACAATTGAAAAGTCCTTGTAGATTTATTCTTATATCATTAAAGAGGAGAGCAAAAAGCTTATGGACAGTTCTCTTCAAAGTGCTGCTGAGCTTACCACAGAAGAGTTGACCGAATCGCTGGCGAAAAAAGATGGTGTCGTAGAGAACGCAGAGGGCCATGATGAGGAAAAGCATCATATCCACCTGCCCGGCCCTAGCTTATGGCCCTTTTTATTGAGTGGCGCAATATTGCTTGCTGTTATTGGGATATTGTTCTTTCCTGAAAACCCCTGGCTCACCATTGTTGCTGCACCACTGGTCATCATTGGTATTTTAGGCTGGGCACTGGAAGACCCAATGGCACCGACATCTGATAAACTCGCAAATCTGTATGGACGCAAGGAGACTCCTTCGCGCTTCCGGCTTGGTGAACAGGCTGTTGACAAAGATGGATATATTCTTGGCAAAGTCGAAGCACGTTTTGCGAAGTATATTCTCATCGAGCGCAGTAGCGGTTTGCTTGCAAAAGCGTACTATGTGCCGCAGAGCTATGCGATCAACGACACAAAGCGAGGCTTCGTTCGACTTTCGTTGAGCGAGGACGAACTTGTGAGCAAGGGCTACAATGCTGTACCTGACGACCTGTATGATAATACGCCGGAGTATGGTGCGCCAATCACTAGTGGTGTTGCTCAATTCGCGTTTGGTCCATTATCACCTGCAGAGACAGGGCACTACAACTATGGCCCTAACTTCCCAGGCATGAACACCGACGCGAGCGGTTCATATCACCACGATGAGGTACGACCAACGCCACAGCGTTACGTCGCGGATCGCCGCCACCGATTATATGCCACCGAAAAAACACTTCCCAAGCAATCTACTAACCCAGAATAAGAGATATGCTCTCTACAGAACAAAAGAAAGCACTGTGTACTAGACTGAAACTGTACACAGTGCTTTCTTTTACTTCATCATTGATAGTCGTAGAAGCCCTTGCCGCTTTTACGGCCATACATACCGGAGATGACCATGCGGCGAAGCAATGGAGGAGGTGCGTACAGAGGGTCTTTATACTCTTCGTAGATAGCCTCGGCAGCCCACATAGTTGTGTCCAGCCCCACATAGTCAAGGAGTGTAAAGGGACCCATTGGATAACCACAACCCAGTTTCATCGCGGTATCTATGTCGTCGCGTGTCGCCATGCCGTTCTCTAGCATACGAATCGCGGCTAGCAGATAGGGTATGAGCAGGAAGTTAACGATAAAGCCAGCCGTATCTTTCGCAATGACGGGCTTTTTGCCGAGCGAGATAGCGAATTGCTTGACGGTCTCGATGGTTTCTTGTGATGTAGAAATTGTTTGAACCACCTCCACGAGTTGCATCACAGGTGCTGGATTGAAAAAGTGCAGACCACATATCTTGTCTTGCCGCTTCGTTACCGCCCCCATCTGGGTGATGTTGAGTGACGATGTATTGCTCAAAATAAGCGCATCAGGTTTTAGTACATGGTCAAGCATGGGAAAGAGGCGTAGTTTTTCTTCCATATTTTCTACGACTGCCTCGATGACCAGATCGCACTCCGCAAAGTCCGCAATATCAAGTGTTCCGCGAATGCGAGTGCGATTCTCATCAACCTGCCTATGTGTAAGCTTATCTTTGCTTGCCATCATATCCCATGCACCATAGATACGTGCTAAACCTTTATCGAGTAGTTGTTGGTTGATCTCACGTACAACTACCTCGTAGCCCGATTGAGCGCACGTCTGGGCAATGCCAGCACCCATGAGACCTGCACCAACAACACCCACTTTGTAAATCGCCATTAACTCTTCTATCCTTTCAAAATCCGTTGCTGAAATAGCATGAAGTTGTTATCTGAAGCGACAACTCACACGGAAATGTTTACTTGCATACAGGTATTGTAGCATAATAGCTGTGGTTTGAGTCAAGCGTGTGTTTCTGGTGCCTTCGTGGTCTCCTTACTGTTGTCACGCGCTTTTGTAAGTGCTGTCAGATCAGGGATTTTTCTAGGTGCTGAACCGCGAAACCTGTGTGATCAGAGGACGCGTTGTATCTATTCCGCAACCGCTCAACAGTTTCAATCCTTGCTCCTGCGAGATATCCCGATTCTTTTCACCGAACGGATCAATTGTTGGTGTAATAATTTGTGTTTTGTCACGCGGCAGCTCAGGGAAGATTGACGGCTGTGAATTAAAAGCATAGACGGCATAAGGATCGAGGAACTGCTTGATATATACCTTTGCGCTCGAATTAGGATGGGCAGTATCTACATGACACATCCAAAGTGCTGGTCTCATCCAAGGAAAAAATGTTGCAAGGGGAGCGAGCTGAAAATCATGGATAAAATAGAAGTCGGCTTGCTTTTCCTGTACATAGTTTTCAGACGCTGTACGCTGTAAAGAGTCGAGGAAGACGTGTTGCTCTTGCGTGGAAAGGTCTCCTTGTTCAATGCCTTGCAGCAGTTCTCCCAGACGTGCCACGAAACGATTTTCGGTATCATCGAGCGCGATCACATCCCATGTATGCGGAATGCCGAGTTCTTCCATAAGAGGAAAGAGTGCTGCAAGTAGTTCGGCTACACCCCCACCATGACGTGTCGTATTGATGTGCAGGACATGCGAACCGGCCAGAGAAGCAGCAACAGAATAGACACGAGCAAGCACATCCTCGCCAACAAACTGTGCATACCGATCTAATCGTGGTGATCGTTTCATAAGAACACCTGTTCCTTCTTTTCGCATGTAGATATCTCTCAGAGAGATATCTTTTGTATCGCTTCTCGCTTGCTCTCTACATAATACGACATAAAAATTCTTTAATGGAAGGCACACCGCCTCCCTCTATTTCAATCAGTGAAGAAATAGGGACTTCTACCAATGGACAATTAGAGCGAGTTGCTTTATATTTATGTGGGGTAATCTGTAGCACACTATAATAAATTTAAAGAGGCGTGCGACACATGTTGTGACATGCATGTTTATTCTCGCATCGCCATTAAGGATATGATAACGATATGCTCTTTTCGCGTAAAGTGTTGCAACGAATCCTGGGTGTGTTATGGCTCATCGACGGTCTTTTACAGTTGCAGCCACAAATGTTTACCATGAATATGGTTAATGGGGTTATGAGGCCCATGCTAGATGGTCAACCGGGCTTATTTGAACCGAGCCTTCAGTTCATTGTTACCCAGACCACGCTCCACCTTGTCGCGGTTAACTGGCTCATAGCCACCGTGCAAATTCTACTTGGACTCGGTTTCCTCTTCCTCCCTGATCGTTGGATGAAAGAGGTCGTCATCGTTTCTATCGTATGGGCCTTCGTCGTTTGGTATGGAGGCGAAGGCATGAGCATGTTGTTCACCGGGCAAGCTAGCATACTATCAGGTGCGCCGGGGGCAGTGTTGCTCTACCCGTTGCTCGGTCTGGCTGTTTATCCGCGTAATCAGGCGAATGGGGCAATGGCAAGAAATTCTGATGATGGCTTGCTTCCACGAGGAGCATTGCGCTGGACACTCTCAGGCTTCTGGTTCTTCGCCGCGTTACTCCAATTGCAGCCCCACTGGTGGCAACTACAGCAAATTTCTCAAGCGATCGGTGCGATGGTAGGCCAGGGTGGTCTGAATAGCGTACTGGTGGACCCTATCCTCACAAATCTCGCAAATGCTACAGCCAACATCGAGGTGCCGCTCAATATCACGCTCATTGTGTTGTTCCTGGCACTTGGTTGCGGTCTGGCTTTTGCTAAGGAAAACCAGTTGCGCTTCTTCCTGGTTGCATCCATTGTCCTGAGCGTTATCGTATGGTACTGCTCTCAGGCATTTGGTATGATTCTTACTGGCATGGCAACCGACTTCAATTCGGGCTTGCTACTTGTCGTTATCTCACTGGCATGCTGGCACAAAGCACACGCTTTGCAAACAGCACGTATACAGGATGTACACGACGGAGTGTAGCAGACCGAAGGATCGGGCACTGTGCAACGTGCATAAAGAATTGTAGAAGAAGGCACATGGGCAACGTCTACACGTTGCCCATGTGCCTTCTTGATTACTTTTCTTCTATAAAGGCGCGTATCTGCTGTAACGGCCCTTGATCGGCTAGGAAGACGATTGTGTAATGGTTCAATGCTGGAAAGTTGACGTAGCGGCAATTGGGGATTGTGCGCTGCGCCTCTGCTGCTGCCGTCTCCGTCACTAACTGGTCATTCTCGATGAATAAGCCTTGCCCTGCACGTAACAGAAGCGTTGGAACGGTAACATGCGCCCATTGCTGCTCAGGCTGGAACTCTTCAAAATGTGCGGCCTCCTCAAGGATGCCTGCTTTATAGCTCTTGGGCAGAACAGAGCCATCGTTTTCGTGTAGAACATCATGGGCGTAGTAAATATCTACGTACTCGTTCCAGTATGGACCAAGAAATGGCGCGGCTTTCATGCGTCTGATGTACTCCTGATATGAGGGAACGGTTGTGCCCAGGCGGTCAATTGCAGCGGTCAACCACGCGGGTTGCTCAGCGGCTGTTTGCCACGGTAATGGTGTTCCAGCATCGAGGAGAACTAACTTGCTCAATTTGTTGGGGTAGTGTGCCGCGAAGTAGAGCGCAATCATGGCACCGAGCGAGTGACCAATGACGATAGGACGCTCAAGGCCGAGTTCGTCAATGAGTGCTGCGAGTTCCGCGGCATGAATGGGAACATTATAGCCTTCTTCGGGTTTGTCACTATCGCCGCGCCCTCGTAGATCATAGGCGAAAACGCGATGAGTGGCTGCGAGATCATCGGCTAGAGCTTGAAAAAAGAACGCATTCGCTGTAATACCATGAATGCAGATAATGGGTGTTCCCTGTGTCCCCCATTGTACCCAATGTAAGGTGACATCATCCGCGATGATAAATTCGTCATGTACTGGTTTTATTGGCATAAGTTGCTCCTTGCTGTTCAAACATGCGCCACTTGGCGGATGTTGCGGCGATACGTGCTAGCCCTTCCTTTTGCCGCTGCTGCGACGAGTGCCAGACTTTCTGGTGATTGAGCATTGCTACTTTAGGCCAGAAAATCCCCTGAATGATACGCAGATAGTCGTCCGTCTTAGGCGCATAAAGAAAGGCTTTGTCTGGCTCCAGATAAAAGTATTGCCCTTTCGATATATACCATGCACGGATATTGTCCTGTGTCTGCACAATCTCTGCTGAAAGTTGTTGACACAGATTCTGTTGTTTTTGCTCCAATGCTCCAAAGGGAAAACAGTGTACATGAGCATGAAATACCGTCTGATGAAAGATTCCATGTTCCCAGAAGATTGGGGGCAGATAGTATTGTTGCAGGAAGTGTTGAGCCTCTTGCTTTAAGGCAAAAAATTCCGCATCCAGTTTTGCTGGTATAGCTCCATAGCAGGCATAGTGCAGTTTAGGCATGATAAGTATATGACCCTCGACAAGAGGGGCGTGATCGGCAACAAGACGAAAATTCGGCGTTTCTTTGAGTATGTTCGTGGCGATAGCATTGCGTTGACAAAATACACAGTCCGCACGTAATGCTTCTGCGCCCAAGGAGACGCTGCTCCCATTTTGCATAAAGGTCACTCCTGTTATAGCATGAGATAGATTATCCCTTTTCTGGGTATAGTCCTTCTTGAAAGGCAACCGCAGGGGAGAGTAGCAGTCGGTTGACTGTGTTATCCCGCGTGACGAAAACCAGCTTCGGCCATCGTAAGCGGTGTTCCTTCGGTGAGCATTCCTGCATCCACGACTTCGGCGATAACGAGCGTCGAGTCACCTGCTGGTACGGTTTGTTGCACATCGCAAGCTACCCACCCTAGAGCTGATTGCAAGATTGGATAGCCAGCGTTCGTTATAGTATAGGGAATACCAGCAAGCTTGTCTGGCGTGCGTGCAGCAGGCTTTCCCAGTGTGCCAGCAAGTTCGCGTTGCCCGGTCTGTAGCACATTTATCGTAAATTTCCTGCTATTCAGGATGATTGAGAGCGACTTTGCGTTATTCTCTATAGAGACAGCAAGCAATGGCGGCTCGAACGAAATTTGTGTGAGCCAATTAGCAGTGAAGGCGTTCACATCTTGCTGGTCTGCACACATGACTGCATAGAGTCCATACGTAAAAAGTCGTAATGCCTGTTTTTTCACACTTTGGTCCAAGAGAATGTCCTTTCTACAACGTCAAATAGAAGATACCTTATTATATATCTTCTAACGGCTAAAAGGGGACGAGTATTGACCAATCCTTCTCGGTATGAAACTTTATAGCCGTGATATGGCAGCTAACAAAGAAAGAGTATAGCAATATATGTCTATATTTCGTTTTGCTTGCGAGTAATTATAGTAAATAAGGGATAGTATGGAGTAGTATGTAGATAGAGGTGAACCCCTTCGTGAGGAATAGATACTAATGAGATGCAGAGGCAGAGTAATATGGCAAAACGCAGAAAAACAACATGGACTATCACATCATTCCTACTTGTCTTATCGGTTGTGATAATAACTACTAGCGTGTTTATGGCCCGTGCTAGAATGACGAGTATTGGCTTGATGTCACCCTCGCCTACACCAAAGCCAACCGCAACTTTAGTGCCAACACCCACACCAACGCCAATGTTCGACCCCAATGTTGGTGCTGTACTACCATCACATCGGGTCGTGGCATTTTATGCTGTACCAGGGGCAGAGCCTACGGGACCAGCCTATCAGTTAAGCGAGGATATGTATAACCAACTGGTTCAACAGGGTGCTGCTTACCAAACGCTTGATCCGGCACATCCCGTTCAGGGTGGTATCGACCTCGTAGTAAGCGTACCGGATTCTTTTCCTGGCCCCAATGGATATTACAGCCACCATGTCGATTCCGATACCATCCAGGCATATGTGGATTTTTGCCAAAGTCATCATCTCCTCTTGTTTTTAGATCTGAACATCGGACTCGCCCCTGCCATGGAAGAGGTTAATTATTTCCTACCCTACCTGGAAAAATATGCATTCGTCCATATGGCGATAGACCCCGAATGGATGTTCCCGCGTCATGACGGCATCCCTGGCGTGAATTTGAGTAATGTGCGAGCTTCAGACCTGAACCCCATCATTCAAGCAGTAGCGGAACTCCCAATGAAATATCACGTTCCTAGAAAAATACTTATCATTCACCAATACCGTCCGAGTGGCGATGGAACTGCCAATCCCTATGATGCTGGACAGGCCGAGATTGCGGATAAGCATAACCTGTTATTCGACCCGCGTGTCGATGTGGTGATTCATGTTGATAGCGTTGGAGGATACGTTGGTGATCGCGCCGACAAAATACAGCAGTATACCAACTGGGTCAAGGGAGATATGCAAAAATACTCCAACTTTCAATATGGAGGCTTTAAGTTGTTCTACCATATTGAGTCGAAAACTCGCTTGATGACACCACAGGAGGTGCTTTCACTTGATCCAGCACCATTGGTGGTGACATATGGTAACTAGTGGCAAGTAATCGAGGATAGCCGGGCGAGCTTACCCGAAAATGCTATTGTGGAACACAACATTGGACAGAAGGCTCATTCTATGCGATATTCTCATGGATATGTTTCCGCAGGATTGGAGATTTCTGTATGTCTTCTACGTATTCGTCACAGACCACAATGCCCCGCTGTCAACGTTGCGGGGCATCACTCGGTCTCAGGGAGTCACGTTGTGCAAACTGTGGTTACTATAATGGGATGCCACCTACAAACAATGATCAACAGCAGCGTCCTCAACCTCCATCTTCTTGGAATTCGCCATATCAACCTGTGCAACAAAATCCGTCAATGCAGCAGTTCGATCAGCAGCAGGGACAGGCTGATAGTCAATGGAAACGCTATCCACCCGAACAAAGAAATAGATATAACCAGCCTACACCATATCAGGTACCCCCTCAACAGCAACCACCGTCGTTTTATAAGGAACCTGAAGCGCGTCGCCGACCCCAGCTAGGACTAATTATAGGTGTGTGTGCGCTGCTTATTGCACTGGTTGGAGCAAGCTTTCTGGCCTATACCTTCCTGTTTGCACAGAAAAATACTCAATCCGACTCAGGTGGTACTACGCCAAAGACTGCTGCGACAAATCCTGTGCCAAAGGGTAATCCCCTCTTTCAAGATGCGTTTGCCAGCAATACCAATGGTTGGAGTATACAAAGTTACCCCGGTGAATTTTCCGTGTCACTGGGAAACGGTGCGCTGAAACTGGAAAATGACAGCCATAAATTGCTCTGGGAACTTGTGCCAGGGAGCAAAACGTATGCCAATTTTCAGCTTTCTGTCGATGCGACCCTCTCAAAAGGCTCGCAGGATAACGGCTATGGTGTGTACATTCGCAGTACATTGAGCCAGAATATGTCGATAACAGCGTTTTATCGTTTTGAATTGTACGGCGACGGCTCATTCGCCATCTTCAAAGGTACAACCGATGCCAATGGCGTTACCACAACGCCGCGCCTCGTCGATTATACAAATAGTTCGGCAATTCTGAAACAGGGCGGCGTAAATCATATCGCGATTAACGCGACAGGCTCGACCATGCAATTCATGGTCAACAATCAAATCCTGAGTACGATTACCGATGCCACCTATGCCAGTGGTGCGATTGCGCTGTTCGTCTCGAACCTGCAAAATGCTCCGGCAGGGGCGACGGCAACCTTTGCCCATCTCGCTTTGTATCCAGCGCAAAAGTAATTAGCCAGTAATAATGTTCGCATAAACACCTGGATCGACATTACCACCGCTAACAATACAACACACTCGTTTACCCGCGAAACGCGTTGGATTGGCAAAGATGGCTCCGATGGCAAGCGCACCTGTTGGCTCGACCTTCAAATTGACATAGCGAAAGCAATGACGTGTTGCGGTAAGTAATAATTCATCAGGTACCTCGATAATATCGCTAAGTCCATGCTGGAGTATCTCCCAATTAAGATGACCAAGACTGATAGTACGCGCACCATCAGCGATTGTCGCAGGTTCCTGTTCGTTGCGAATAAGGTGTCCACTACGCAATGATCGGGCTGCATCATTGCCCAGGAGCGGTTCTGCTCCGATAATCTCAGTAGTTTTGTGCAGATATTCTCGCGCAATGACGATGCCCGACGAAAGACCACCACCACCTACGGGTACGATTATAGCATCGAAGTTCCCCATCGTAAAAATATCTTTGCCCAGCGTTGAATTACCTGCAACAACACGATAGTCATCATATGCCTGTGCCTGAAATGCATCAGGCTGTTCTTGTAGCAATTGTGCGACCCGTTCGGCGCGACTTACCTGTCGCACATCAACCAAATCAACCTGACCGCCATAGGACCGTACTGCGTCGATCTTAACCTGCGCCGAGGTCGAAGGCATGACAATGGTACATGTTTTACCAAGTAGTTTGCTGGCATAAGCTACTGCTTGACCAAAATTCCCTGACGAAGCCGCTACTATACGGCGTTGTGGGATAGATGCGAGAAGGTTGTAGGCCGCACGAAATTTAAAACTTCCCGTATACTGAAAGGTCTCGCTGGCAATAGTGATATCACAGTGAAATTGTGTAGCAAGAGGCGGACATGGACACGGTAAAAGCGTTGTGAGTCGTACATGCGGCGGCAGTGTCTCCCATACATTTGTGATATATGCTTCGGTTAATGCTAGTGCTGTGGTATAGTTTTTCATAGAGCGCTTCTCCTCCTTTGCTTAACACTCTCTCTGTCGCTTGGGGGTTCTAAGTGGTTACTCTCCATCTATATATCCCAAAGCTGAGCAGCAATCAACGTGTGTGAAGGACTATAGAATTCAAAGGTTATAGGAGAAGAATATTCACCAAGGAATAAAACTGTACCGTCTTGGACCTCATCTTCTTCTACATAACCCACACGAGGTATCATACGCACGCTTGCAACATCCTGACCATTCTCAGCAAGGAAGCCAACCAAGTAACGATACCTCGACACATCTTCTGCTGAATCATCGACTATCCTCAAACTCCCAATAGTCAGTGTCTGTTTTACCACATTGTTTTCTTTGATCTCCTCTCCTCTCGTTCCTCTTGACTCCGTTTGTACTATTTTCTGTCTTCCTCCTCCTACTGATACCAAAAGATGCGGTTGCTGTTGAGACAGCTCCAGCTCTTCTCTCTCTATGCGGAAGCGATCTTCTGCCTTGCCAAAAATTGCACTTTGCTTGGTAAATGAACCATCTGTATTTTGTACAACAAAACTTGTATTATGCCATTGCTGATTCGTGGTGCTGGTATAAAGCACAATATAGGCATGGGCATAGTGCTGATGTTTCTCTTTTAAAAAGTGAATACTTTCAGGGAGAGCCAGTATCCCTCTTTCTTCTCTCTTCGCTTGAGGATTGGAATTCGTGAGTGTATCAATCACTGCTTGCTTTGGATATTTTGCACGCACTGACTTACGTCCTTTCTCTGAAATGTCTACGAACAATGTGAAAATTTCAGACGATTCCTCCTTCGATGACTTGGTGCATCATCTCCTTTTCAAGTGTATCTCAGGAGGAAGACCAATGTCTAGCTCGTCTTTGGCACTATCCAGCGTGACTTTTCCATGCTTCTTTGGAGGAGTATCTATCACCTCACAACATTTCTTGTGAAAGCAATGTGCGAGCGTTTGATTACAGTTGCTCCCTCTGCGAGAAGATTACTCAGTAGGTGGACAGGCAGGTGCATTTGGTCGGTATTTGTAATAAGTTCGGAGGTGCCATCTGTCTTGTATTAAACTGTTCCACCCTCTTTCTACACGGCATCCATGAGGTAGAATAGATGCTGAGACTGGAAGAAAGCAGAAGGGAAAAATATGTCAGAGACAAATGAATATACATCAACACTTCGCGTCCGTCTAAGCGCAAGTGCTGCCCACTATGGCGGCAATCTTGTCAATGGTGCCCACATGCTCTCATTATTTGGTGATGTGGCGACGGAGCTTGCCATTCTTTGTGATGGTGATGAAGGCTTGCTGGTCGGCTACGAAAGCATCGAGTTCCTGGCACCACTCTATGCAGGTGATTTCGTCGAGGTGACGGGTCGCATCACAAACGTAGGTCGCACCTCAAGACGGTTGGAGTTTGAAGCGTACAAGGTGATTACAACAAGGCAGGATGTAAGCGACTCTGCCGCAGATGTCCTTGCAACACCGCTTCTTGTGGGGCGAGCGATAGGAACAACGGTCGTGAAGATGGAGCAGCAGCGCAAGAAGCACGAACAATAATATGCTAGTAGACAAAAACGGCTTCACAGAAGCCGTTTTTGTGAGACGGGGGCAGTCCGTCTCACATACCATCATATAAAACTTGGTTATTACAGCGAAACAGAACACTTATGCCAGCGTCTTGTACATCTCATCAATCTGTATCGCGCAACGCATACCAACCCCAGCGTAGAGCTGATGCGCGCCGGTCGTGTTATGCTGGTCCACATTGAGATCAATCCGCAAGATGTCGCGCCGGGCATATTCCGTGAAAACCTTTTGCAGCAGGGCCTCAGCGATACCACGGCGACGATACGCGCGCAGCACCGCAACCTGCCATACAAAGCCGGTATTCGTTCCCAGGAAGGTGCGACAGACAATCGCACCAACTACCTGCTCTTCATCGCTGGCGACATAGAGCATCGTCGGATCGAAGGTTGGGCACTCCAACACGCGTTCCTCCCATTCCTCAAAAGGCCGATAGGGATAGCCGCCAATGTCCTGAAAAGCCTCCTGGATCACAAAATGGACCGCTCTTATTTCGCGTGACAGCTCTGCCCGCCTGATCTCCAGGCCAGCAATCTCGCGGAAAACAGGAGGATGTTCTCGCAGATCGATCACCATACTCATATCGCTCGATCTCACTGTATACTCCTGCGCTTCAAGCTGGCGACGGCGAGCCGGGGTCATGCTCCAGGTCTTCACCTCCGGAATGCCCTCTTTGCCAGACTCAGCCCACAAGGCCCTCCCGCGCGCCTCGGCAAGTTGCAGCAGATACCGCTCCAGGCCGCGCTCGCGATAATCCAGACGCACACCGCTATTGGGATCAAGTAAGAGCAGTTGCCCATAGAGTTTGATGCTCGTATAGCCCACAATCTGGCCTTCTGCATTCACCAGCACAAAGGCATTTGTTGTCAGATCCATGTTCTGCCATGTATCCTGAATAACCTCGGCATCGACGTCAGAAGAGCCAGTATCGGTCAGTTCACAAGCCCTGACAAGCTCGGCAACTTCCTGGATATCTGCCGAGATAGGTGCGCGCAAAGTCAGATCAGCGGGTAATGTAACGGTCATGATCAATTCTCCTTGTATTCAGGCGTTCGAGCAGGTTTAAACCCTACCCCAATGCGTCGACGACAGTGTTTCTTGCGAAATTCCTCGTATCCCATAAAGAACAGAGAGAGGCCGTGGAACGCCATCAGAACGCTCCACGGCCTCTCTCAAAAGCTGCCATAGACACCAAAAAACCGCGAGCGTTCTTTCAAGAAAAGCGCCCACGGCCCGAATTACTACGCTATATTACGGAGGGTTTTATGCAAACCTCCTGAAAAAGGGCATAGTACAGCCTTGGGCGACTGAAAGCAGGTTGGCACCTAGCTTGCTCAGTCGATAGCCGTGCCAGAATTTGGCACGCGGCCCTGTTGCATTGGCCATACTAGCGATTACCTCTGTCTCTCTCATACTGGAATATTCGCAGGAGTGTGCTTACCACTCAAGCACACTCCTAACTGTACCTTATCCAGGCGCAAGACGTCAAGCCTCGCCAGAGTCCTTTTTGGCACAATTTTTGAATGGAAGAGAAAAATTGGAAATTTTTCGTAACCAATCAGGTACCTTGAACAAACTGCCAGCGAAGCGCCGCTAGGCGCTGAGACCGCAGAGAGGAGCGAACCTGAGTAGTTACCGTTTTTGTCTACTAGCACTACATATTCACCCACACACAACCATTTTTATGGCTTTCAACGGCCTTCGTGACGAACTGCATGCCGCGCAGTCCATCATAGACAGTGGGATAACCGCCCATTGGTTTGTTGCCTTCTTCAACGCGACGGATGTCGGCAATAATCATCTTGTAGAGGTTAGCAAAGGCTTCGAGGAAACCTTCTGGATGACCTGCTGGCAAACGAGTTGCAGCTTTGGCTTCATCGCTCATGTAGGGTTGCCCAGTACGTAGTATCTGTGTTGGCTGCTCTGGCTGCTTGAAGATGAGTGTGTTGGGGTTCATCTGGTGCCATTCCAATCCGGCCTTACTCCCGTAGATGCGGATGGTGAGATTGTTCTCCTCACCTGCTGCAATCTGTGAACAGGTCAGAATGCCTTTGCCGCCATTTTCGAGTCGTAGCAGCATGTTTGCGTCGTCTTCAAGTGTCCTGCCCTCGACAAATGTGGTTAGATCGGCACATAACGAGGCGATTTTGAGGCCAGTAATGAACTCTAGCAAATTCTCGCCATGTGTCCCAATATCACCGATGCAGCCGGAGATACCGGATTTTTTCGGGTCAGTACGCCACTCAGCCTGCTTATTGCCCGACTTCTCTATCGGCTCCATTAACCAATCTTGAACGTATTCGACAAGTACTTTTCTGACATCGCCTATTATACCGCGACGCACAAGGTCACGCGCATGACGAATAGTTGGATAACCTGTATAATTGTGCGTCAGTGCAAATACAAGATCGTTGCTCTCGACGAGTGCGACCTCTTCTTGCGCTTCCTCAAGTGTAAACGACATGGGTTTATCAGAGACAACGTGAATACCATGTTCGAGAAACGTTTTTGCAACCGGAAAATGCATATAGTTTGGCGTGGCAATGATGACGAAATCAATGCCATCCTCAAGTTGTGCTTCGGCTTTTGCCATATCCTGAAAACTGTTGTACGAACGTTTGAGATACCACGCCTGCGCCGACGTTGCCGCACGTTGTGGATCGGTGGACATCGCACCTGCGATAACCTCGGCTTGACCATCTAATTCAACAGCCATGCGGTGGACGGCTCCAATAAATGAGCCTTGTCCACCACCCACGATGCCTGCTCGTAACCGTCTATTTGCTACATTTCGATTCACTTTTATTAGCTCCTTTCTGCCTACATCTAGTCTTGTTCTTGCCAGGGATGTGCGCCCGTCTTGAGCGGTGTGGGACGCTCACAGGTACTCGTCAGCCCTATATGCCTGCCTTGTTGGGAAGACTCTAAGAAGGACTGCATGATATCGAGTACATGATAGGCCATAGCACCGTTTGCGCGATGCATACGACCAGAACGCATTGCATAGGCCATATCTGCTAACCCTATGCCACGCGAGTTACTCGTATAGCTGTAGGCTAGTGGCACCTCTTGCCACTCCTTGCTGCGCCCTACACTGAGAAAAACTGGACCGCCAAAGGTATTGGGATCGGGCACGCTTAATGTACCCTCCGTGCCATAGATCTCTATACGTGGTAGATGATGTGACCACACATCAAAACTGGTGATGAGTGTTCCTACTGCCCCACTGGCGAAATCCATCACACCCGAAATGTGTGTCGGCGTGTTGACGGTTATGGGTTGTCCTTGCAGTGGGCCAACAAGCACTGAACGCTCTGAAAACGTGGTGTGAGCAGTGGCGGAGACGCGACGAATAGGCCCGATCATGCTGATAAGCGCGGTGAGGTAATAAGGTCCCAGATCGAATAGTGGTCCTCCTCCTGGTTGGTAAAAGAAGTCGGGGTTATGATGAAATACCTCTGGTCCATGATTGAGTACGAACGCGGTTGCGGCTACAGGAGTACCTATTTTCCCTTCGTTAATCAACTGAATACATGTCTGTATACCGCCGCCGAGAAATGTATCGGGGGCACTACCAACACGAAGATTTTTAGCATATGCAGCTTCCAGGAGAGCTTTTCCCTGCTCTCTATCAATCGCCAGAGGCTTCTCTCCATACACCGCTTTGCCTGCATGTATCACATCCATGCCAATTTTTGCATGAGCACCAGGGATAGTGAGATTGACAACGATTTCTATATCAGGATCGGCCAGTAACTCTTCGACGCTATGCACTTTTGGAATATTGTAGCGTTGCGCCTGCGCTCTCGCACGGTCCATGTCAATATCAGCGCATGCAACGATATTCAAGATATCGAACAATCGCGGTGACTCCATGTAGATGGAACTAATCTGTCCACAGCCAATGATGCCGATAGTTGTTTTGTGTTCCAAATGCCTGTTCCCTTCATCAAAGTCTCGACATCGGAATATGCGAGACGGGCTGCTTCAATCATCCTGGCAGAACTATCTATTCCTACCACATGCGCTCCCGACTGTGCAATAGTATGTGCGAGATGACCCGAACCACACCCTAAATCCAGGATAGCTTCACCAGTCCTTGGTTCCAAAAGGGGTAAAAGACCCTTCCCATATTCGGAAACAAAGGCATGCTTTTGATCGTAGAGTGATGTATTCCAATCGTTGTCTGGCATCGAACGACTCCTTCTTCATATTCAGCGCGATAGAGGCATTTCAGGCATGACAGGGATAAATAACGATATCATGAAAAGTTGCCATAACACCAGAAGAGGTTGTTCCATTCGCAACAAATAGGGCTATCTGACCGTGTGTATAGTCCATATCAGTAAGCGTGTGAAGTGTTTTTCCGTTCATCTGTACGACCATTGCTGGACCTTTCATGGCAACCGTAAGCACATTGCTCTGTCCAGTAGGGCGAAGTGCATTGGTATGAGAGGGATGTACAAGAAAAGTCTTATCTAGGTCGTTACTGCTATTCAATGCTTCTTTGCTAATTGCATACGTCGTATTGCCAAAAATGTCGATGCGATAATCGTGGTCAAGATTGCTATCACCACGTACATAGAGGCCGACGCTATCATTTTTATCGGCCTGTATGAGGGTAAAGGTCGTGGTGATTGAGAAGTCATCGAAGGTTGTACTGGTTGGGATACTCTCTACAAGTACGTTATGCTTCGTATCGGCCAGCGTCAACATGTTATTTTGTAGTAAGCGTGTATATCCTACCACCTTGCCAAGAGGCCACCCTTTGCTATTATCGGAAAAATTATCGGAGAAGAGCGGCTCTACTGTCCCCTGTGTTCCAGGAATGCTCGTTGGTGTAGTTTGTCTCGCCTGTGATGAGGATGGAGTGCTATTGAGCCTTTTAACGAGAAATATTCCTCCTACGAGCAGTAGCAAGAGGAGAAGGAGAGAAAATGCTCGGAATAGTGTATACCTTGTACGCTTTTTTTGTTCCATAACTACCTAGCTCGGAAGCTGTTCAGGAGCAGTATAGACAGCTATAGTATCAAATGAGGCAGTTACACCACTAGATGATGTGCCATTTGCGACGAAGAGCATAATCCTACCACTCGTGAAGTCTCTATCCTGTACTGATTTCACAACCGTATTGTTAATAAGTAAGACGATGTTCGACTCTTTCATAATCACCATAAGATTATTTTTCTGACCTTTAGGATGAAGTGCGGAAGCATGCTGCGGTTTGGCAAGATATAGAGTATGAGACTTTTGGCTTGCGTCAACTGTCGTTTTTGCAATGTCGAATGTATCATCGCCATTAATAGCAATAGCATACCCCTGCCCCGTAGTGTCGTTAGCACGTAGATACAGGCCAACGCTATCGTTTTGATCGCCTTCGAGGAGTACGACACTGGTTGTAACCGCAAAATCATCATAGGCAGTATCCGATGGTAATGGCTCCCGAAATGGTTTATGATTTGTTGCCATCATGGTAAGTGTGCCATCATTCACGCTACTACCATGCCTTGCATCGTTACCAACATTCCAATTCTGACTGTTATCAGAAAAATTATCGGAGAAGAGTGTTGGAAGCGCGGTACCTGTCGCCGCGACTATAGCACCAAATGTTCCACCATTGCGTGTTGTCGATGTTTTGGCATCGCCTTGTTGCCGTGTACTAAGCAAAAAACTTCCTAAACAGAGAACACAAATAAGCAGTGCCGCGAGAAGAAGCACACGTTTCCTGGTAAAAATATTCACACTACAAATGCTCCTGTTTCTTCTGCATATAATCAAACGTAAGTAATCCTTGCGTAACAACCTCACGATAGAGAGCGATTACTTGAGGCGTTGTGAGACGCCCATCAGGACGGAACCACGTTGCAACTTGTGTACACATGGCTATAATAGCATATGAGGCTACCTTACTATCGATACGGCGAAATGCTCCACGTTCTATGCCATTATTGAGAATACTTTGTATGAGGGTTTCGTAGGTATCTCGTAATGAAAGAATATATGCACGATTTTCGCCTTCCAATGCTCGTATTTCTGTATCTATAATGAAGAACTCTTTTTTGTACGTAGTATGTAATCGAATATGGTTGGCGATAGCTTCTTGTAAACACTGAAGCGGGTCCTGATACTCTCGAATGATATACTCCAGTTGCGTATTCAAGCGTTTCATATGGACCTCCATGATCTCAACCAGTAATGCCTGCTTATTGGGATAATGATGGTAAATGCTCGCCGCCTGAATACCTGCGATACGCGCCACATCACGTAACGGTGCCGCATGATAGCCATACTCGGCAAATAATTGTACAGCGGCGGCAAGAATACTTTCTCGCATAGGCCGACTTTCGGAATGCATAATTTCAGTTCCTCTCTTCACGCGTATCACAGGCACGTTGTTTCACCGCCAGCACCTATCGGCGCAGTTAGCACTGCTTGTTTCTCGCTAGTAGTGCTGGCAACTTCTTTCCCTTGTGTACGCGCTTGATGCCGTGCCTCAAGTTTTTTGCGCCATCGGTCTCCTAACTTCATCCCTGGTCGTTCTATAAAAGCGTAGTAGAGGACGCAAAAGGGCACAATCGCTACGCATAGCCAGACCCAGTAAAGGCCATAGGTAGCAAAACGGTTCATCGAGGGAAGAAGTGGTTGTACGCGTGTCTGAAAAAGTACAATCAATGGCAGATGCCAGATATACAGGCTGTAAGAGATCAGACCAATCCAGCGCAGCGGCATCCAGGTAAATGGGCGTTGTAGTTCACTCGGCCCAAAAAGTACCGCAAGAATGCACAGTCCATAACCAACGGCAAGTACCATCTCGCTCAGCCAGCTAAAGTACTGCATCGCGGGTTGGAGAAACGGCCATGCGGGAGTTGACGCATTTCCCTGGAAATGCCAGATAGCAGAGAACACCAGAATTCCTATACCCACTCGCCAGAGCCAGAGGCTTGATCGGCGCAATGTCCGTACAAAGAGGTGATTGGGCGTCAGGCTCTGCGAATAGATATAGATCAAGGCTCCTAACATTCCTATCGCGAAATCTTCGATATACTTGCCTGTACTGCCAAAGGTAAAAAAAAGTACAATATTGAGGACATGACGTGGAACGAGAAATGTTGCTGTTGGATCATTTTGATAATAAAGTCCCCAATAGCGTACAAACAATCCTCCTACAATGATGCCGAGGAGACAAAATGTTACCACTGGCAAGCGCCATGGAAGCTGTACTCTCCTCACTAGCAGTAGTAAGCCAAGCGCAAGAATCGGTAGAATTATATAGAACTGCATTTCAACGGCTAATGTCCAGTAAGGACCATTGATTTGCCGGAATGTGTCTTTTGAAGAATCCATGAAAAATGTCAAGAAAAGGCCGAGATTGCGAAAGTTTGCTGGTTGCAGGTACTGCGGCGCACTCAAATAAATCAAAAGGAACAGCGAGAGATAATAGCCTGGCATAATTCTTAGGGCACGGCGTACATAGAACGAGCGCGACAGGGGCCTGCGAGCCGCGAATAACAACGCTTTGGCGTAAGGTAAAAACAGCAGAAAGCCAGAGAGTACAAAGAATAGTGTCACTCCTGTTCCACCTGCAATCGCGACAGAGGAGGCCAACGGGTTCTTATGCCAGTCCCAGATTCTCGTATAATTTTTGTTTGTCCAGTCGATATGAAACGAGATGACAAAGAGAATCGCAAACGCTCTAATACCGTCTAACACCGCAATGGTATTCTTCTGCTTATCGTATTTATGTTCTTCAAATATTTCATTTAGCCATCCATAAGTCCAGGCGAGAACCTTTTTCATATATATTTGTCTTTCAAAATAGATTTTCTAGTCACGTGCGGTAGCGTCGTTCTTAATTGTTACGTTGTGTCTGCTGTATACCGAGGTATGAACGTGTGGAATTTGACTCGTCTCGATCTTTTCACTACGAACATACTTAAATAAAAGGGTAGCATGAGCGTTCTCTGGCTGTCAAATATTTTAGGTGCAAACACCTAAAGCTAGGACGATACTACTGCTATGTTCCTTTTTTCCTTATACTAGTGTAAACTCTATTGGACTTCTATAATAAAATAGTGGTACGAAGATATGAGAGAGTAAAAACAGATGCAGCAAGCCGCAAAGCCATCAAAAAGCTATAAATCATATTTGTTAGAGATTCCCATGCTCGCCCTTGTCGGAGTTATCCTCTTTTATGGAGCCTTCTGGCAACGTTATAATATACCCAACCCTAACACTAAATACTATACCGATGTTGCAAAATACGAATGCTATGCTTATGGCTTCTGGCAAGGTACGCCTGGGCTAACACAGTTTCCTAGCATACAGTGTGGTTTTCTTGAGAAGTATTCATCGCCGCAACCATTGCATACATTGCCTAGGGAATATCCATTGCTGGTACTCGTGCCATTTAGTCTGCCTTTGCTTGTTCCTGCTTCGTATTACTCTGTCGCGTTTATATTCCTAATGGTAGTGCTTGTTGGCGTTATCTACTTTGTGCTGAAAGGCACTCGTTCAATCAGTGCTGCTCTTGCGTTTCTTGTCTATCTAGTACTTGGCTGCTGGTCTACTGCGGGTGGACGTTTCGACCTTATACCGTCTATGTTTACGCTCTTTGCCGTCATTGCTGCCGAAAAAAAGTATTGGCGATGGGCATTTGCATGGTTGGCAATCGCGACTATGCTGAAGTTTTACCCAGTTATTCTTGTGCCTGTATTTCTCATTGCCCAGCAGAAAGATGAAAGAAGCGCCTGGGCCTCGTGGCGACGTATACAACCTTTAGCGATCTTCACTTTCATTTGCGCCGCTCTTACATTGCTGTCGCTCGCTTTGAGTGTCGAGGGTACACTCGCACCATTAAGCTATTTCAAAGATCGTCCAATTCAAATCGAGTCGGTTTCAGCTTCGGTTGTGTGGATATTGACCCAGATTCAACACGCAAAACTCGGCGTTGTGTACAGTTTTGGTTCGTATAATATAGTGAGTGTGTATTCTGGAAGCGTTTCTCTGGGTGGAACAATTCTTCTTGTTATCGGGCTTGCCTATACATGGTGGTTCCAACTGAGAGGCAAGATTACGCTTCCTTTCTCAACCCTCCTTACGTTGCTTGTGGTGATGATTACAGGAAAGGTATTCAGTCCCCAGTACTTGCTTTGGATAGCACCACTACTTGCTTACGTTGGGCAGGCAAATTGGAGGTGGCTGCTCGGGTGGGGGATTGTAAGCGTCATCACTACCTATATTTACCCCTTTCTCTATGTAAGCGTATACCTTCTTTACCCTCAAGTGCTACAAGCTGGTTTTATACGTAATGCGATTATGGTGCTTTTCTCGCTCACTTTATTCATTTATGTATCGTTCCGTTTTTCAACAAAAAAAGCGGTTGAGTCTTCAGACAAGCCAACGATTCATGATGAAAAGTATGCTTAACTGCCGCATAGTAAAGAAAACTGTGTGATAACGCTTTACATATCTGCCTGGGTTGTATCAAGTGTTTGTCTGCCTCAAGAGAGGCAGACAAAAGATTAGCGAATAGACTTGCGCTGGTAGTGTTGCTCCTGCTCACGCTCGGTACGATAGTTTTCCTTGTATGCTTCACACACAAGCGTACAGATTTCTTCAGGGTTGTCTGAAACACGCAACAAACTAATATCCTCTGCGGACACCTTCCCTTCTGACAACATCGTATCGGTAATCCAGTTGACGAGACCGCGCCAATACGTGGAGCCATAGAGAATAATAGGAAAGTTGCTTACTTTCTTTGTTTGAATCAGCGTCAACGCCTCGAATAGCTCATCCATTGTACCGAAACCGCCAGGGTAGATGACAAATGCATTGGAATATTTCATGAACATTGTTTTGCGTACAAAGAAGTAGCTGAAATCGAGCGAGATGTCCAGATACTGGTTAGACGATTGCTCAAAGGGCAATTCGATGTTACAGCCAATCGAGAGGTTTTCCCCTTCTTGAGCACCTTTATTCGCCGCCTCCATCACACCGGGGCCACCACCTGTGATAATGGCAAAGCCAGCCTTCGCCAGTAAACGGGCTGTCTCGGTGGCTGATGCATATTCTGGATGATCAGGCTTTGTACGCGCGGAGCCAAAGATGGTTACGGCGGGCGGAATATGTGCAAGGGCATCAAAACCATTAACGAACTCACTGGTAATACGCATAACGCGCCAGGGATCAGTGAGCGTAAAATCGAAGTTCATGGCACGGTCAAAGGCGTGTTCCTCTTGTTTGACCTGCTCTTGTGACATTGGGGCGGTTGGGCTTACAAGTGGTTGTGTAGGCCGATTGAGCAGACGCTCGTCTTCTGTTGCCGCATGCTCCTTACTTCTTTGTGACCGATAACGCTCGTTCGCTCTTCTGTTATTATTGTTCAAACCAAAAGATTTTCCGTTATTACGACTCATTACGACTCATTTCGTTATTGTAATAGCATATACTGTATGTGCTGGCTATGCTTTTATGGCATTTTTTGAAAGATGCCCTTTAAGAACCACCGTTGCAAGTGGTGGTAGCGTCAAGAGAACCGAGTGTGGACATGACTGCCAGGGGATGGGGTCGCTGACCATCGTTTGGCTGTTCACCAGTCCACTGCCACCAAAGCGTGCATCGTCGCTGTTCAGCACCTCATAATACTGCCCTTCAAATGGTACGCCTAGACGATAGTTATGATGTGGCACTGGCGTAAAATTACAGACAAAGAGTAGTGTATCCTCATCCTGTCCACTGCGTCTCATGAATGAGATTACGCTATTGTCCGAATCGTGCGGGTCTATCCATGAGAAACCTTGCTCGTCCATATCTAATACGCTCAAAGCTGGTTCCTGGTGATACATACGATTGAGTTCTCGTACAAAATCGCTTAATTGGATGTGATGTGTGTCGCTTGGTGGTGTGAGGAGATGCCAATCAAGGCTTTCGGCGAAGTTCCATTCGTGCCACTGCCCAAATTCTGCGCCCATGAAGAGCAATTTTTTTCCAGGATGGCCCCACATATAGCCATAGAAGGAACGCAGATTCGCGAACTTCTGCCATAGGTCTCCTGGCATTTTATTGATCATCGAGCCTTTGATGTGGACTACTTCATCGTGCGAAAGTGGCAAGATAAAGTTTTCCGAATAGGCATACATCAGTGAGAAGGTAATGTTATTGTGGTGATAGCGTCGATGAATCGGATCGAGATGCATATATTCCAGCATGTCATGCATCCACCCCATATTCCATTTATAGCTAAAGCCGAGGCCACCTACATACGTTGGGCGAGAGACAAGCGGCCATGAAGTAGACTCCTCTGCGACCGTGATTGCGCCCTGCTCCTCCGCATAGACCGCTTCATTCAACTGGCGCAGAAAATCGACAGCCTCTAGATGTTCTCTTCCTCCATATTGATTTGTGACCCATTTTCCCTGCTCCCGCATATAATCCAGGTAGAGCATCGAGGCAACGGCATCCACCCGCAGTCCATCAATGTGGTACTCATGTAACCAGAACAACGCGCTTGCTATCAGGAAGTTTTTGACCTCGCTTCGTCCATAATCAAACACATACGTCCCCCACTCTTTATGCTCTCCCTTACGAGAATCGGCATATTCATAGAGATGCGTACCATCGAAGTAACTCAGCGCATTGCCATCTTTCGGAAAGTGTGCTGGAACCCAATCGAGTAGAATGCCAATATCGTGTTGATGCAGGTAATCGACGAAGTATTGAAAATCCTCTGGCGACCCAAAGCGGCTGGTTGGAGCATAATAGCCCGTGACCTGATAGCCCCAGGAGCCATCGTAGGGGTATTCAGTAATTGGCATGAGTTCTATATGGGTAAACCCCATGCTTTTGACGTACTCTGTGAGGGCTGGTGCAAGCTCTCGATACGTCATGAAGCGGTCTTCTTCTACCGCGCCTTCTTGATGTCGCTCCGGGACATGACGCCATGAGCCTAAATGAACCTCATAAATCGAAACGGGGGCACTTGTGCGTTGTACATGCTCGCGTTGTGTCATCCATTCGCTATCCTGCCATGTATGTTGGTGAATATCAGTGACAATGCTCGCGGTATTCGGACGTAGCTCGGTTGCGAAACCATAGGGATCGGTCTTATCGACGGAGTAGTTGTTGTAGCGCGAATAGATCGTGTATTTGTAGTGTACACCGAGAGGAAGGTTCGGCACAAAGCATTCCCATATCCCAAGTGTCTCGTGACGTATATGCATAGGTGTTGCGCTACGATTCCAATCGTTGAAATCTCCTATGACCGAGATCGCACGTGCTGAAGGTGCCCATACTGCGAAGTTTATCCCTGCGACCCCGTTGACAACGCGAGGGTGAGCACCCAATTTATCGTAGATACGATAATTTTTGCCTTGACCAAACAGATAGAGGTCAAAATCGCTAAATAGCGATGATGCTTCCTGCTCTTTATCGGTATGTTGTGGAACATCTGATGTTGCCATACTGCTCACCAACCCTTCAATTTTTCTCGTTTTTGCCTCTCTAAGAATAGCATATGAGGCAAGTTTTCTATCATAGAGTATACGCTTTTTAGGGCAAAGAGTACATAAGAAATACATTGTAGGGACCGATGTAGCGCGTCCTAGTAGCATTTTAATCACCAAAAGGACGCGCTACATCGGTCCCTACATATTCTCTGCAATAGCTTTTTACAAGCTTTTGTGATAGAATATTTATCAAACTCATTGATTCGTAGCCTCGCACGCATTGACAAGTCAAAGGGTTCCACGAGAAAGTACGATGTTAACGTATGAACATATACGAAAGAGACGCGCAGGCTCTGGATGCCTACTCGAATGCTGTCACGACTGCGGCAGAGCGTGTAGGACCAACGGTTGTACGTATTGATATAGAGCGTGAAGGTGGACGTTCCCGTCGTTCTTATGGACCCACCCCTGAATTTAATGGTGGCCTCGGTTCTGGCTTCATTTTTGCCTCCGATGGACAAATTCTTACTAACGCCCATGTCGTCAAACATGCCAAACGCATTCAAGTTACACTTGCTGATGGCCGTAAGTTTGATGCTGGACTTGTTGGAAGTGATCCAAGTGTCGATGTGGCTGTGTTGCGTATCGGTGCCGACCATCTGCCCGTCGCGGAACTTGGTCGCACTCCGCTGCGCGTAGGGCAACTGGTGATTGCTGTAGGCAACCCCTACGGCTTGAACTGGACGGTTACTGCTGGTGTGGTCAGTGCGCTGGACCGTACCCTTGAGGCTCCAGGCATACACAAAATGACGCATCTCATCCAAACCGATACGCCTATCAACCCAGGAAATTCAGGTGGTCCACTAGTGGATAATGCAGGACGTGTTGTTGGTATTACTACCGCAATGATGCCTATGGCACAAGGACTTGGCTTTTCTGTTCCACTTGATACTGTCAAAGCAGTTATCGCACGTATCGTTAGCCAAAAGCGCGAAACGCAGAACACAGGCATTTCACTCGGTGTCGGTGGCATGCGGGTGAAACTCGACGCTAACCTACTGCGTAGCTTGGATATTACTCAGCAATTCGGTATGGAGATATTAGAGGTACGTTTAGGTGGACCTGCAGACCTTGCGGAGCTGAAACGTCAAGATGTGGTTATTGCTGCCGACGAAGAGATTGTGACTGAGCCACGCGATCTACAGCGTGTAGTTCATCAACACAAGGCAGGTGATAAAATGACGGTAAGTTTCTTGCGTGGTGGCAGGAAACGGAAAGTAACCGTTGTCCTGTAGCATAACGAGGTGCTTGTATAGCTGCTTTGCATCTTTACAAGCACTCTATCCGTATAGTGATACAGATAACTCTGTTATAGGTATCTTTGCCATTTGAGAATTGTCCGCGTCATACGTCCCTTTATAACAGAGTAGTATTGTACTGGCGAGGGCGACCGTGCCCTGTACACAAAGGAACAATGTATCATGGCTGCATTTCTCATGCTGGTGGCAATTATCGCAGGACTCATTGTCGTTGGGCTGCTTGTAAACGTTTATCTGTATTCGCAAGGTGTGTTTAAGCGACGGCGCGTGCGGCACGCTTCACAGCGTGAGCAAGAACAAGAGAAGCGTATAACAACGGCTGGCCTGGATGAACAGTTCTACACAAGTATAGGCATTGGTCCAACCGACCCGGTAGAATAATGTCGTTGCGTTTTGATTGCCTGTCCTGTTAGCAATGTGATACAACATTGCTAACAGGACAAAACTATTTTTGGGTATAGAAGGGAATATGTGTTGACTACACCACTGCCAGAAAAGATGCACACCCGCTTTACAGAGCTTGTGAACGTTCGTTACCCTATCGTGCAAGGCGGCCTCTCTCATCTCTCGTATGCCGAACTCGCCGCCGCCGTTTCTAACGCAGGCGGTCTGGGGCAGGTTGGGTGCGCCTGCTTCGACACACCCGAAGAGCTACAGGCTGATATACAGAAGGCAAAACGTCTCACCAAACAGCCCTTTGGAGTCAACTTCCCTATCGGGCATATTCCCCTCGATGCCTTTGTCGATGCCGCCCTTGCCGAAGAAGTTGCCGTGATTAGTATTACTGGTGGCAATCCAGAGCCTCTGTTACGACGCATTCAGCAGAGCGGTGTGCCTGTGCGGATGATGGTGCTGGTAGCAGGTGTGCGAGCCGCGCAAAAAGCCGAGTCGCTTGGTGCCGATGCCGTGATCGCGGTCGGTGTAGAAGGTGGAGGACACCTTGGACGAGACGACATTGGCACGATGGTATTGGTACCACGCATCGTCGAGTCGGTGCATATTCCGGTTCTGGCAAGTGGAGGTATCGCTGATGGTCGTGGGCTTGCCGCAGCCTTAGCATTGGGAGCCGAGGGTGTAGAACTGGGCACACGCTTTGTCGCAGTACATGAAAGCAATGCACACCCTAATTATCAGCAAGCGTTAGTCGGAGCCAAAGAGACCGATACCGTGATTGTCGAACGCTCTATCGGGCGACCCGCCCGTGTGTTGAAGGGGCAAGCCGCCGACCAAATTTTACAGGTAGAACAGGAATTAGAGCAAGAGCAGGCAGAGCCAGATGAACGCCTACGCCGCATTTTGCCCTTCATTCTAGGACCTGTCAACCATCGGGCCGCCCTTGATGGTGAACTCGACGAAGGCTTCGTATGGGCGGGACAAGTGGTTGGTTTGATTCACGATGTGCCAACCTCGCAAGCGTTGATTGAGCGTATGGTGAGTGAGGCGCAAGAGATTACGCAGAAGATGCAAAGTGTGTTTTAGCAAAACGAACTGAATTCATTCCGATCACGATGTGGTTTCCGTAGTGTAGGCTTGACATCATCTCCTATTTTTTGTATTATAGACTCATAGAGTCTGTAATTAGAAGGAGAGATGCATGAAGTATTCACAGGCGACTAATTATGCGCTCCACACCATGCTGTACTTTGTGGTTTTGCCACCTGGAAAAACCATCGGCGTCCAGCAATTGGCAGAGTTTCAGGAACTTTCCCCAACGTATCTCTCTAAGATTCTGACCAAATTGGTGAAAGCTGGTCTGATTGAGTCTACTCCCGGCGTAAACGGAGGGTATCGGTTGACCAGAAACAAAGAGGACATTTCTTTCTTGGAGGTTATTCACGCTATCGAAGGAACCGCCTCGTTGTTTCACTGTGGGATAGAACATGAGCATCAAAGCTGCTTGATCCAGAACGTTATGGCGAATGCAGAGTCGCAGATGGAAGAGTATCTTAGAGAGAAAAAGCTCGTTGAGCTTGTAGGACAAGTAGGTGATGTGGAAGCTCTTTTATTAAAGTAGAGTGAACGCTGTGTTTTTTTTGTCTTTATTATAGATATTACGAGTCTATAATATCTTTTAGGAAAGGATAGTGACCACATGTTGTTTGATTGTGCTATTATTGGCGGTGGACCTGCGGGCCTAAATGCAGCACTTGTTTTGGGACGAGCCAGGAAAAATGTGATGGTGTTTGATGAGAACAAGCCAGCAAACGCGGCAACACAGCATTCGTATGGATTTCTGACGCGTGACGGCATTTCACCGAGCGAGTTCAGGAACATTGCCCACCAGGAAATAAGCGCGTACCCTTCGGTTGATATGCAGCATACGCGAGTCACTGATGTACGTCGTTATGATGGTTCCTCCTTTGAGCTTGTAACGTCGGGGGGAGAGGTGTTTTATGCTAAGACCATTCTGCTTGCCACAGGCGTTCAAATTACCCTTCCTGTGGTAGATGGCATCCAGGACTATTTCGGGACAAGTCTGTTTGTTTGTCCGTATTGTGATGGCTGGGAACTGCGCGATAAACCTCTTGTCATCATTTCGGATGGACAATCTCCATTCCATCTAGCAACGGTTGTCCAGAATTGGAGTCGTAATCTACTAGTGTGTACGAATGGGCACCCCGTCTTGACGCAGGAGCAAAAAGAAACGCTTCACAGGAACGAGATTCAGGTGGTTGAAGATAAAATCGTGGCTCTTGCCGGAAAGCAAGGCAAGCTAGAGCGGATCGTCTTTGCCACTCATGAGGAAAGCATGCGTGAGGGCGGTTTTGTTGTCGGGCAGGCACATCAAGCTTCTTCGTTTGGTGCAATACTTGGATGTGATATGAATGCTCAGGGTGGTATCGTTATTGATGGGTTTGGCAGAACTACAGTCAAAGGCGTTTATGCTGCAGGAGATACTTCTATTGGTGGTCCTTCTCAACTGATTATAGCGGCCAGCGAGGGAAGCAAAGCTGCAGCAGGCGTAACTATGGATTTGATCCAACGCGAATCGCGGTAAATTTCTCAAACGGTTGCATAGCTATGTGTTTTGATCTTTAGCAAAACATACTGATATGTAACACCCTAGAAATGTCTGTAGGGACCGGATTTATCGCGTCCGAGGCGCAATTCATTGCGTGAGATGTATTTGTGAAGCAAGTATATAGCCGATAAATCGGCCTCGGACGCGATAAATCCGGTCCCTACTCCGAGGGCTTTGCGAGGAATTGCCCCACCTCAACAAGCGCGGCCATTGCACGACAAGTAATCTCGACAGATTCGTAGTAGGGAACGCCCTCTTGCTGCAAAATGTGTAACGCTGGTATATTGTGACGTGCATACACCGTTTGCACCAGCACAGGCTTTTTGTATGTTCGCACCAGTTCCCCTAACTTGCGTGCTGCCGCCTCTTCGCGCGATCCAAAGTCTTCGGAGAGGAGCCAGCGATAGCCACCGAAAAGTCCGGTGATAATAACGCCATCAACTTCGTCGTCTTTGAGGCAGATTTCTGTCAAGTGCGCGAACGAGAGTGGGTCCTCGTCGGCGGCTCCTGCTACGTCAATGGGGTTGGTCGCTGTTGCGCGTGCTGGCATCAATTCTCTGAGTGCTTGCTGTGTCTCTGTTTTGAGAATTGGAACCTCTAAACCTGCGCGAATAACGGCATCACCGCTGGCAACGACGCTGCCGCCGCCATCGCCAACGATGGCTATACGACCTCCTCCTTGCGGCGTAGGTGGTTGTAACGCGAGTGCTTGCGCGACTGGAAATAGCTCATCAGAACGCAGGACGCGCACGACACCACTGCCGAGGAGACTGGTGTCATGGTCGGGACGTACTGTGGCAATTGAGCCAGTATGTGCGAGTGCTGCCCGTACACCAACCTCGGTTGCGCCACTCAGCAAAATAACAGTGGGCTTATAATTGCCCTGTTCAAGCATGTCGCGTGTCACCTGGCGCAGAGTCTCTTCTTGCACCGCTTCGACGTAGCCCGCGATGACCTTTGTCTCAGGATCGCGAGCGAGATAGTGCATGCATTCGGGGAAGGTGACATCGGCGGCGTTACCGATGCTGATAAACGTGGTGAAGCCGAGTCCGTCGAGATGTGCCTGTGCATAGAAATACATACCGAGGTTGCCGCTTTGCGAGACAAGGCCGATGGGACCAACAGGGAGCGGAAAAACCATACCCAACGTATTGATATGCGAGCGTTTTACATATAGCCCCATACAATTGCTGCCGATAATGCGAATACCATGCTCATGGCAGCGTGCAACCATCTCTTGTTCCAGGGCGCGTCCAACAGGCCCCGTTTCACTGAAGCCTGCGGTAATGATCACAATCCCCTTGACGCCCATCGCGATGCAATCATCGATACCTTTTTCAACATGAGCAAACGATGTCGCAATGATTGCCAGATCGACAGGGCCGGGCACATCACGTACACTGGCATACGTTGCGCGTCCCAATATTTCTGGAACAGAGGGGTTGATAAGATATATCTCACCCGCAAAGCCACCTGCGATAAGCTGTTTTGCGGCAACATTACCCCATTTTTGCGGGGCACGCGACGCGCCCAATAGAGCAATTGAGCGCGGTTGAAAGACCTCTTCTAATGTGTAAAGTGCTTGACTCATTCGTTCTCCTCGTTGGGTATATCGTCGTCGTCCTCGTCGTCAAATGGACTTTGTGAACCATTCTCGCGTTCCTTGCGTAATAACTCCTCAACGCCACGAATAAGCGAGTCTGCACTTGGTAGAGGGCCAGTGCCTATAATCACATCGGGGTTTTCATCGTCGTCCTCATCATCATCGTCCTCATCGTCGTCGCCGTGATCTGCAACCTGCTCTTCCAGGCGGCGCACATACGCACTTGCCTCGGTGTCACGTGAGACAAGTGAGGTAATTTGCTCTTCAAAGCGCACGGCGTCTGACTGGATATCACTTAAATCCAGACCGAATGAGAGGAATGTGTTGATATAGGTAAGGAGGGCAGCCGTTACTTTTATGTTTGGTGCAGCCGCGAGATAATGCGGAGCCGCCGCCCAGAAGCTCGCGGCTGAAATGTTTGCCTGACGACACACATCCTGGAGTACACCAAGCATACCTGTAGGCCCCTCGTAACGTGAGTTACGAATAGCCATTTCGCGGAGCCGTTCCGTTACCTCGATACTTGTTGATGTTCCTGATATTGGGACTGTTGCCGAGTGTGGAACCTCTGCCAGCAATGCGCCCAGTAAGACGACTTCCGATACTTTGAACTGCTTGCACACATCAAGAAAGATCTGGCTGAACGTCTTCCATTTGAGCTGTGGTTCAACGCCGAGAAAGAGAATAACGTCTCGATTAAGCGTCGTCTCTGTATACGCGAAAAGCTGATTGGTAGGCCAGACAACGGTTCGTTGTATTTTATCAATCATCTTCACGGTTGGACGAGCCTCTGTGAAGACAAAAAAATCTTCCGAGTCAATCTCTGCGAACTTCGTCGGCTTCCACTTATCAACGAGAAATTTTATTGCGGTTGTTGCGGCTTCGGCGGCATCATTCCAGCCAGCGAGGGCAACAAGCATAATAGGGTCGCGCAACTCCGGTTGCGCTTGATACTGAATATACGACATATAACACCTCTTTGATTGCCGTTTGGTGTATTCCTAGCGTAAGTAGCTTGTACCATTTTATCATGTGTGAAAAGAGGGGTAGAAAATTCATATAGCCATAGAATACAATGTCTATTGACGAAAGCAACTACAAACATCTATACTTATGCCATGGACGCTAGCGATATTACAATCATTCATCAAAGCCATCATCTCTTTGTGCTGAACAAGCCAGCAGGCGTGGTCATTCACCCAACATACAAGAACGCCGACGGCGGCACACTCTGGGACGCCTTGCTTGTTTATCTCTCACGACAAAAGGTGGAGCAGTGGCAACCACCAGAACTTCCTGACAAGCCTGCATGGGCTGGTGCGCCTTTGCATATTCAAGAGATGTTACGCGAGAAGCGACGCGAGCAGCTATGGAAAGAAGATGGTCCTTTGCCGCGTCCATGCCTACTACATCGTTTAGACAAAGACACATCAGGTGTTGTTGCGCTTGCTCGTACCGAGCGTTCACGTAGACATATTATCAAGCAATTTCACGACCACACTATCGAGAAACGCTATCTAGCAGTTGTAAAGAGGGGCGCACCCACATGGGCACTACCGCGTACAACGTTTATGGGAACACGATGCTCTCCGACTGGACAACGTACTGCTGTAGATGCTGCCCTGTTCGATTTTGCCGCACTCGGTCACGACATGCTTGAATTGAATGGACCATTGCAGCGTGATCCAGACGAGCGGAGGCGTTGTATTGTCGGCCCTGACGGTGATGAATCCATAACAACATGTAGACTACTCGCGGCTGAACGTGGTTTAGCACTGCTCGATGTACGCCCCATTACGGGAAGAACACATCAGATTCGCGCTCACCTTGCTGCATTCGGTTATGCTATTGTGGGCGATAAAAGGTATGCGCCTCCAGAAGTGGGTACACCAGAAGCGATGTTGGCGCGACAGTTTCTCCACGCTTATAGTCTGCAACTACGCCGCTATCCTGATGATAAACTTTGTATATTTGTTGCACCTTTGGCTGCTGATCTCGTTTCCTGGTTGCAGCAGTATTTTCCTTCAGGTATAGGAGCATTCGATGCAAAAACAACTGTACCCGCCTAATAATGGACCGCTTGCGGAGATAAGCGAGGAAGACAAGAAAAAACGTCTCGACGCAATGGTGAAAATTTGGCAGACTGATACCGAGCGACGCTTTGCGCGTGAAGGTGCCGCGACTGTTTTACAGGCGATGGGTCTGGACGAGTATCGTTATGCGGTTTCGCTGCGCTTTCCAGAATGGGAACGTTCTGCTGTCGTCGGTCAGGTGCTTGCGGTGCAGAACCTGCAACAACCACCTACGCTTTTTAGCATCTGGCATCGTGAGCCTTTGCTTAAGGGGATGCCCGATTGGAAGGAACATCTTCCCAAAGAGAATGTGTTCAATATCACAATACGCATTACTCCTGGTGGACTTGGCGAGGGCAGCAAATGGGCGGTGGTGATGCCAAAAGAGATGATACCACGTTATAAACCTGGCTGGCCTACACAGCAACAATGGGTCGCATGGACACGCTCGTTCGATTGGCTTTCTGTAGGTATTGGGTTTATTCGTGCTATGCTCGATTCGCCACAATAGGAGAGCAAAAGATGTTACCTTATTTTCCCTTTTCCGATGACGTATATAAACCAACGATGGGCGTACAAGCCCTGCTCGACAATAGCTTAATTGAGGTCGATATCTCATCGTATCAGGAAGAGTTAGCACTCAAAAACGCCTTACTCGCTGAAGAATATCATCAATATTTTCAGGCACTTCCAGACACCGAACCTATGCAATGGGAAACAATAGCACTACTTCTGCCATGCATGGCTCAACTTTATCCACAACACTTTACTTTGTATATTGATGGAAGCCGCTGGACGTGGCGTAATGCGCTATTGCATGATGAAATAACGTTTATACTTGGCAAACGGAGCAGCCTACCGTTACCGCCGTTGGACTGGCTAGGGCGACAGGTGCAAGAAGACCTCTTACTGCTCGATGGGTCGGGAAAAGAAGGATTGCCGCTTGTCGCCGGACATTTGTGCTTTCCCAATGCATGGTGCCTGGACGATAAAATGGGCAAATCATTTCTCGGCATTCATCATCCTGTACCGCTTTTTGCACAATACTTAGGTCGCTCAACCAGTCTCCTACTGGAAAGATTAAAAGTTGGCCGCCCTGTGTGGCGAGTAAATTGGTCTATCAAGGGAACAAATAGGCTTAACTATATGCCACGTTTCTCCTATGAAGAGGAGCAGGCAGCACAAGACTTCACGGTAGAGAATATTGGAGAACGCTGCTTTCTGCGTTTAGAACGACAGACACTTTCACGTTTACCTCTCACAAAAGGCATTCTCTTCACCATCCGTACCTATCAGGCACCCATCGCTACCATTGTCCACAATACGGAACATGTACGCCGTATCTCTGGTGTCGTGCGAACAATGCCAGAGGAACTACTACACTACAAAAGCATTGCAACGTACAAAGATGTTCTGCTGAATTATTTTGAGTTGGTTTCGCAACAAAGTAGTGGGTGATTGTACGTGCGGATGATACAATACAGAAAGTTCTCACTAGAAACAAAAATGGAAGTGAGTGTGGCAATGCGTATTTCACTTTTCATCACCTGTTTTAATGACACCCTGTTTCCTCACGTTGGGCGGGCGACGGTACAGTTGCTTGAGCGATTAGGCCACACCGTCGAATTTCAGCTTGACCAGACCTGTTGTGGGCAGATGCACTACAACACAGGCTATCAAGACGAGGCGTTGCCGTTAGTGCAACATTTTGTGGATGTTTTCGAGGATGCAGAGGTCATTGTCGCACCTTCGGCATCCTGTGTAGGAATGGTACGAGAATTGTATCTACGAGCGGCAGAACAGTCGCACGATGCGGACCTGCTCAAACGTGTGCAGGTGCTCGTTCCACGTGTTTTCGAGTTGACCGAATTTCTTGTCTACCAGCTTGGTCTGGAGAATGTCGATGCATACTATCCGCATCGCGTCACCTATCATCCTACCTGCCATTCTTTGCGTGTGCTACATGTCGGCGATGCTCCCCTACGTCTGCTAAGAGCGGTACGTGGCATTGATCTGGTAGAATTGCCCTCCGCACGCGAATGTTGTGGTTTTGGGGGTACCTTCTCCGTGAAAAACACCGATACCTCGCTCGCAATGCTTAGCGACAAACTGCGTTGTGTGCTTGAGACCCGTGCCGAGGTGTGTGCATCTGCTGATACCTCTTGCTTAATGCACATCGGCGGCGCACTCTCTCGACAACGCGCTGGAGTACGCACCGTGCATATTGCCGAAATACTGGCCTCGACGGAAACTTCTACGTCGTAGGGACCAGATGTATCGCGTCCGAAACGGAATTTATCACAAGAAATGCTCGTATTTAGAAAGGTTTGACACCGATTTCGTGCAATGAATTGCACAGACGGACGCGATACATCTGGTCCCTACGAAACATGGTCAAATGACGATTGGTGAACTAGTATCCCTGCTTGAAGAAAGGCATCACAATGAGTACAGAGATACGCCGAAGAAAGCCACTTCCCTTATTTCAGACAACTGCGAAGATTGCTCTGGCCGATACACAGTTACGTCGCAATCTGGGGAAGGCAACGCAGACCATTCGCGGCAAACGAGCGGCAGTCGTCGAGGAGATGCCAGATTGGGAAGAACTGCGCGAGGCCGGACGCGCAATCAAAGAGCATACACTGCGTCATCTTGACCGCTATCTGCTCCAACTCGAAGCATCCGTACAACGTGCTGGCGGCCAGGTACATTGGGCTAGCGACGCACAAGAGGCGAATGCTATCATCACTGCTATCGCGAAAGAGCATAACGCACATGAAGTTATCAAGGTAAAATCGCTTACCACAGATGAAATACATTTGAACGAAGCATTGGCTGCGGCACAGATTACGGCGGTGGAAACTGACCTTGCCGAGTTAATTATTCAACTGGCAGGCGATTCTTCTTCGCATATTCTTGTGCCAGCCATTCATAAGAACCGCGCTGAGATACGCACGATCTTTCAACAAAATTTAGAAGATACAGCCAATCTTTCAGATACCCCTTCTGATTTGACCGGAGCCGCACGTACACATCTACGACGTATCTTTCTCCGTGCGCCAGTCGCGGTGAGTGGTGCGAACTTTGCCGTTGCCGAGACTGGAACAGTATGTGTAGTGGAGTCCGAGGGCAACGGGCGTATGTGTCTGACGCTACCACCTGTGCTGATTTCTGTCATGGGCATCGAGAAGGTTATTCCAGAGTGGCAAGACCTTGAGGTCTTTCTGCAATTGTTGCCGCGCTCCTCAACAGGTGAGCGCATGAATCCCTATACTTCGTTATGGACAGGCGTTACCAAGGGCGATGGACCACAGGAATTTCACCTTGTGCTGCTCGACAACGGACGTACCAACGTACTCGCTGACCAAGTTGGACGCCAGACGCTGAACTGCATCCGTTGTAGTGCCTGCCTGAATATCTGCCCCGTCTACTCGCGTACAGGAGGCCATGCCTATTCGTCTGTCTACCCTGGTCCAATTGGAGCCATTCTTACGCCACAACTCTTAGGCATAGAGCAGGCAAGCTCGCTCCCTTATGCCTCGACGCTGTGTGGGGCGTGTTACGAAGTTTGTCCGGTAAAAATCAACATTCCAGAAGTGTTGCTTCATCTTCGTGGACAGGTGGTACGTCACAAAGAACACACCTTGCTTGGGCGTATGGACCCCGAAGCAGCCGCGATGAAACTGGCAGCCTATGCCTTCGGTAATCGTAGTCGCTACGAGCGAGCGCAAAGATTAGCGCAGGTGGGACAATTTCCGTTTGTACATCACGGTGTTATCGAACATTTACCCGGACCGTTAGCGGGCTGGACCGCATTACGAGACTTACAGAGCGTTCCAAAACAGAGTTTTCGTGAGTGGTGGCAGGCACGCCAAAACAGACAAGAGGAAATCAATGAGCATAAAAGCGAATAATACGACTGCTCGTAAGAAGATACTTGCTCGTATACAAATGGCACTGACCGACGTGCCAGCAGACGAGCAGTCAGAAGCGTATGGAGTCGAAAGAGACTATCAACATCACGATACAGGAGCGCGCGAAGAACGGGTCGAGCGTTTTGTGGCAAATGTGCGTGATTATAAAGCGACCGTGCATCGTGTGCAAGAGAATGAGCTACCAACGGTTATTACTGATACCTGTGTGACTAGAAATATTCATCGACTCGTCGTGCCATCTGATGTACCTGCATCATGGCTACCAGCAGGGATAGAAGTGTTGCGTGATACAAAAGAGCATCCATTGACCTATGAGCAACTCGATACAAGCGATGGTGTACTGACAGGATGCGCCTTGGGCATTGCACAGACGGGAACGATTGTCCTCGACGGCGGCAAGCTACAGGGACGCCGTGTGCTGACACTGCTCCCCGATTACGCCCTGTGTGTCATACGGGAAGAGCAGATTGTCGGCCTCGTTCCAGAAGCTATAACCCAGCTAGCAGAAGCTGTTCGTGTCTATAAGCAACCGCTCACCTTCGTCTCCGGTCCCTCGGCGACCTCTGATATTGAGTTGAGCAGGGTCGAAGGCGTACATGGACCGCGCACGCTTGAGGTGCTGGTTATGCGTTCTGTAAAAAGATAATGACGCTGTATGGGTCTGCTTTATCACACCTTGGTTCGACATCTGAAGCGCAACCAAGGTGTGATAAAGCAGACCCGTACAAAGCACAATCTATTGAAAATTCCCTTATGCACTTGCAGCAGGTGGTGTTGCTGTGGGCGTCGGCCTTGTCACTGTAAGCAAACGTTTGCGCCAGCGCATGAGGAACCAGACGAGTAGTGCAACAGGAATAATATAGAAACTATACGCCAGGAGCCAGACCAGGAACGTGAGCAAGCCCTGAGCAAAGCCTAGTGAGGCCGAAAATGCATCATGGAAGGTCTGTCCAAGATTCCAACTCGTTGGTGATGGCATAGGCGATTGCACATTGGTAAGTGGTTGCAGGTTGATGACAACCGTATAGTAGGATACCTGCCCATTGAGCTGCTTGAGATGAGCTTCTATTGTCTCGATTTGCCCTTCGATGTCTGTCAGCTTATCTTGAATTGTGATGATATCGCCAAGAGCCTGAGCGTGACTGAGTAGCGTGAGCAAGCGTGCCTGTTCACCACGCAGATTGGTGAGGCGCGATTGAGTGTCGATATAATCGTTGGTCACATCCTGCACCGACTCATTCAGAGAAAGCAGTTGGCCGCCATTTTGTGATGCATAGTCGCGCAAGTAGCGTTCGATCTGTGGATAGAGAGTTGATTGTACCGAGAAGGTGAGCGAAACGTTGTAGAGATTATTACCAATCTGGTTGTAGGTAATACCCGCTGAAGAGGCGTGGGTGTCGGTCGTTGTAATCCAGTTTTGCAGCGTATCAGCGGCTTTCGTAGTATCTTTAACGCCTATACCGACGTTGAGCGTCTTAATCAGGTACTGTGCTACTACGTCGTTATTGTTTCCTTGCTGCTTGCCCTGTGAGGAACTTGTGTGGGAAGGAGCCGAACTAGAAGGCACACTACCAGCATTGGTTGCTCCACTTGATGACGATGATGCACTGGAACCGCCGCTACAGGCGGCGAGAAACACTGTGAAGAGTAGAAGGGTTGAGAATAATACGTGCTTTTTGACATGCGTAAACGTGTGCTGTAGAAATGACATAGAGCAACTCCTTTGAGCTATATAGCATCGTAGAGGGATTCGGGGACTATCTACCTTTTTCGCATCTATTAATTACTTTGCGGATAGTAGTTGGTGTGCTATTGCCACTACTGATGGAGACGCGAAAAGGAGAGCAATAGTTCCCTTGCTCATGTTGTTCTATCTCAATACTTACAGTGCGTCGATCATCTGCTGTAAATCGTTGATGTCGAACGGCTTGCTGATAAAACCTTTGACACCCATACGGTCCATCTGTTGCTTTGTGAACAGGTCGGCACTCATCACAATAATGGAAAAGTTGGTGTGGAGACCTCGGCTGTGCAACTCATTGAGCAGGGTGTAGCCGCTCATCTGCGGCATCATCAAATCTAGCAGAATGATATCTGGCTTAGGCTCACGCTGCAATTTGTCGAGGGCAACCTGTCCATTTTCGGCTGTGTCTATCTCATAATTTGACGTTTCCAGCAGAGCCTCAATGACCGCCTGGATATCTGCTTCATCGTCAACGACTAATACACGTTTTTTCATTAGCTTGCACCCTTTCTTAATCAGTACCACGTCCCTTACAACTGGAAAGACTCAAAAACAGGTATATCATTGCGCGTTAAAAGCGCGAAGGCCGCTTCTATTATACGTGTTTGTAGCACACTATTATTAGCCTCTCCCAATGGATAGCCAAGCGGAAACGGTACAAACAGAGCGCGTGGCGGTTGTATCTTTTCAGTGATCTCACGTAATAGGGAGATGGAGACCGTCGTAATACCTGCATACTCAATAGCGCGTTGAATCAATCCTACAGATTGATGGCACATCGGTCAAACTGGCGTGAGCAATACAACATCAACGCCATCATCGACGAGGCGACGCGCTACCTCCGGTGCCGTTTCCTTTATCAGCTTCGATGGTCCTACAATAGACCCCATGAAACTATAATGATGGAGCGCGATTGGAGCAATCGCGCCACGTTCGCGCATCTCACGTAGACGGTCAAGCGGCATCACAAGATTACGGTCTTGTAATATCCCTGTTTGGTCAAACGACCAACTACGGTGATTCATCTCTAGTGCCTGTGGCGAGATATCGCCTGGAAACTCGCGAAACGAACTGTCCCCTCGTTTATTATTTGTATCGAATGGTGGCTGATCTGGCAAGCTTAACCCCGCCGTTGTCACAATCGCAACAGTGCAGTCGGAAAGTGCCTTACGTAGCGGTGTTACCGCCAACGATGCGGGGTTGTCTGGCCGAGGGCCATATCTTTGGAAGGGATACCCTCTGAGAAAGAGACGCTCTACAAGCTCGATATCATCAAATTGCGCCACGATTGTTGTACTCCACTTCTCTTGCTGCGGGCAGAAGAATATTGAATGTGTGTTTACTGAAAGTATACCATTAGTTATAGACAATAGAATTCATATAGCCATTGAATACAAAAATTAAGGAACATTCATAACAAATCCAACGTTTATCCAGACAAAGAATATTTCTGACATACCTGTAAGCATTACGATAAGCGTATAGACAGTATGAAGAACACATATCATCACCCAAAGGGTTTAGAGCCGTTACTTCTGCTCTTTACCTGACGTTCTCTTTTATAAGACAACATAAGTCGCTGTTCCTACTTTCAGGGACACGCTTTTGCTATTGGAGCCTTTTTATGCAAAATATATCATCACACAATGTGATGTTTTTCTCTCGCCGCTTTGTCCTCATATTGTGTTGTATCATGTTTTTCCTAGCAAGTTGCGCCGATGCTACAGGAACAACTACCTCTTCTGGGATAACATCAGGGGATACCTCTGTTAGCACATCACCTGCTCATCCCAAATTAGACAGCAACGGCACAAATACTGACGAGAAGTTACGCGCTCAATTAACCAAAGTAGACCAGATCATGAAAGGTATGAGCCTTGATGAGAAGTTAGGCCAACTTATCATGGTTGAGTTCTTCGGCTCAAACTATGCCAATACCGAACTTCCCTATATGATTGGTCAGCAACATGTTGGTGGATACTTATATCAGGACGTAAATGGTAACTTTTATGCTCCTACTAATACGGTAGATGCATCCAAGCAGTTTACGATACAAGCAAACAATGACGCTAAAATTCCTCTACTCATAGCTATAGATCAAGAAGGCGGTTTGGTAAATAAGCTGGGCGATCCATTTTACGGACCTTCTCCTTCGGCAACAGATATGGTTGCACAGGGAGATTCTAAGTTTGCCTCTGCTCAAGGCATACAAACTGCCAGAGAGATGCAGAGCGTGGGTATCAATGTGAACCTTGCGCCGGTTGTTGATGTTGGCAATCCTTCTACTAATCTACTAAGCACTAGAATGTTTAGTAATGATCCCAAAACTGTTGCAACTTATGCAGGGGCATTCCTCGATGGACTACAAAATAATGGCATCGCTGGATGTCTTAAACACTTTTCCGGCTTAGGCTCACTCGTTGGTGCCTCAACAGATCCTCATACTTCACTACCCACCGTTAGCGAAAGTATAACTGAGTTAGAAAGTAAAGATTTTGTTCCATATAAAACACTGATTCAGCAAAATCACCCTGCGATGATAATGTCTACTGATGTGATCACAAGTGCCATTGATCCAAATGTACCTGCTGAATTTTCTTCAAAAGTTATCAATGGCATGCTACGTAAGGAATTGGGCTACAATGGCGTTGTTATCACTGATGGTATATACATGGCGGGTGTTTCGGCCTATGTAGGGAGTAAAGATATTGCGAAACCATCCTTGTTAGCTATTTTAGCTGGTAACGATATCATCGAAGGTGCGTTTACCGCGAGTCAGGTTGCAACTACAATACAAGGCTTTAAGGACGCTATACAGCAAGGACAACTCACAGTAGACCGTGTGAACCAATCGGTGCAACGAATCTTGCTTATGAAGGTGCAGTACGGTATCATCAAGTGAGCTAGTTACAGCTTGTTATTCAGATAGCCAACGCAATCCTTATTCAGACAGCCAACGAACTTCGTTCTAGCTCGCTTAGGCTGTCTCTGTAAGGAAGACGTTGTTCTAGCTCGCTCAGGCTGTCTGATACGAATAGCTTACTTAATGAGGGAGTACATTGCATCATGAGTACGAACACACATCTGAACGTTCAAGAGGGCTTCATTCCTGTCGAGGATGGCTATAGGGTATGGTATAGCAGCATTGGCGGAGGTGCAACACAGGAAGCGGTGCCTCTGCTCTGTCTGCACGGCGGTCCTGGCGTGCCACATGACTACCTGGAAAACCTGGATGCCCTCGCTTCGGAGGAGAGGCGTGTTATTTTCTACGACCAGTTGGGCTGTGGCTTCTCCGATCTTCCCGAAGATACTACACGTTGGCAGATACCACGCTTCGTTGCAGAACTAGCAACGATACGGCGAGAACTTGGCCTTGAGCATGTACATATCCTCGGCCAGTCCTGGGGTGGCATGCTGGCAATAGAATACGCCTTGACACAACCGCAAGGGTTAGAGAGCCTTATCCTGGCAAACACGACTTCGAGCATCCCCATGTGGATTACCGAGGCAAATCGTCTGCGCGAGCAACTTCCGCCAGAGGTGAATGCAGCACTACTCAAACATGAAGCAAATGGTACAACCGATGACCCCGAATATCAAGAAGCTATGACGGTGTTCTATGATCGCCATGTCATTCGTATCAAGCCTATGCCTGAATTTGTCCAACGTGGCTTCGATAGACTGAGCCAACCCGTGTACTACACGATGAATGGCCCCAGCGAATTTCACGTCGTCGGCACAATCATGGATTGGGATCGTACCGACCGCCTCTCAGAAATCCATGTGCCAACATTGATCCTCTCTGGCCGCTTTGACGAGTCAACACCAGTCATCAACGAAGTATTACATAAAGGTATCGCAGGCTCAGAATGGGTGGTCTTCGAGCGAAGTTCGCATCTTGCACATGCTGAGGAGCCGGAACGCTATATGCAAACGGTGCAGGCATTTCTGACCAGTGTCGAAAGCAAAAAAGCGTAATTGACAAAGACCGATTTGGAGGAACATCATGCCACGTGCCATCGACTTTCATGTTCACCTACCAACCACAGAGTTTATGCAGGTTACACTCGGCCCATATGCTAAGGCCGCCGAACGCTTCTTCCGTACCGAGGTCAAGCTAAAGGATATCGAGCAAATTGCCGCCGACTATGCCGAACTCGATATGATTGGTGTCTTGCTAGCCTGGGACGCAGAAACTGCTACTGGTCTACCCCCATTGGGAAATGACTATATCGCAGAAATCGTCAAACGCTACCCACAACAATTTATTGGCTTTGCCAGCGTCGATCCACACAAGGGAAAAGCGGCTATCAAAGAGATCGAGCGTGCTATCAAAGACTTAGGATTAGCAGGCGCAAAGTTTCATCCAGGCGTCCAGGCGTTTTACCCGAATGACACTACGTTTTACCCGTTAATGGAGAAGATTCAGGAACTACAGATACCTGCACTTTTCCATACTGGCACAAATGGTCTGGGTGCAGGCACTCCTGGTGGTATGGGCATTAAGCTCGATCACACACGCCCTATCTACTTGGATTCGTTGGCCGCCGATTTTCCCAACCTCACCATTATCGGGGCACACCCTTCCTGGCCCTGGCATGAAGAGATGATTGCCAGCATGCAGCATAAGACGAATGTGTATAATGATTTGTCTGGCTGGTCGCCAAAGCGAATCCCCGAAACATTGCTTCGCGAGGCCGCAACACGCATGCAGGACCGCTTCCTCTTTGGCTCGGATTATCCCTTTATTACGCCGCAACGTTGGCTCAAGGACTTTGAGCCGCTTACCTACTTTACACCTGAAGTGAAGGAAAAGCTCATGTGGCGTAACGCACAGAAATTGTTAGCTCATACCAGCGTCGCGCACATGAATTTCACCTCATAATGAGACTTGAAAGACGAGAGAGACGTATACATAGTAGCAAAATATTGAGAAAGGGACGTGACGATGACTATAGATATACAGAAAATGAAGGCGCGATTAGAGGAGAAGCAGGAGGAACTACAGAACAATATTGCATCTCTAACAGAGGCACACCCAACACCTGTGGACCCAATAGAGGCAAGTGAAGGCCCTCAAGATTTTGAAGAGACCGCGATAGATTTCGACGAGACGCAGAAGGAGCAATCCATCGAGGTAAACGAAAACGCACTCTTGACCGAGGTAAAGGCAGCACTGAAACGCATCGAGGATGGCACATACGGGAAAAGCGTGGTATCCGGCAAACCTATTCCAGAAAAGCGGCTCGAAGTTATTCCCTGGGCAGATCGCCTTGTCGAGGAAGAGGAGCAACGAGAGCAACGCAACCTCAGTCGCGAGGAACTGTACAACACCGATACGAACGTATCTTAGACGGACGGACGACCACAAGGGTCGCCCCTACTATAGATAGATGCATGTTACACACGTTCTGTATGGTAGAGGCGACCCTTGTGGCCGTCCGTCGTTGAACCCAAATCGACTTTTAAATAGTTTTGGCCTGTTTCTATACTGATAGACAAAAAAGCGAAAAGGGTGTACCATACACAGTAAGAATACCGATTGTTGTGGAGAGATGGAGAAGAAACGATTGTGACCGCAAGAGTAGCCAAAAACGCTCGCCTATATGATGCCCTCGCCTTACTCGTAACTGTTGTCGTTATCGCCCTTGACCTGTGGACAAAATCGCTGGTTGTGAGCCATTTAAGTCCTCCCGAAAGTGGCAACACCGTCTCATTGCTAGGTCAGTATCTTGTACTAGAATATATTCAGAACAGCGGAGCCGCTTTTAGCATGCTCCAAAATACTACCGTTTTGATTGTACTCATTATAGTTGCAATGATTGTGGTTGGGTACATTTATATTCGTATCTTGAACACTGGCCCTCTATACTACAAAGTGGTCTTTGGCCTTATTATTGGTGGCGCTCTGGGAAACATCATCGATAGAATACATAACGGCGGCTACGTGGTTGATTTTATCGCGTTCCGTATTCCCCAGATCAACTTTTACTTTGCAATTTTCAACATCGCCGATGCATGCATTACGGTTGGCGTCATTTTACTGTTCGTACTGATTTTCTTTGTGCGCCGTCCTCAAAACGAGAAGCGTACAGAAAACGCCACGAACGAAACGGCTGGTAACAGGTAGCCGACTACATGAAAGAGTTACAATTTTTGGATGAACTACAATCGTACCCTGTCCAGGATGAACAGGTTGGGCAGCGGCTGGATCGCTTTCTGGCCCCTATTCTCGCTAATCTTTCGCGCAACGTCATTCAGCAGCTTATCACAAGTGAGGCCATTTTTGTCAATGGCAAAACGAGTAAGCCTGGCTACGCGCTACGAAAAGGTGATACTATCACTATCACGCGCTCGACGCCGCTAGTCGCTCCTCTTTCTGCAACACCACAGCAACTTCCACTTGACATCCTTTATGAAGATAACGACTTGTTTGTGCTGAACAAAGCTCCGGGGATGGTTGTGCATCCTGCCCCTGGACATTTTGACGATACACTTGTCAACGCATTATTAGCGCGTTACCCGGAGCTGCAAGACGTGGGCGAAGAAGGACGCCCCGGTATTGTGCATCGCCTTGATAAAGATACGTCGGGGTTGATTATTATTGCCAGGAATAGCCAGACGCTCACTGCTCTCATGGAGCAGATGCAACGTCACGAGATCGTCAAACGCTATTTGGCGTTGGTCGAAGGCAACGTTGCTCACGATCAGGGCAGCATCGATGCCCCCATCGGACGCGATACACGCAATCGCCAACAAATGACGGTTACGAATCGTGATAGCCGTGAAGCTCGCACGCATTTTCGCGTCCTACAACGTTTTGATCGCCATACGCTGCTACTCCTTCAGTTAGAAACGGGACGCACACACCAGATCCGTGTGCATCTCAAAGCGATAGGACATCCTGTTGTTGGTGATCCCGTCTATGGTTCTGGCAACGCGCCGCGCGGCTTTATGCTTCATCGCCAGTTTCTTCACGCATACCAACTGCAATTTAACCACCCAATCACTGGACAACTGCTGGAAATCGAAGCACCTCTTCCCAAAGACCTCCAAAATATTTTGGGGCGAGAATCTGTCTTATAGACACCTGGACCCTTTCGGGTGTCTATGCTATACTTTGCTCAGACAAGAAAACGTAAACATCTCCACCGATAATGAGGTCTGAGCTATAGGCAATATAGACACATTCGTAGCACTACCATACCACCCATTTAGGCTAATTTTCGTGCGTTCTTTTGCATAATCTCGACCTTCTCTGTACAATACCCCTACTACCACTATGTT
>JAABVA010000509.1_pt1 | contig 49175 bp, 37 predicted proteins | sample 5560331 | NCBI WGS metagenome assembly JAABVA01 (sample SAMN12812661, study PRJNA571458) | rock metagenome | isolation source: Antarctica rocks | place: Antarctica: Victoria Land, Mt New Zealand sud | collected 2016-01-07 | reverse complement strand
ACGGCCATCCTCTGACGCACGCAGCTCTGACCAGCGACGGAGCAAAATTTCCGCACAGCAAAACGACGACGGGCGGGTCAGCCGGATGCCTGAGGGACATCGGGGCTACTACCATCGGACACATGCCCCCCACCCCTGCGCACGCTCCACGGCGGCGTAGGGCGGACGAGACTTCGGCGGGCGGACTCGTGATCCGAACGAAGAATGGCGTGCCTGCCGGCGCTCTGATCGGGCGTCTGGACCGACGTGGCCGACTGCGGTGGTCGTTACCGAAAGGGCACGTCGAGGCGGGCGAAACGACCGAACAGGCCGCAGTGCGTGAGGTCGCCGAAGAGACCGGCATCTCCGGCCGCATCACCGCCCGGCTCGGCAGCGTGGAATACACGTTCACCGCCGAGGGCAAGCGCATCCACAAGCGGGTGCACCATTTCCTGATGGAAGCGGTGGCGGGTGAACTCTCCGACGCCGATGTGGAAGTGACGGAAGTGGCCTGGGTGCCGATGGATCAGATGCCCGTCAGGTTGGCCTACGCCGGCGAGCGGAGGCTCGCCGAACGCGCAGCGCAGCTGCTCGCAGACAGCGCGTGAGACGCCTCGCGCCTAGAGCAGCCGCCGCAGTCGTGCTGGCGCTGGCTATCCTGCTGGCACCCGAGATGTCAGCGGCCCAACCTGCCGGCCCAGGACGCGACGCCGCCGCAGCTCCTGCCGCAGCTCCCGCCGCGGCAATTCCTGACGCGGCTACACCTGACACAGCCGCTCCAGCCCCTCCAGTCGCTGCCGCCGTCGGGGCGACGGGGCCGACTGCGGCACCCGCGGTGAAATCGCCGACGAGCACGTCGCCCCCGATCGACCCGCAATACCCATTCGCCGGCTATCTGCAGTTCGTCATCTCCGGAGTGACGCCGAGCGTGATCACCGCCACCGGCGGTCAGGTGCTGACCGTGACCGGCATTGCGACCAACATCAGCAAGGTCACGCTGTACGACCTCCGCTGCGTGTTCCAGCGTGGCGACGCGCTGAACGGAGTCGCAGCGATCAGGACGGCCATCGCTCGACCCAGTCGGCGAGGGACCGTCGTCGGCCAGAACTTCAAGGTTTTCGGGTCCTCGGCTGCCGCCGACCACAGCGCCGACGTCGCTCCGGGCGCGCGTGTCCGATTCGTGGCGACCGTCGCGATCAGCACCGACGACGGCCTCGCACTGCGTGCCCGGGGCGTGTTCCCGCTGATGATCAAGGTCACCGGTGACATCGGTCAGCAGGGCCGCACCCAGTACGAACGGGTCGGCGAGCTGCATCTGCTGGCCACCGTCCTGGCACCGCCGACGAGACCGATCGTCCCGGCCGCGACCAACCCTGCCGGGACCACCGGACCAGCCGGACCAGCCGGACCAGCCGGACCAGCCGGAGCAGCCGGAGCAGCCGGAACCAAGGTCCCCGACCATCCGGCCGTTCCGGTCAACATGCTGTGGCCCCTGGTCGATTCGCCGCACCTGGGTGTGGGTGGAATCTTCCACGACGACGTTCTGGCGAAGGAATTGGCGCCGGGTGGACGGCTCTACGAACTCGTCGAGCAGCTGAGCACGACTGATCCTCGGGCCGCACCGACCACGGTGCTCGTCGACCCAGCCCTGCTGGACGAGGTCGACCGAATGTCCGTCGGATATCGAGTGGTGAGCGTTCCGGGCACCGCGCAACCACCGTTGACGCCCACCTCCGCGGCGGTTCCGGCAACCTCCGGTCCGACAGGGCCGACTTCCGTCAGGTTTCCAGGGCCGGTCGGGTCGGGCGCCCAGGCCCTGCCGTCGGCTGCCTCCGGTGCGCCCCGACCAGCGGCAGCGCCAGCCACCGCGTCGAGCCCGATGGGCTCGACGGCACCCGTCACCGATCCCGTCCCCAGCACCACGCCGGGGGTCGGCCAGCAGGTAGCGCTGACCTTCCTGAACAGGCTGCGCTCGGTGCTGGCCGGTCGCCAGGTGCTCGTGCTGCCGTACTCCGATCCGGACAGCGTCGCGATGATCCGCGCAGGTATGACGGACACGTTGGCGTCGCTGATCACCACGGGCCGGACGGTCGCCGGCCGGATCCTGCAGATGCGCGCGGCTGCCGGGCCCGGCGAGCCGGGTCTGATCACCACCATGGCGCGCCCGCCGGGCGGTCTCGTCGACGATGCGACGCTGGCCTTTCTGTCCTCCAGAGGGCTATCCGAAGCGGTTCTTGCACCCAGCACGCTGCATTTCGTCGGCAGTCCGCTCGCTGCTGCCGCCGTCGACGAGTCGGTCCGCGGCGGCGCAGTGGTCCACGCGGTGATCACCGACGCGACCGTCGGACGAAACGTCGAAGACGCCTTGAGCAAGGGCACGTCGGCGGGGGTGGCGGTACGCCTGAACAACCTGGCTGCGCTGCTGGCCGGCGGCAGTTTCGACGGCACGGCCACTGCGCTGATCATTGCTCCAGACAACCGTTGGACCGCCAACGCGGGCGGCCTGAGGGTCGTCGGCGACCTTTTCCGCACCCTGCGAGCCGGCGGCATATTGAGCGGAGCATCGTTGCCCTCGATAGCCGTCGGCGCCCACCGTTCGGCATCGGTCGGATACCCGTCGGCGGCATTGAAGGTCGAGCTGAATCCGCAGTACCTGGGCAGCGTGCAGCAGACGGCCGACCGCATCGCCACCATGCGCGCGAGTCTCACCCAGGGCAAGGGGACACGCGCGCCGCAGCCGGCGGACCTGCTGGACGAGTTGTCCTCGGCGCTGGACTCCACCCGGTCGACCGCCCTGCGATCCGACGACGCGATCGCGCAGAGCATTCTCACCACCTGCGGAGCCACTCTCGACCACCTCCGGGACCGGGTGTCGATCGTGGGCGACACCGTCTACACCCTCGCCGCGTCGACGGCTCCGCTGTTGATCACGGTTCGCAACGACCTGCCGTACGTCGCGAAGCTGCAGGTGGTGATCCGCGGCGGCAGTACGTTCGGGATGACGGCTACCGACCCGGGCGTGTTCAGCATTCCGGCCGGAGCGTCGCACCAGTTCAAGATCGACACCAGCACCGTCAAGGCCGGAAGGTTCCCGGTGCACGCGGTGCTGCTGGCTGCGGACGGCTCGAAATGGCGGGCGGACACGGTCATCACCGTCAAGTCGTCGGCGTACGGCACGCTGACCATCGTCCTGATCGCGGTGGGCGGCGCCATCCTGCTCCTGATGGTCGTCTTGCGGATCGTGCAGCGAGTCCGTGGCGCCGTCCGCCGCAGCGGGTCCGCCGGTCCCGACAGCGATACGAAGGACAGCGATACAAGGGGAACGAGAGCCACCGGTCGCAACACCGCCGAACCGGAGCCCGACTCGATCCTGGCCGCCGCGAATCAACCCGACGAGGTCGCCGGCAGGACAACGCCGAACGGCTACCCCGCCGACGAACCAGGCGCCGACAACCCACTCACCGGACATCCAGGCACCGGACATCCAGGTACCGGACATCCAGGTACCGGACATCCAGGCACCGAGGATCCAGGCACCGACGGACACAGCACCGACCGAGGGGTGAGCGGGCGGTGACGGGACCCCGACCGCCCGGATCGCCGCCACCGCCGGACTGGTTCCTCGAGGCCCAACGCGCCAGAGCGCGCCAGGAACTCGCCGAACGCGAACAAGCCCAACGCGAACAGGCCAAACGTGACCAGGCCAGGCGTGAAGAACATCGACGAGCGGCGCTGGTCCGGCAGCAGGCCGAACAGGTGCAGACCCCTCGCCAGGACCAGGCCCGGCAGGACCAATCCCGGCTGAATCAATCCGGGCTGGACGCGCCTGCGGGAACGCGGTCGAATCGGTACGGCCAACCCGGTCGTCAGGTGCACGGCCCGGTTCCGCAGAACGCGACGCCATGGATCGGTGCGCCCCCCGGCGCCATGTTCCCGGCCGTCGAGGACGCCACCATGCTGATCCAGCGGATCACCGACGAGGCCGTCCGGGGGGACGTCCGCGAAGCCGCAACGGTGATCCACCAGCCGGCGCACGACAGTTCCGCGCCGGACCAGCCGGACCTACCGGACCAGAAGTATCCGGGCCGGCACTATCCGGCCGACAGGGACCCGGTGTCGGGACACCGATACCCCCCGCCCGGACCTGCCGGCGCGCCGGCAACTGCGGCCGCCGACGTCCCACCGGCCGTCCTGAAGACCGCGACGACAGCCGGGGTGGTGCGGGCCGGCGCGCTGATGGCCATTGCCACTGTCGTCAGCCGGCTCACCGGTCTGGCGTCCAAGGCCGTGATGCTGACGGCGCTCGGCCTGAGCATCACCAGCAACGCCTACACGATCGCGAACACGCTCCCCAACATCGTCTTCGAGCTCCTGATCGGCGGTGTGCTCACCTCGGTCGCCATCCCGTTGCTCACCAGAGCGCAACGATCGGACGCAGACGGGGGCCAGGAGTACACGCAGCGACTGCTCACCATTGCCGTCGTGGGGCTGCTGATCGCCACCGTCGCCTCCATCTTCTGCGCACCGCTGCTCGCCCAGCTGTACAGCGGGAGCGCGGCCGGCGACCGCCGGGTCGTCGAGCTGACCACGCAGCTGGGCCGATTGCTGCTGCCGCAGATCTTCTTCTACGGAATCGCCGCCCTGTTCGGCGCAATCCTGAACACGAAGGAGCGCTTCGCGGCCAACGCCTGGGCGCCGGTGCTGAACAACGTCGTCGTCATCGTCGTGGCAGCGTTCCTCTATCTCGACACCCACGGCAAGGGCAGCCTGGTCAACGGGCTGCCCGCGCGCGACCTGCTGATCCTTGGCCTGGGCACCACCGCGGGCATCGTCCTGCAGGCAGTGGTGATGATTCCCTCGCTGCGCAGATCCGGCTTCCGGTTCCGATGGCGCTGGGGATGGGATCCTCGCCTGACCACGGCCGGCGGCCTGGTCGGCTGGGCAGTCGTCTATGTGCTGACTTCGCAGGTCGGCGTGGTGGTGACCACCCGCGTGGCGACCAACGCCTTCGCCAGCAAGAGCGGTTACACCACCTTCAGCTACGCGGCTCTGCTGTTTCAGATGCCATACGGAATTCTCGGCGTCGCCGTCCTGACGGCGATCATGCCCCGGCTCAGCAGGCACGCCGCCGAGGGAAAGCTGGACGAGGTCAAGGACGACGTGTCGCTGGCCAATCGGCTCTCGGCGGTGGCGCTGCTACCGGTTTCGGCCGGGCTCATCGTGCTCGGCACGAGCGTGTCGGTGGTGCTCTTCCGGCACGGTCAGGTCACCTTCGACGGCGCCCAGCAGATCGGCCTGACGGTTGCCGGAATGGCCATCGGGCTGGTTCCGCTGGCCATGACGCTGGTGCAGATGCGCGTCTTCTATGCGATGCAGGACGGGCGGACCCCGACGATCATCAACGGGATCATGGTCGCGGTGCGGGTGCCGCTGCTACTGGCCAGCTCGATGCTGGCGCCACGATGGATCATTCCCGGCCTCGCGTTGGCGACTGCCGCTTCGTATCTCGTCGGCGCTGTGGTCGGCGAGCTCTGGCTGCGCGCCAGGTTCGGTCGGATGGGCACCACCCGTACCCTGCGGACGATCGGCAAGATGCTGATCGCCTCCGCATTCGGAGCCGGCGCTGCGCTGGCAGCGGTGTACTACGCGGTGGGCCTGAATTCGACCACCTGGCTCGACGCGGTCAAATCCCTGATCGTCGGCGGCCTCGTCGGATTGGTGGTCATCACCATTTACACGACCGCGCTGCGGGTCGAAGAACTGGCCCCGCTGCGCAATCGCGTCCTTCGTCTGCTCGGCCGCAATCCTGCTGCTGGTGGTGCCACGATCGTGACCCCGGCGACAGCCTCCGAACCGGTCACGGCAACCACACCTGCCGGGATGGGAGGATCTAACGATTCCTCCCGCAGTTCTATCCGCCCCCGCAGTTCGATCAGCAGAAAGCAGGTTACCGAGCGAGTGACGCACCCCAGCGCGGGCGGTCCCCGCGAGAACGCCGAGGATCCCAACGCTCCATCGCCCGGTGGTTTGTCCGACGGGGACCGAACCGTACACCTGAAAACCGGACAGACCGGAAGTGCGCCGACCGGCGGGCAGCCGGTGGTCGAGCTGGCGCCGGGCGCCACGATCGGCAGCCGGTACCGACTGGTCAGCCTGGTCGCCACCGACGATGCCGGCAACCGGTTCTGGCGCGCCAAGGACACGGTGCTGCCGCGGGACATGGCGGTCACCCTGCTGCCCGATACGAACGCGACGTCGGCGACGGTGGCGAGAACGCTCCGGGTCGGCCGACTGCACCACATCGGACTGCCGCAGACCCTCGACGTCGGAACCGAGCAGGGCCAGTCGTACGTGGTGGGGCAATGGGTGGATGGCGCCACCCTGACGGATCTGGTGGCCGGCGGGCCGCTCGAGCCCGACGTCGCGACGTCGATCACGGCGAAGGTCGCCGAGGCGGTGGCAGAGGCGCATCGCAACGGCATCGCACTCGGTGCCATCAATCCGTCGCTGGTACGGGTCAATTTCGACGGCCAGGTCCGGTTGTCGCACGTCATCGCGCACGGCAGTGCCACCCCTGACCAGGACATCCGGGCGGTCGGCGGCCTGCTCTACCTGATGCTGACCGGCGCCTGGCCGATCTCCGCCGGTGCCGGAAGCATGAACGATGCCACCGGCAGGTTCGGCGCGACCAGCTCCGGCGTGCTGATCCAGGCGCCCACCAGACGTGGCCGCGAGGTACCGGCGCACGAGCTGCGAAGCGGGGTGCCGACCGCGCTGTCCGCACTGGCCGAGCGAGCCCTGCATCCCGAGGACGCCGACGGTATCCATGCCGTCGGGGCGATCTCCAGCCTGCTCCGTCAGCCGGAGGTCGCACCTGTGCACGCGGTCCGTGCAGACGAGCCGGTCCGACCCGCGCTGAACCCGAGCGAGCGGCGACTGGTCCGCGAGCGCCGGGTGAAGCTGGGTATCGCCTCGGCGATGATCCTGGCGTTCTCTGCGCTGATCATCATCGTGGTGGCCAGTCTTTCCAAGCAGGTGCTGGCCAGCGTGGCGGGACCGACGGTCAACACCGTTCAGAAGCTCACCGTCGCGCCCGTCCCCACCACCAGGCCCACCGCAACCCGCCCGAAGCCGACTCCCTCCAAGACCCGGACCACAGCGACGTCGGGAGCCTCCACGACCGCCTCGCCGACGACGGCCACCACTACGTCGCCGCCGGCCGCGCCGCCGGCCACCGTTCAGAAGATCGGCCAGGCGACGGTGTACGACCCGGGCGGCGACGGCGTCAAGGACAATCCCGATCAGGCGGCCCAGGCCTTCGACGGGAATCCCCAGACCGGGTGGTCCACGTTCGTCTACAAGCAGCAGTTCCCGACTCTCAAGCCCGGCGTCGGCTTGATGCTGGCCTTCGATGCTCCCATCAAACCGGCGTCGGTGACGGTGTCGTCCGAATCGCCCGACACCACGATCGAGATCCGTTCCTCCACGGCGCAGGAGCCGTCGTACGAGCAGACCACCGCGCTGGCTCAGGGGCACATCGCGGCAGCTGCTCCCGGCGCGCCGGGATCGGTGACCATTGCGCTGGTCAACGCGCCGAAGTCCCAGTACCTGGTCGTCTTCGTGGTCCACACCGCGGCCGACGGGTCGAAATTCAGATCGGTGATCAACGAAATCTCCGTGTCCGGCACTCCTTGAGTCCTGACTCCTCCCGCCGCGCCGCCGGTTGCGGACCGGACCGGTCTGGGCGCTGATTACGCGGGTCGCAATGGTTGAGCGGGCGACCATCGTCCCGCCGACCCGGTTCGCGGACGTTCGCGCCCGCACCGCAGGCGGATAGGCTCGCCCCGTGCCAGCCCTGGATTCCGGACGCAGCGACACCGAGCTGCTGGCTGCGCACACTGCGGGTGATCCGGGTGCCTTCGGCGAACTGGTGACCCGGCACCGGGACCGGATGTGGGCGGTGGCGCTGCGTACCCTGCGGGATCCGGAGGAGGCGGCCGATGCGGTGCAGGACGCCTTCCTCTCCGCTTTTCGGGCCGCCGGACGGTTCCGGGCAGAGTCGGCCGTCACCACCTGGCTGCACCGCATCGTGGTGAACGCCTGCCTGGACCGGATCCGTCGTCGGCAGGTGCGGCCCACTGTCCAACTGCCCGACGAGGGCCCAGGCGAACCGGTCGTGCCGGGTGATCCGTACGCCGATCGTGAGCTCGCGATGGACATCGAGCAGGCGCTCGGCGTCCTGCCCGTCGATCAACGCGCCGCGATCGTCCTGGTGGACGTCGAGGGATATTCGGTCACCGATGCCGCGCTGGCTCTCGGAGTAGCCGAAGGCACGATCAAGAGCCGCTGCGCCAGAGGCCGCGCCAAATTGGCGGTACTGCTTGGTCATCTGCGGAACCCGGACGGCCCGCGCCGCGTCGGATCCTCCGATGGTGCGTCGACGACCGCCGGAAACGATGCGAGGTTTCCGGCGGATCCGGATGGTCCATCGAAGACCGGAGGAACAGCCAAGACATGACCATCGACCCCGAATTCCCGGCCCACCCCGCCGGGCCGCCCTGGAGTGACGATGCGCTGGCCGCCCTGCACTCCGGCGCCTATCCGCCCGACGTCGCGGCCGATCTCCGGCAGCAGATCGGGAACGATCCGGAGGCTCTGACGGTGCTGACCGCTCTGGACTTCACGGTGGACCGACTATCGCTACTACCGCCGTTGCCCATGCCCGAGCGGTTCGCGCTCCGTCTCGATGCCGCCATCGCCGAGGAGAGCCGTGCTCGTTCCGTGGCCCGTCAGCGCGCCGCACCGACCGGACCGCCCGCCCAACGGCCTCCTCCGCGGGTCCAGAGCAACGCCGGACGTTCAGCGTCAGGTCAGTTCGGGCTTGCGATGTCGGCACCACCACTTGTTCCGCAGCCGCCCTCCCACATCGTTCGTCCGCAAACCTCGCAGCCTTCCCTGCCGGTCCAGCCCCGGCGCCCGTCCGCGCTCCCGCACCCGCCGGCACCCCCGCATCCGCCAGCACCCGGACCGGAACCCGGCCCCGCCAGCAACGTCGTCCCGTTGGCGGGCCGATCCCGCCGCAATCGCCTGCTCGGTGGACTGGCTGCCGCGGCAGCCGTGGTGGCCATCGGGACGGTGACCGCCAGCTCCATCGCGAACTCGCACCGGAGTACCGACGCCGCGGCGGCGGCCCACTCGTCGGTCGCAGCGCCGTCCTCCTCGGTCGCAGCACCGTCGCCCTTCTCGAACGGTGTGGGTGCTCCCGCTCCGAGCGGGGGCAGCGCGCTCGAGTTGACGCCCGGCCGGTTCCAGGACGCCTATCCGTTGATCACCGGCAAACGCACCGGTCCGCTCGCCGACCCGGGAACGTTCGCCGGCTGCCTGGCCGCCAACAAGATCGTCAGCAAGAACGTGCTCGGGGTATCGCGGGTCGACTTCGAGGGAAAGCCGGCGTCGGCGATCGCGGTCGCCGCCGGCCCGGCGCACGCCCGGATCGTCGTCGTCGGACTCTCGTGCGGAACAGGCGCGAAGGCGTTCCTCGTTTCCGAAACTGTCGCACGCTGACCCGCCTCGACGCCGAGGCAGCTCACGGCGCGTGGCCACGGGGACCGGGCACCGGGCACCGAGCACCGAGCACCGAGCACCGAGCACCGAGCACCCTGGCTCTGAGCAATGAGCACTGAGCACTGAGCGCCCGGCGCACGATCTGGCAATCGGTGGGCAATCGGTGGGAATGCCGATCGGTAGGGTGTTGTTCTACCGACTGTGCGACCGGGTATCCGCCGGTGAGCACGCCTGGCCGGAACGCAGATGAGGTCGATTCTCGTCGTCCGGTGGAGCTGTTCGAAGGGATTTTCGTGTCTGACGTCGTAGGTGTTTCCAGTGTGGCCGGTGCCCTCGGTGTCCTGGACGGATCGGAGTCGCAGACTCGCGAGGAGACCATTCACGACGTGATCGTGATCGGATCCGGGCCGGCCGGTTATACGGCCGCGCTCTACCTAGCGCGGGCCGATCTCAAGCCGCTGGTTTTCGAGGGTTTCAACCGTGGCGGTGCACTGATGACGACCACCGAGGTCGAGAACTTTCCCGGCTTCGCCGAGGGAATCCTGGGCCCGGAGCTGATGGACAAGATGCGCGAGCAGGCCGAGCGATTCGGCGCCGATCTGCGCAGCTCCGATGTCGAGGCGGTGGACCTGGCCGGACCGGTCAAGTCGGTGACCGTCGACGGGGACGTCTTCCGGGCCTATTCCGTGGTGCTGGCCACCGGGTCCGCGGCGCGCTACCTAGGACTTCCTGATGAGCACCGACTGATCGGTCGTGGTGTGTCCGCCTGCGCAACCTGCGACGGCTTCTTCTTCCGGGATCACGACATCGTGGTGGTCGGCGGCGGCGACTCGGCGATGGAGGAGGCCACCTTCCTGACGAAGTTCGCCCGGTCGGTCACCATCGTGCATCGTCGGGAAGATTTCCGGGCCAGTCCGATCATGCTCGACCGGGCGCGGGCCAACCCGAAGATCCGGTGGGCGCTGAATTCGGCCGTCACGGCCGTCCATGGCGAATCCACGGTTTCCGGAGTCACTCTGACGGACCTGCCGACCGGTGAGACCCGCGAGCTCGCCGTCACCGGGATGTTCGTCGCCATCGGCCACGACCCGAGGTCGGAGCTGTTCACCGGAGTCGTCGACACCGACGGCGAAGGCTACGTCCTGACCGGCGGCGACATCGGCGCCGGTCGGTCCACCTCGACCAGTCTGCCCGGGGTCTTCGCCTGCGGCGACCTCGTCGATCACACGTATCGGCAGGCGATCACCGCTGCCGGTTCGGGCTGCTCGGCCGCACTGGACACCCAGCATTTCCTGTCTACCCACCACCTGGCCGATGTCACCGATCCAGAACCCGCCGATCAGGCATCGGTCTCCGTCGGCGTCTGAGGTCGCCGTTTCCAGCCGGCCGGCTCCTGCCGAGCACCGGCGCCACTTCCGAACAACAGATTGAGGTTGTCATGGCCACCAAGAAGGTTACCGACGCGAGCTTCGATGTCGACGTCCTGCAGTCCGACAAGCCCGTCATCGTCGATTTCTGGGCCGACTGGTGCGGTCCGTGCCGGATGGTCGCCCCGATTCTCGAGGAGATCTCAAACAAGCACGGGGACAAGGTCACCATCGCCAAGCTCGACATCGACGCGAATCCCCAGATCGCCCAGCAGTACCAGATCCTGTCCATCCCGACGATGCTGGTGTTCCAGGGTGGAAAGCCGGTGAAGCAGATCGTCGGCGCGAAGCCGAAGGCGGCCCTGCTGGCCGAGTTCGCCGACATCCTGGCCTGATCGACGGCTGTTCTCCAAGGACCGGACGCCTGTACAGGCGTCCGGTCCTTTTCGTTCCGCATGGGGGCGCTGCGTCAACCGCGTGGGGGCGCTGCGTCAACCGCGTGGGAGCGCTGTGTCAACGCGGTGCCTGCAGCCGTTGCACAATGGTGGGCGCCCCCGGCAATGATCGGTCGGACTTCGACCGTCCCGGTGACGGTCGAGGCCCAGCGTCGGGGCCACCGAGCGATGCCAACAGACACCGACAGACACCGACAGCGATCGTGAACGATCGAGGCAGAGATGGGGCGAGGCATGCTGTTGCGACGAGGTGACCGCGGGCCGGCAGTCGCAGCCGTCCGGAGCGCGCTGGCTTCCTTGCAGAAACTCGCCGTTCTCGATCCGAATGTGAGCCCGGCCGACGTGGAATTCGACAACGACGTCGACGCGGCCATTCGCCAGTTCCAGCAGGAACGCGGTCTGATCACGGACGGAATCGTCGGTCCGGCCACGGTGCGCGCGCTGACCGATGCCCGGTGGACCCTGGGCGACCGCACCCTCGCGTACATGCTCACCGCGGTGATGAGCGGGGACGACGTCACCGCATTGCAGGTGCGCCTCGCCGAAATGGGCTACAACACCGGCCGACCCGACGGCGTGTTCGGCCCACTGACCGACAGCTGCGTCCGCGACTTCCAGAAGCACCGCGGTCTTCCGGAGGACGGCGTCTTCGGCGCAGACACCTACCGCGAACTCACTCGGATCAGCCGGATGGTCACCGGCGGTCGGCCATTCTTCCTGCGTGAATCCCAGCACCTGCGCCAGTCCGGACCGCGATTGCACGGCAAGCGGATCGTCATCGATCCGGCCCACGGCGGAGACGACCTTGGCTGGGTCAACGGGTCGGTGCGCGGCGCCGATCTCACCTTCGACATCGCGCGGCGGCTCGAGAGCCGGATGCTGGCGACGGGGATGGAGACATTCCTGACCAGGAGCGCGCACCAGAACCCGACCGCGGACGAGCGCGCCGGACTCGCGAACGAGGTGAACGCCGATCTGATGCTCAGCCTGCACATCGACGGCAGCGTCTCGGAACGCGCCAGCGGCATCGCCACCTTCCATTTCGGTACCGACTCCGGCGCCACCTCGACCGTCGGCGAAACGCTGGCCGAATTGGTCCAGCGGGAGTTGGTGGCCCGCACCCAGATGACCGACTGCCGCGTCCACCACCGCACCTGGGAGATCCTGCGACTGACCAGGATGCCGGCCGTGCAGGTGGAGCTGGGCTATCTGTCGAACGGCGCCGAGCGGGACCGCTTGGTACGCGACGACTTCCGCAATACGCTCGCCGACGGACTGCTGGTCGCCGTCAAGCGGCTCTACATGGACGGCCGGGACGATCCCCACACTGGCACGTTCACCTTCTCCGAACTGCTCGCGCACGAGCGGTCCGTCCACAACGCCTGAGCCGTTTCATCGCCGGTTGAGAGCCGCACCGGAGAGCTCCTCGGCCAACGCCAGCGGCACGGCCGGAATCCGACCAGCGGCGCCGATGAGAAGGTTTCGAATTGCTCGGGTCGGAGCGCGCCGCGCGGTCGCCGCCTTCGTCATCCGGTCGGTCAATCGGACCACCCGCTCTGCCTGCGGGCGGCGGCGCGCCTGGTAGCCATCGAGGTTCGCCCATTCTCCGGACGACTGCCCTGATTCGACCGCCGCCAGTGTTCGGCCGAGGTCCACCGCATCCTGGATTCCCAGGTTCATGCCCTGGCCCCCGGCCGGGCTGTGCACATGCGCGGCGTCGCCGGCCAGGAAGACGTTGCCCTGCCGGTAGCCGACGGCCAGACGATGGTTTACGGTGAATCTGGACGCCCACACCACCTCGTGAACCGCGGCGGCCGAGCGCCGCGGGCCACGTTTGTCCAGAAGCCGCTGGATGGTGGGGAGATCGGGATCGCCCCCGATGTCCGCGGGGACGGTGGCAACGATCCGGAATCTGTCCTCGGGAAGCGGCGCCACCACCACCAGCCCCTCCGGAGCCAGCAGCAGTTCAACCTCGGAGCGGGGTATGGGCCAGTCCATCCGCACGTCGGCGAGCAGGAAGCTCTCGGCGTACTGACCGCCGGTGAACCCGATGCCCGCCAGCTCGCGGACCTTGGAGTGCATTCCGTCGCAGCCGACCACCCATCGGGAGTCGATCTCCGTCCGCGCCCCCTCCGCGTCGATCAGAACCGACCGCACGTCAGCCCCGTCCTGGGTCACCGAATCGATCGAGCGGCCGCGCAGCACCGCTCGTTGCGGGGGCAGATGGTTCGCCAGCACCGCTTCCGTCGTGCTCTGCGGCACCATCAGCGCATACCGGTGGGGTGAGCTGATCCGACCGAAGTCGATCGTCATCAGGGTGCGATCACGGTGGCGAATGCCGAACGTCGGTACGACGAGACCACGGGCGATCAGCGGGTCGGCCAGCCCGAGCGGTTCGAGCACGTCCAGGGTCCGGGCGTGCACGACCGCAGCCCTTGACGTGTTGGCTCCCTGGGGCGAACGGTCGATGATCACCGCGTCCACGGACAGATGCGCCAGCGTTGCCGCCAGGGCGAGCCCGGTGGGGCCGGCGCCGACGATCAACACCGTCGTCGACAGGCGCCGGCCCGAACGGTGCGGGGTTGATCGATGCGGCGCCGATCGGTGCGGTGCCGCACGGTGCCGAGCCGAACGGTGCTGAGCCGATTCCAGGTTCATTCCTGCCTCCAAAGTCAACGCGCGTTGACTTTGACGGTACCCCTTGTTTCAAGGATTGCCAACGCACGTTGACGATATCGGCAGCCACTGAATCGCCGACACTGATCGATCGCCGCCCAGCTGGAACCTTGTCGTCCGCTCGTGACTCGTAGAGATGGGGAGGCTCGTGTCAGCAGGTGTTGTATCAGGAGGTGGGCATGGCGCCGGATGACCAGGACTGGTTCGAGAGCCTCTACGCCGCTTCGTACGCCCGCCTGGTTCTGATCACCCTGGCCAACAGCCGGGACATCGCCGAAGCCGAAGAAATCGTCCAGGAGGCTTTCGCCAAGGCCTACGCCAAGCAGAGCACCGTACGGGCGGCCGACAACGCGGAGGCCTGGGTGTGCGCCGTCGCGATCAACCTGGCGCGGCGACGCTGGCGTCGCCGCGCGATGTTCCACCGCCTGATGCGCCGGGACCCGCCCCCCGGGAACAACGACACCGATACCGCAGCACTCGTCGACGTACGCACCGAGAACGCGGACCTCTACCGCGCCATCCGCGCCCTGCCGGACGTCCAACGAGAGGCGGTCTTCCTGCACCACCTTGCCGACCTGCCACTCGATGAGGTCGCGGCCCGCACCGGCGTACCTGTCGGAACGGTGAAGTCGAGGTTGTCCCGCGGCCGAACCGCACTGGCCGAAAAATTGGTGCTACCGCCCGAAGTACGGAACCCACAACAGGAGCTCCGACCCGCCGGAGAAGGGCAGGCACGGCCATGACCGACTTGGACGATCGCCTCGAGGGCCTGCGCGCCGATCTGGCCGCCCGCATCAGTCGACCTGCCCTGAGCCCGACCTCCCGCGCCCGCACTACCGCCCACACCTCCGCACGAAACCGGAGTATCGGCGCCGCGCTCGTTATCGCGGTATTGGTAGCCGTGGTCACGACCGGTTCCCTGATCGCGAAGTCGAACAACCGGGCGAATACCCGCCCGGCGTCTCCCGCTGCGGCGTCGAGCAGTGCCGCCACCAGCGCGAACGCCGGGATCAACGCCTTGACCCTGACCCCGACGAAAACATCCCCGAGCACCGCTGCGCCGGCCACCGTTCGCAACCTGACCTCGGTGCAGATGGCCGATGCCACCCATGGTTTCGCGCTCCTGCAGACCTGCGACAGCCAGGGGTCGGTGTGCAGCAGCACGCTACGGGTCACCCAGGACGGGCAGCATTGGATCGAGCGCCCGCTACCGGCCAGGTATCCCGCTGCGACCGATGATCCCGCTGTCACTCTGGGGCTGACGGCGCTCGGCCCCAGCTCGCTGTATCTGCAAGCCGTCGGCCAGGACAGGAAGGACGACTACGGCTTTCACTCGGCCGACGGCGGCGCGACCTGGACCGCCGTACCCAACGGCGTCAACGGCACCGCCGAATCGATTCCGGATGGCGGCGATCTGATTGCGGGGTGTCCGACCGGCGGAACCGATCCGTGCCTGACGGTTGTCCTCACCGTGCGGCGACCCACCGACGGCAGGCTGGTGAGACTGGCGCACCAACCGGACATCGTGGTTGCCAAGGCCAACTCGGCGCCGCTTCCGGACGGCGCGTGGTGGGTGAGCGGGACCGATCTGGGGAGGCCCGCGGTCGCCGTCAGCCGGGATCGAGGGCGGTCCTGGCACACGTCGCAGCTGCCCGACGTGCCCGGCTGGGCGCTTTTCACCAGCCAGATCACCGCGGCCGGCGGTCGATTGTGGGCACTGGCCATCGGAGAGCTACCCGAGGTCAAGAACGGCTTGCTGGGGATCTACCGCAGCGATGACAACGGCAGAACCTGGCTGCGCCCCTGGGTCGCAACCGGCGCACAGCAACCCCGCAGCGCCCTCGGAGTAGGCATAGCCTCCGGCCGCCAACTGGTGATCTGTGACGAGGCGCAGTCGCAACGGGGTTGGTTGTCAACGGACGGCGGCAAGAGCTTCGGGCAAACCTCCTGTCCGGCATCCGGATGGATCGATAGGGGTCGAGCCGGTTACCTAACCGACAACGGCACCACCAGCGACTTCTCGGCGGACGGCATCACCTGGACCAAGCTGCGGCCCTGACGAGCCGACGCGCAAGGTCGACCGCGGTCAACACACCGGTCGGGCGATAATTCAGGCGTGACCTTCACCGAACGTTCGCGTCCCGCCCGCGAGGCGATCCTCGCCGCCGCGCGGGATGAATTCGGCACGCTCGGATTCGATCGGACCACCATTCGCGCGGTCGCGGCCAGAGCCGGCGCCGATCCGGCGATGGTCATGCGGTACTACGGCAACAAGGAGAGTCTGTTCGCCGCGGCCGTCGACGTCGATCTCGCCCTGCCGCCAATCATCGATCCGACCCGCCTTGGCATCGGACTCGCGGAGCGCTTCGTGGAGCTCTGGGAGGGCCAGCCGTCCGGCGGAACGTTGCGCATCCTGGTCCGTTCTGCCGCGACGTCCCCTGCCGTCGCGGAGCGGGTTCGGACGATCTTCGCCGACCAGGTCGCAGTCTGGGTGGGAACTGCGGTCGACGGCCCGCCGGCGCGGGTGTCGCGGTGCGCCGGCCGGATCGCTGCCTACGTCCTGGGGATGGCGCTCTGCCGGTACGTCCTGGCGCTGGCTCCCGTCGCCGCGCTCAGCCAGGCCGAGCTGGTCGCCGAAATGGGTTCCGTGCTGCAGCTGCTGCTCGACAACTGATCCGGGCTACTCCAGTGATCCGGGCTACTCCAGCGGACCGGGGTAGGCGGCTTCGGCCTTGTCCGCAAGCAACTCCGTCTGCCGTCTGACCACCAGGAAGACAGCGACGATCACCACGACGGCGATGGCGATCGCGGCGTAGTTGAAGGGCCCGGAGAGTCGCTTGAGGGTGTTGCCGGCGGCGAAGAACCCGAAGGAGTAGATGGCGGCCCAGACGACACCGCCGAGCGCGTTGTAGAGCAGGAATCGCGACCACGACATCCGTAGCGTTCCGGCGAGAAAGGCAGCGAAGGTCCGGAGGACGGAGACGAACCGGCCGAAGAAGACGACCTTTCCACCATGACGATCGAATACGTAGCGACCGACCTTCAGTTTGCGCTCGTCCAATCGAATCTTCGGCCCGTACTTACGGGCCAGCTTGTAGCCGCCTCTGCTGCCGATCCAGTAGCCGACGTTGTCACCGATGATCGCTCCGGCCACGGCTGCCGCGAAGACGGCCCAGATGTTGAGCTGGCCGGTGGTCGCCGCGACGATGGCGGCGGCGATCAGCGCAGTCTCTCCCGGAAGCGGAATTCCGACGCTCTCCAGCCCGATGATGAGGAAGACGGCGTAGTACCCGTACGAGCTGATCAGGTTCTCGACGCTCATCGTCCGCTTTCTGCAGCGTGGTGGGAATCGGTTCGACCTCCTGCGGCTCACCGGGGCTTGCCGGGTCAGGATATCGGGCGGTCTGTCCGTCCGAGAGGTATTCGGCAGTGAAAGGCCGACGCAACCCGCCGGGCGGCGTCTCGTCGTCGGTGACATGGCTACGAGCAAAGTGCGTGGCGAGTTCTCACTCGTCCATCCGTTTCGGAACAGCATCGGCAATCTGCGCACTCCACCGCCTACGTCCCCTGCACGCAAGGAACAGCAGGACGATTTCCGGTGGTGTTCATCTTCGGGTCACCTGCCGGTCCAAGACGTGACCTAGGTTCATCCTGCCTGGTGGCCGACGAGCAGTTCCGACCGAAGTGACCTACCGTATTCCGGGTCTGGCGTCTGTTCACTCATCGGCCGTCCGAGGGCGGTGACAGCCCTTCCGAGGTAGATGTTCTGGGCACATGGTCACCTTGTTCCATCCCAGTCCGGCACCAGCACCCTTCATGCCTATCCACAACTTCGGAGGACCAATTGTCCAGATTCCGCACCACCGCAGGCAGCGCCGGCGTTCTGGGGGCCGCGCTCATCCTGGCCACATCCGGGATCAGCGCAGCGGGAGCCGCAGCCCCAGCCCTCACCGCGAGTGCAGCCTCCCCAGGACACGCTGCGCCCACCCCGGCGCACCGCACCGGCACGACGAGCACCCCGATCAAACACGTGGTGGTCATCTACCAGGAGAACGTGTCCTTCGACCACTACTTCGGCACCTACCCCCACGCCTCCAACACCTCCGGCCAGGCCTTTCACCCTTCCAGGCGGACTCCGAAGGTCGACGGGCTGGCCAACACCCGCGGTGTGGGCGGCAAAGGCAACCTGCTGACCAACAATCCCAACGTCGATGCCAACGGCAACCAGGTCAACCCGCGGCGCCTGAACCCGGCGACCATCAACGACGTCCTGACCTGCGATCAGGACCATAACTACAACGCCGAACAGAAGGCCTTCGACGGCGGCAAAATGGACCGGTTCGTCACCACCGTCGGTACCGCCACCGGCAAGAGCGGCACCGGGCAGGCCTGCAACGCAAATGACGTGATGGACTACTACGACGGCAACACCGTCACCGGGCTGTGGAACTACGCCCAGCAGTACGCGATGAGCGACAACTCTTTCGGCACCACCTTCGGGCCGTCCTCGCCCGGAGCGATCAACCTCGCGGCCGGTAACACCGGCGGTGTCGGTGTGATGATCAACGGCGCGGCCAGCAACGGAGACACCGTGCCCGACGGCAAAGGCGGGGCCTCGCTGATCTCCGACGCCCAGCCCTACTACGACGACTGCTCCACCCGCGACGCAGTGACGATGACCGGCAAAAATGTCGGAGACAACCTCAACGCCGCCCATCTGAGCTGGGGCTGGTTCCAGGGCGGCTTCCGCCCCACCACCACCTACGCCACCGCAACCGCCGGTGCTCAGCCGAGCAGCGTGTTCACCCCCGATCAATTCAAGGGCAAATACGCAGTCGCCCCGGCATCGGATCAGGGGCTGTGCAACGCGGTCCATCCGGTGGGCGCTGCGATCGGCGGCACCGGCGGCACCGTCCCGGGTGCCAGCAACTACGGGAACAAGGACGACTACATCCCGCACCACGAGCCGTTCCAGTACTACCCGAGCACCGCGAACCCGCACCACCTCGCGCCGGCCTCCCTCGGGGCGATCGGCACCGACACCCAGACCACCGTGGCCGGGGTGCCGCAGTTCAACACCGCGAATCACCAGTACGACACCAGCGATTTCGACTCCCTCGTCGGAGCGATCTCCCACGGCTACCTGACCCCGGACCACCTGCCGGCGGTGAGTTTCCTCAAAGCCCCCGGGTACCAGGACGGGCACGCCGGGTACTCGGACCCGCTGGATGAGCAGCAGTTCATCACCACCGAGATCAACGCCCTGCAGCACACCCCGGACTGGTCGAGCACCGCGGTGGTCATCGCCTACGACGACTCCGACGGCTGGTATGACCACGTCTATAGCGGCGTGCACAACCCGTCCAACACCTCCGCGGTCGCCACCCCGCCAGGACCGCAGGATTTCCTCACCGGCGCCGGCCTCTGTGGTTCAGCGGCGAAGAAGCCGTTGGCCGGCCAGAACGGACGCTGCGGCTACGGCCCCCGCCTCCCGCTGCTGGTGATCTCCTCCTGGGCCAAGCACAACTACGTCGACCACACCCTCACCGATCAAAGTTCCATCCTGAAATTCGTGGAAACGAACTGGCATCTCCCGCAGATCGCCGGCTCCGCCGACCACATCGCCGGATCACTGAGCAAGCTGTTCGATTTCGACGACCACCGCGGACACAACCCGAAACTGTTCCTGGACCCGGTGTTCGGCACCAGGACCTGACATCCCCCGCGCCACCCCTGCACGACGTCGATGAGAGCCGCTGCACCGCAGACCCACTGCGGTGCAGCGGCTCTTTGCACTGAAGCAGGTGGTCACATCCGGCGGGCCGACATCCTGTTCGACGCTCCACCCGATCGAACGGCACCAAACCATTGCGTAGCGTTCATCCGCTATTTCTCTGACGATTCCACTGCTTCACAGAGCCTCCCTAGCGTGTCTGGTGCCGGAACCGACATCGAGGAGTGCGAATGCAGCGAGGGGCCGCCGTGCGTGCGCGCGGGATCGTCAAATCCTTCGGTGCTGTCATCGCACTGGACGGCGTCGACATCGACATCGCCGAGGGCCACGTGCACGGCCTCGTCGGCCCGAACGGCGCCGGCAAGACGACACTGCTGGGTCTGCTGTTGGGCCTGGCCGTGGCCGACAGCGGAACGCTCGAGGTGCTCGGCCGGCCGGTGCGCCGCGCGCTCGCGCTCCCCGACGGCGTCGCGGGTTTCGTCGACGGGCCGGGCCTGTATCCCGCGCTGACCGCCCGGCAGAACCTCGTAGCCCTGGCTTCGCTGCGCGGTGACCGCAAGCCCGCGGTCGACGACGCCCTCGACACGGTCGGCCTGACCGACGTCGCCGACGACCGCGTGCGCGGCTTCTCCCTCGGCATGCGCCAGCGCCTCGGGCTCGCCGCCGCCCTGCTGACCCGCCCGCGCCTGCTCGTGCTCGACGAACCGGCCAACGGCCTCGACGTCGCCGGTACCCGCCACGTTCACCGCGTGCTTGCTCGCCTCGCGGCCGAGGGCGCGACGGTCGTATTGTCCAGCCACCGCATGGATGACCTCACCGCGCTGTGCACGGAGGTCAGTCTGCTGGCCGGCGGCCGGGTCGTGTTCTCCGGGCCCGTGAGCAAGCTGGCCGCGGAGACCGGAGAGATCGACTACCGGCTGCGTACGTCCGACGCCGCTGCCGCCCGACGCCTCGCCGACGACACTCGGGGGGTCCGCGTGCTGCCCGACGACGACCTGCTGCAGCGCCAGGACGCCCAGGCCCTGCTCGTTCGGGGATCTGTCGCCTCGCTCGACGACCTCGTCGCCCGACTCGTCGGCGCTGGAGTGGCCGTGCGCGAGCTCGCCCCAGTCGTGTCACCGCTCGAGGCCGCCTACCTCGCCCTGGTCGGGGCCGATGACGACCGGGTCGAGGACGGGATGAACCGGTGACTGCTTCCACCACAACCCTGGGCGAGCCGACGGCGACGCCTTCGCAGTTCGACACCGCACCCGCTCCGCTGTGGCGGGCCTACCGCTTCGAGCTGTTCAAGCTGCTGGCGCAGTGGCGGCTGCGCCTGGTCGCCCTTGTCTGCTGGCTCGGCCCTGGTCTGGTGGTGGCCGTCATCAGCAAAGCGACCTCATTGCCATCCGACACCGTCTTCGGGCGCTGGATGGGGCAGACCGGGTGGGCCGGGTCGTTGGTGGTGCTGGGCTTCGCATGCAGCTGGCTGCTGCCGCTGCTGACCTCCTTGGTCGCCGGCGACGTGTACGCCGCGGAGGACCGGCAGGGCACCTGGCGGCACCTGCTGGTGGCGGTGCGCTCCCCGCGACGGATCTTCCTCGCCAAAGCGCTGGCCAGCCTGACGGTGGTGCTGGCGCTGGTCGTTGGCCTCGCGGCGTCCAGTGTCGTCGGCGGGCTCGCAGCAGTCGGCGACCGGCCCTTGGTCGGGCTGGACGGCCACGTGCTGGCACCGGGTTCCGCCGCGGTGTCGGTGCTGCTGGCGTGGGTCGTCGTGCTGGCACCGACCCTCGCCTTCTCCGCGATCGGGCTGCTCGGCTCGGTTCTGTTCGGTCGCTCGCCAATGGGCCTGCTGACCCCCGTCATACTCGCGTTCATTCTGGCCCTTGCCCAGTTGCTGCCGCTGCCCGTCCTCGTCCGCGTCGCCCTGCCCAGCTGGTCTTTCCTGGCGTGGCGCGGGTTGTTCACCGATCCGGCACAGACCGGGCCCATCGTCGCCGGGGTGGTCGTCGACCTGGTCTGGGCCCTGCTCGCCGCGGTCCTTGCCTACGTGTTGTTCCTGCGCCGCGACTTCACCGACCCGGCCTACGACGGAGCGGGGCCGCGCGTGGTCGCGCTGGCCCTGGGGCCGCTGGTCGTGCTGGTGGCCGTCACCGTCGCCGTGTTCGCCGCGGTCACCCCCGCGTCGGGCTCCGGCATCGACCGACCGAAGCTCGAACGGTCCCTCGCCACGTCCTACGCCCACCTCTACCGGCTGCAGACCGGGGAGCTCGCCCGCCCGGACGTTCCCGAGGCGCAGCTGCGCACCAGCGCGTCGTGCGACAAGGGCGGCGACCTCGTCGAGGACGCCGGCCCCGGGAACGACTGGCGTTGCGTCGTCAGCTGGCACATTCCCGGCGCCACAGCCGTCGGCTCGGCGATCTACCAACTCGACGTCACGCCCGACGGGCGCTACGTCGCCGACGGGGACGGTCCCCAGTCGGTCAACGGATTCTTCCAGGTGCGGACCCCGACGGGCGACGCGCCGAATCCGCTATGGCAGTTCGACGGCTCCGTCGATCTGTTCACCGCTACACCGAAGGGTTGACAAATGCAGGTCACACGACAACGGCGTTCATCAGCGCGGCGCCGCCTCGGCCGCCGCTCACGGATCGTCGCCATCAGCACCACCGCGATCCTCATCGCCGGTGCGGGCGCCGCCTACAGCGCCACCACGCAGTTCGGACACCGCCAGGTCGGCACCCAGTACAAGGACGGGCTGCAGGTATCCGCCGACCAGGTCATCAAGCCGCTCGGCGATCGCCTGTTCACCAAGTTCGGCAAGTTCATGGCGTCGACACCCAGCCCGGACGGGCGCTACCTGGCCGTCACGAGCACCGACAAGAGCGTTGTCCTGCAGATGTTCGACCTCAAGGATTACCGCCTCGTCTATACCGTCGGCTCGGCGACCTTCGCCAACCAGTTGATCAAGGACGGCACCGTCGGCCAGGGCGGGCCGGCGTGGTCACCCGACGGCAAGACGCTGTGGCTGCCGCAGGCCAACGGCCTCACTCGTTTTCCCGTCCAGGCCGACGGCACGCTGGGCGCGCCGGTGACCGTGACCCTGCCCACGGTGAACGGCGCGGCGCCGCTGCCGGGCAAGGCGGTCTACTCGCCCGACGGCACCGCCCTCTACGTCCCGGTCAACGGCCAGAACACCGTCGTCGCCCTCGACCCGGTCACCGGCGCAGTGCGACACACCTGGAACGTCGGCATCGCCCCGCGTGAACTCGCCTTCGTCGGCACCAAGCTGTACGTGAGCAACGAGGGCGGCCGGCTCGCCAAGCCGGGCGAGACGACGATCAACTCCTACGGCACCCAGGTGCCCGCCGATGCGTACTACGGCACCTCGACCACCGGAACCCTCAGCGTCATCGACATCTCGTCGATGACGGCAAGCGTGAGGTCGATCGCGGTCGGGCTGCACCCGACCGCGCTCTACGTCAGCGGTAAAACGCTGTTCGTGGCCAACACGAACAGCGACACCGTCTCGGTGGTCAACACCGCCAAGGACAAGGTCGTCCAGACCATCGCCACCCAGCCGTGGTCGAAGTCGACCGTCGGCTACGAGCCGACCGGCATTACCCTCACCAAGGGCCACCTGCTGGTGACATTGGGACGGGCGAACGCAGTCGCCGTCTACAAGTACTCCGGCGCGCCGCAGGACCCGGTGAGCTACCTCGGCCTGCTGCCCACCGACTACTACCCCGAGGACGTCACGGTGGCCGGCGGCCAGGTCGTGGTCACCAACACGCGTGGCATCGACGCCCGAGGGCCGGAGCTGACCTTCGCCAAGGGCCCGGGCACCGTGCCGGCGACGGGACACGGCACCCACAGCACCACCGGGTCGCTGACGAAGTTCACGTTGCCCACCGACCGGCAGATCGCGAAGGACACCGCCACGGTGTTCGCCCAAAACGGTTGGACCACCAAAGACGTCGCAGAGGCGAAGGGTAGGGCCAAGGCTCCCGTCGCGGTGCCGACGCGGGTCGGCGACCCGTCCACGATCAAGCACGTGTTCCTGCTGGTGAAGGAGAACCGCAGCTACGACCAGGTGTTCGGCGACGTCGCCAAGGGCAACGGTGACCGCACGCTCGCGCAGTTCGGTGCGAAGGTGACGCCGAACCAGCACGCGCTCGCCGACCAGTTCGGGCTCTACGACAACACCTACGACACCGGCACCAACTCCGCCGAGGGTCACAACTGGGTGATGCAGGGCGACAACCCGGAGTACACCGAGTCCTCCGCGGCCGAGTACCTGCGCAGCTACGACACCGAGGACGACGTCCTGGGTCACCAGCGTTCAGGCTTCCTCTGGACGGCCGCCGAGGACGCGGGCGCCAGCGTGCGCAACTTCGGCGAATTCACCCAGTTCGAGACCAAGCCGGCCGACGCCACCTGGCAGAAGTACTACTGCGCCGCCACGAACGTCGACAACGGCGGTGACCCCGCCCAGCTGACCGACCCGTCGATCAAGCAGGACACCGAGTCCCCGATCCCGTCGCTCAACGCGATCACCAACCACGACTACCCGAAGTTCGACACCAACATCCCCGACCTGTACCGCTACAACATCTGGAAGCAGGACTTCGAGAAGAACGGTCCCGCGAACCTGAACATGTTCTGGCTGTCCAGCGACCACACCGGCGGCACCCCCGACCCGCAGGCGCAGGTCGCCGACAACGACCTCGCGGTCGGCAAGATCGTCCAGGAGATCTCCCACAGCCCCTACTGGAAGGACTCCGCGATCTTCGTGCTCGAGGACGACAGCCAGAACGGCGCCGACCACGTCGACGGGCACCGGGCACCGATCCAGATCATCAGCCCCTACGCCAAACGCGGTGTCGTCGACAGCACCTACTACACCCAGATCACCATGGTCCGCACCATCGAGCAGATCCTCGGCGCGCAACCGCTGAACCAGAAGCTCGCCGCCGCCACACCCATGTCCGGCGCTTTCACCAACAAGCCCGACTACACGCCCTTCACCGCGGTGAAAAACCGGGTGCCGCTCACCGAGGGCGTGAGCCCCGCACCGGCCTGCGGCACGGACACCGTCGGCACGACCGGGACGGCCGCGAAGCTGGCGGCGACGCCGTCCGTACCAGCTGCGCAGCAGGGCATCGCTGCGCAGTGGGCAGCGTGGGCCAAGAGCCAGCGCTTCACCGGCGACAGGGCGGTGCCGGACTACGCCGACCCGGAGCAGATGAACCGCTACACCTGGTACCGGACCAACGGGTTCACCAAGCCCTACCCGCACGACCCGAAGATCTACGCCCCGGCGCAGGTCCCCGGCGCCTACATCCCGAGCTTGGACACCGAGTGACCTGACCGCTCCAGATTGCGAACCGACCACCAGCACGACACGACGGCCCGCCGGGATTGCCCGGCGGGCCGTCGTGTTCTCCGACCCTGCGCACGCCGGGCAAGGAAGTGCGCCCCGCCTGTCCGATGCCGGAACGTCCGGGACGGCCCAGGGTCGGACAGGAGTCGCTTCGGTGATGTGGTCATCAGCATCGCGTTCGTCGAAGTCTTCTCGCCCAACGACTTCACCGACAACGGCGTCCTCACCCACGCCTGGCAGACCTCGAAACCCACGACAGCCGACCAGCCCAACAATGCAGGAGGGAGTCCACCACCACCGACCTCAACAACTTCCTGGCACGCCCGGACCATCACACTGACCACCCAGACGCCGCCGAACCACCGACGAACGTACGATTCTGACGTCTAAGCTCGGTAGCTGCCTGGACGGCTCAGTCAACCGACGCCGCCCAGCAGCGCAATTCGTTTCTGCCACGTTCGGAGGCCCCATGATCGATCAGCCGCATCTGTGGACCGCAGCACCGCTCAACCGGCGCCGGTTCTTCAACATCTCGGGCGGCGTCCTGATGGCGGGTGCCCTGGCCGCCTGTGGTTCGAACAACGGCCGCTCCGACAGCAGTAGCGTCGGTGGCTCGTCGTCAGCGGCCCCCGTCGCCGGCGGATCGTCGAGCGCCGCCGCATCATCCGGTGCCGTCGCCTCGTCGACCGCCGGTTCCTCGGGCGCTGCGGCGTCCACCTCGGCCGCCTCTCCTGGCGGCAACGCCACGCTGGCGCAGTGGTATCACCAGTACGGCGAGGCTGGTACCCAGCAGGCGGTCGAGAAGTACGCGGCCAACTACACCGGCGCGAAGGTCAGCGTGCAGTGGGTGCCCGGCGACTACGACACGAAGGTCTCGTCGTCCCTGCTCACCGCGGCCGGACCGGACGTCTTCGAATTCGGCAACGGACCCAACATCGATCAGATCCAGGGCGGCCAGGTCGTAGCCCTGGACGGCGTGCTGGGAAGCGCGGCGAGCGATTTCACCCAGTCCCTGGTGAAGCGGATGACGTACAAGGGCAAGCTGTATGCGGTGCCGCAGGTCATCGACATGCAACTGCTGGTCTATCGGAAGAGCATGTTGAGCAAGGCGGGGGTCAAACCGCCGACCACCTTCGACGAACTGGTTGCAGCCGCCAAGAAGCTGACGACCTCGGATGTGAAGGGTCTGTTCCTAGGCAACGACGGCGGCGCCGGCGTGATGGGTGGTCCGGCCCTGTGGTCGGTCGGTTCTGACTACCTGACCAGCGACAACAAGTCTGGATTCGGCAATCCGAACCTACCGAAGGCCCTGGCCGGGCTGCACACGCTGTTCGGCAGCGGGTCGCTCCTGCTGGGCGCTCCGACTGACTGGTCGGATCCGTCGGCGATCACCCAGGGGCTGACGGCCATGCAGTGGACCGGGCTGTGGACCTTCCCGGTGCTGCAGAAGGAACTGGGCGCCGACTTCGGCGTGCTGCCGTGGCCGAAATTCAGCTCTGCAATCGGAGCACCGTCGGTTCCGATCGGCGCCTACGGCTCGGCGGTGAGCGCGAAGTCGAAGAACCCCGAGGCCGCCAAGGCCTTCGTGAAGTATCTGTGGGTGGACAACACAGCCGACCAACTCGATTTCGCCCAGAGCTTCGGATTCCACATTCCGGCCCGTCAGAGCGTCGCCGCCAAAGCCAACAAGCTCAAGTCGGGCGTGGCGGCCGACGCGGTGGCGATCACCCAGAAGTACGGAAAGGCGCAGACGCCACTGTTGTGGACCTCCGCCGACACGACCGCCTACAGCGACGCGCTGAACAACATCATCAAGAACGGCGCCGACCCGGTCGCGGAACTGGCCAAGCTGCAGAAGACGGTCACCGCCGAACTCGCCCGGGTGCAGAAGTAGCCATGCGTTGAGCGCGACGGCCCCGACGAACGCGGCGATCCGGGCGCCCCGGCAGAGTGCGGGTCGACGCCTTGCCGGCCCGCAGAACCGGAATCTGTGGTTCTGGGTGTTCGTCGGGCCGTTCGTGCTCGGGCTCGGGATCTTCGTCTACATCCCGATCCTGTGGAGCGTGTATCTCAGCTTCTTCGATGCCCGCAACACGGTCACCCCGACGACCTTCGTCGGTTTCTCCAACTTCACCGACATGCTGTCGGATCCGGCGTTCCTGTCGAGCCTGGGGACGTTCATCCTGTTCGCGCTGTTCATCGTGCCGACGACGTTCGCCGGGGCCCTCGGGCTAGCGTTGCTGGTGCACCGGACCAGGTTCGCCAAGGCCTTCTTCCGGTCGGTCTTCTTCCTGCCGACCGCGTGCTCGTACGTGGTGGCCTCGCTCATCTGGAAGATGAGCATCTTCTCGGGCGTGCGCTTCGGTCTGATGAACTCCATCCTGCGGGCGTTGGGCCTGAACCCGGTCTCCTGGCTCTCGGTGACCCACCCGCCCTGGTACTGGCTGGTTCTGGTCAGCCTCCGGCTCTGGCTGCAGCTCGGCTTCTACATGATCTTGTTCCTGGCCGGCCTGCAAAGAATTCCGACGATCCTGTACGAGGCCGCGGCCGTCGACGGCGCACGGCCGGGATGGCAGACGTTCCGATACATCACTTTTCCGCAGCTGCGCACCTCGGCAGTCGCGGTACTGGTGTTGCTGCTGATCAACGCCTTCCAATCGTTCGACGAGTTCTACAACCTGTTGTCGAACAACGGGTCCTATCCGCCCTACGCCCGGCCGCCGTTGGTCTACCTGTACTACGTGGCGCTCGGCCGAGGCCAGGACTTCGGGCACGGCAGCGCCGGCGCCCTCATCCTGGCGCTGGTCATCGCGATCTTCACGCTCATCCAGGGACGGCTGCTCGGACTCGGCCGAGGGGGTGACGAGTGAGCAGCACCGGAACTGCAACGCGGCAACCGACCCTCCCCCGGCGGCCTCGACGTCCGCGCAGTACGGCGAAGCAGGCGGCCACCACCGCTCGCTACGTCGTGCTGCTGTTGGGCGCCGGCATTTTCCTGGTGCCGTTCTACCTGCTGATCCGCAACGGGCTTTCGACCAATGCCGATATCACGTCGCCCCGGTGGAAACTTCTGCCCAGCCAGTTGCAGTGGTCGAACATCTCGGAGCTGTTCGACGACCCGACGGTGCCGATGCTGCACAGCCTTTACTTCTCCCTTCTCGTCTCCGTTCTGCAGACGACCGGATCGATCCTGATCGGCGCGCTCGCCGGTTATGGCTTGGCGCGCATTCCGTTCCGCTATGCCGGGGTGGTACTCGGTTTCATCGTCGCCACCCTGTTGATTCCCGCTGCCGTGACTTTTGTGCCGACCTTCGTCATGGTGTCGAGCCTGGGTTGGGTCTCGTCGTTGCAGGGGTTGATCGTCCCCGGTCTGTTCCAGGCACTCATCGTCTTCCTGTTCCGGCAGTATTTCGTCAATTTCCCGCGAGAACTCGAGGATGCCGGCCGCGTCGACGGCCTCGGTTATCCGGGTACGTTCTTCCGGATCGTGGTGCCCAATTCGCTCGCCTTCTTCGCCGCCGTCTCGACGATCACTTTCATCGGCAGCTGGAATGCTTTTCTGTGGCCGTTGGTGATCGGTCAGGACGCCAATTCCTGGACGGTGCAGATCGCGCTGTCGACGTTCCTGACCGCGCAGACCATCAATCTGCACGAACTCTTCATCGCCGCGACGTTCTCGATCCTGCCGATCATGGTGCTTTTCATCGGTCTTCAACGATTCATCGTCCAGGGCGTGGAGAGCACCGGCATCAACAGCTGAGCCGGTGCACCTCAGTCGCATCATCTTTCACCAGAACTGTGGGCGGGCGTGGCTTTCCGTCGACTGGCAGCGACGAAATCCTCGGGCGTCCCGATGTCCGGCCCGATCGGCGGAACCCGATTCGCGAGCAGCCACCGATAGGGGCCGCCCGCCGGCGGAGGTTTCGGCCTGGCCGATCGACGGACTCCGGTAGGGCGAACTCGACCCCGGTACTCACACCGGCTCCTTCGGGCGCCGCGAAGGGGGCGTCGACGACCCGGCCGGCGGCTACGGTAGGTCAGCAGGCGGGCATCAGCGGACGACGTCGTCGTCGGTCTCCATGGGACCCGACTGTCGCGCACTTGCGGTCTGCAGGCTCACCGGGCAAATGATTCCGGACGTCGGGGCCGCTGCATTGGTCGTTGTCCCCTGGGTCGAGCAGTACGCGGCAGAATGTCGGTTGTGAGTGATGCTGCCGATGAGATCGTCGCGGGACCGCAGGACGAGGGATCCTCGGGAGTCTGGTTGCTCCTGGTGTACCGAATTCCGTCGGAGCCGACTCGGCTGCGCGCGGCGGTGTGGCGGAGATTGAAGCTGTTGGGGGCGGTGTACCTGCAGAATTCGGCTGCGGCGTTGCCCGCGGGGGAGGCTGCGGAGCGGGCGTTGCGGCGACTGCGGCACGAGATCGGTGAGATGCAGGGTAGTGCTGTGCTGCTCTCGTGTACCGCGATGGTTGGTGGGCAGGACGTGGCTGCACTGTTCCAGGCCGCCCGGAACGGCGAGTACGAGGAAATCCTCGACAAGTGCGTTGATTTTCACGCCGGCTTGGACAAGGAATACACGGCGGCACATTTCACCTTCGGTGAATTGGAGGAAAACGAGGTCGAATTGGTCAAGCTGCGCAATTGGTGCGGAAAGGTGCAGGAGCGCGACGTGTTCGGCGCTCCGAAACGACAGGCGGCGCTGGAAGCGTTAGAAAGATGCGAGCGAGCATTGGAGGCCTACGCGGCGCGGGTCTACCTGGAAGAGGGCGAAGGCGGCTGAGCTTTGCCCCTCGGTTCGGATCGTGGTCACGGGGGTCGTGGCCAGCGGCGGGGCCGGGCCGGGCCTGGGTTGGGACCAGGCCGGGCCGGGTCCGGGACAAGGCCGCACCGGGTCCGGGACAAGGCCGCACCGGGTCCGGGACAAGGCCGGGCCGGGTCCGGGACAAGGCCGGGCCGGGTTAGAAACAAGGCCGGGCCGGGTTAGAAACAAGGCCGGGCCGGGTTAGAAACAAGGCCGGGCCGGGTTAGAAACAAGGCCGGGCCGGGTTAGGGACCAGGCCGGGCCGGGCTAGGGACCAGGCCGGCCCTGTTCGGGACCAGGCCGAGCCCGGTTCGCGCGGGTTGTGTCCAACTCGCGCCGGTTGCAACCCGCGCGGATCGCCTGAAAGCCGCGCGGCTGTGGTCGGGGCCGCGGCTGCGGCGACCAGATCGACGAGACTGGGGCGTCGGAACCAGGCCGAGCCCGGTTCGCGCGCGTTGTGTCCAACTCGCGCCGGTTGCAACCCGCGCGGATCGCCTGACAGCCGCGCGGCTGTGGTCGGATTCGCGGCTGCGCGGCTGCGGTCGGGTCGCGGCCGCGCGGCTGTGGTCGGGCGCGGCTGCGGTCGGGTCGCGGCTGCGGTCGGGTTCGCGGCTGCGGCTGGGGCCGACGAGGTCGCGGCCTGATTCGCTCGGGCGTTCGGAGCAGACGCAGCGGACGCGGGTAGAGGTCAGGGCGCGCGGTGCGTCGCCCGGCGAATGCTGACGGGCAACAGAATCACCACTACCACGGGCACGAGCCACCACATCGGAATGGTGGTGGCCCGGGTGAGCAGGAACGTGCCGGCGAGGGCGAGCGCAACACCGAGAGCGACTCTCCAGTCATCGCCGATGACGAAGTCGTACCAGAATGCGCCGAATGCCTTGAGCTGCTTCATGAGATCTGCCCTGACGGGGTGGTGGACGCTGTAGCTGAGCCTGCGGGTCGAGCGGGTTGGGGGGCGCTGCGGCGGAACAGGGCCACCAACGCAAGCGCGAACACCGCGATCGCCGGGATGAGGACGAGCAGTGCGGCGTCGGCACCGGGCCAGTGCGCTCCAGCGCCCTCGGTGCCCCAGAAAGTCCCGAAAGCGGTGAGCATGATCCCCACGACGAATTTCATGCTGTTCTCCGGGACCCGGGCCAGCGGCGCGCGGATGGCGAAGCCGACTGCGGTGACGGCCAAGACGGCCGTTACTGCGGCGAGGGCGGCCAACGGGATGTTGTGTTGGTTGCTGCCGAAGGTCAGCGCGATGAACACCACTTCCAGCCCCTCCAGCACAACGCCTTTGAATGAGAGGGTGAATGCATACCAGTCGTGGACGAATCCGCGTCGGGAAGCGGTGGCAGCCTGGGCCTCGGCCAGTTCGCGGCGGTAGATCTCCGCTTCGTCGTGCAGCGCCTTGTGGCCGCTGGCCCGCAGGATCGCCTTCCGCAGCCACTGCAGACCGAACACCAGCAGCAGACCGCCGACGAACAGCCGCAGGGCTCCCAGCGGTATAGCCGACACCGCAGGCCCCAGCGCCGCGACGATCACGCCCAGCACCACCAGCCCGGCGAGCAGTCCGATGATGGCCGAGCGCCAGTCGCGGGCTGTACCAGCCGCCAGGACGATGGTCAACGCTTCCACAGCTTCCACCACACACGCCAGGAAGACGGCGATGAACAGTGCCGATCCACTCACTCGGTATCCCTTCGCCTGTCACCGTCTGCGCGTCCGCGCCAGCCCGGTCGGAATCAAATCCGAGTATAACGGCGGTTACGTTGATCTTGTCACCATTGGTGTTCCAGCCAGGCGGGTGCTGTTGTAGATCGACACCACAGTCCACCCAGAGCGGGCCCGATTGCGGACTCTTCTTCTGCGCCGCGATCTTGGTCCGCAGCAGCCGGTGCTGTCATCGACCAACTTCACCGGAATACCGGTGGCCGCGGCGAACGCTTTCGTCTGGTGACCAGGCGCCGAGCGCGGTGGATTGACGTCGCTGCGACCCGCCGCCGGGAGAACGGCACTGCGGTCAACCCGTCGCCGACAAAATGACCAGCCCCGCCGGCCCAAGGTGCCAGGTCAGATGTTCAAACCGGCGTTCGCTCGCCGTGAGTGACCTCAGCTGCCCCAGTCGCACGGCGATACCGAGCCGGTGAGGGCTGGCGGCCACAGCGGAGTCAACGCTCGACGGGGCTGTCGTTCAGCCACCAGCGTGGGGTTGACCACCGACGAGTCGCTGACCGGCGAGCGCACGACGCCGGCAGATTACTCTGGGGTGTACAGCACGCCGTTGATCCAAGGCACGGACCCCCGGCGTGACAGGCCGCTAGCACGTCGTCGGATTCTGTCGTGTCGTCGGAAGCCATCCGACTGGCACTACGGGTCGTCTGCGACAGACCAGGAGTATGAATGAGCGCGACCAATTCGCCATCGATCGCCGGCCCTGTCGAGCGTTGGCCCGCGGTCGTGGACTCCGCCCAGGTGCCGGCCGAGCCGTCGGAAGTTGCGCCGATCGTTGCTGCAGCTGACTCCGCGTCCGGCATTCGCCTGGTCGTGCAGGTGCCCTGCCTCAACGAGGAGGACACACTCGGGCTGGTCCTGTCCACGATCCCGAAGCAGATTCCAGGGGTCGCCGAAATCCTGGTCCTCATCATCGATGACGGTTCGACCGATCGGACCGTCGAGGTAGCCAAGGCGCACGGCGTGACACATTTCGTTCGGCATGCCCGCAACCGCGGCCTGGGCAGGTCGTTCCACGACGGCGTGCAGCGGGCGCTGGAACTCGGCGCCGACATCGTCGTCAATACCGACGGTGACAATCAGTACCCGCAGGAGCGCATCGGGGATCTTGTCCAGCCGATCATCCGCGGCGAAGCGGAAATCGTCATCGCCGACCGCCAGGTGCATCTCGTCGAACACTTCTCGAAGGCGAAAGTCCTGCTGCAACGGTTCGGCAGCGGTGTGGTCAACCGCGCGGCCGGCACGGAGCTGCCCGATGCCGCGAGTGGATTCCGCGCCTACTCCCGCGACAGCCTCATGTTGTTGAACACCATCACCAGGTTTTCCTACTGCATGGAAACGATCATCCAGGCGGGCAACAAGAAACTGAAGATTGCCAGTGTTCCGGTGCGGACCAATCCGAAAACCCGGGAATCACGCCTGTTCGGCTCGATGCGCGAGCACATGATGAAATCGGCCGGTGCAATCATCCGTTCGTACATCATGTACAAGCCGTATGCAATCTTTTCTTTCTTCGCCGCAGTCTTCGGCGCTCTGGGTGCGTTTTTCTTCGCTCGCTATGGAATTCTCAGAATCGCGGGCAACACAGGTGAGCACCTGCAGTCGATCGTGGTCGGCGCGGTTTCCCTGATCGTCGGATTCCTGTCCATCATCATCGGAATCACGGCCGACCTGATCCGGACCAATCGAATGTTGATCGAGGACACCCTGGAACACACCAAGAAGATGCGGTTCGGTCGATCGGATTCCTATACGTCCCTGACCGAGGAGCAGGTGTTGGGACGCGGAACCGTCAGTCCGACCGTCTCGACGCTGCCCAGGAGCTGAACTATGCCAAGAATGCAGGCGCTGCCGGCCGCCTACCGACCGGAACCGGACCGCCCTCTCCGATGGGGCGTGATCGGCACCGGCGGTATCGCGCGAACCGTGATGTCCGACCTGCTGCTGCTTCCGGACGCCCGACTGGTGGCCGTCTGCTCCCGCTCTGCGGAACGAGGTGCAGGGTATGCGGGTGCGCTCACTGTGCCTGCTGGGCACAGTCGCCCTGAACTCGAGGTCTTCGACCGCCTTTCAGACATGCTGCCGGGGATCGACATCCTGTACGTGGCGACACCGCATGCCCTGCACGCCGAGTCGACGATTCCGGCGCTCCAATCGGGAACTGCCGTGTTGGCCGAAAAGGCACTGGCCGTGCACCTTGATGATGCGCAGGCAATGGTCGCCGCAGCACGCGAGCACAGCACCTTCCTGATGGAGGCTGTGTGGTCCCGGTTCAATCCGCTGCACGTCAAGCTCCGCGAGCTGGTGAGCGGGGGGGCCCTCGGCAAACTACGCCGAGTGGTGAACGATTTCAGTTTCCAGTTCGACTACGACCCCACCCATCGGCTCTACGACCCTGCCCTGGGCGGCGGGGCGTTGTTGGATCTCGGGCCCTATCCGGTCTCGCTGATCCAGTCTCTTCTGGGGAACCCGGTTTCGGTCGACGTCTGCGGCTCCAGAACGTCCGACGGCGTCGACGACAGCGCGACGATGATGTTCCGATATCCCGGCGGCGTGACCGGGATCGGAACGTGCACCCTGCTGGCCGACGGCCCGAACACGGCCTCGGTCGTGGGGACCGATGCCCGAGTGGAGATCGATGCCAATGCACTGGCTCCCACCCGAATGACGCTGTACCGCCAAGATTCCGAGCCCGAGGTGTTCACCACCCAGATCGAGGGATCGGGGTACGTCCCACAACTGCGCGAAGTGCAGACCAGAGTTCGGGCCGGGGAGATCGAGAGCCCGGTGATGCCCCACGACGATTCGCTGTCGATGATGCGCATCCTGACCGAAGCGTTGACCGCTATCGGCGTCCAGCATCCCTGATCCACCGTCGGGAATATGCGTTTGACAGCTGTCGTGGCTGCGGGAATGGATCCGTTCGATTCGTTCGGCCACGCCGATAACGGTGCAGCCCTCATGCGCTGTGGGGGGCGATTGCACAACTTCACTTCGCGATGGCCCCGGCCCACACCACTGGCGCCTCGCCGTTCACCTACGAGTCGCCGGCTGCCGCGCCGACCGCCGACCGTTTGACCTCCCCGCAGGGCCCCACGGCCGGCGGCACCACGGGCACCGTCGCCGGTAACGGATTCCAGCCCGGCGAAACCAGCGTCACCGTCGCCGGCAACGGATTCCAGCCCGGCGAGACCAGCGTCACCGTCGCCGGCAACGGATTCCAGCCCGGCGAGACCAGCGTCACCGTGACCAGTCCGACCTCGTTGACGTTCACCACCCCGGCGCATCCGGCCGGACAGGTCCCGGTCACAGTCACCACCCCGGCCGGTACTTCCGGCACCTTGCCGTTCACCTACGTCGGCGATGCAATGAACAGCGGACCCGAAAACAATGGCCGCGGTGGCACCGGAACGGTCTTGGCCGCTACGGGTTCTCCGACCGGGCCTTTGCTGGATCTTGCGGTGCTGTTGCTCACCGCTGGGTGCGCATTCCTGTTGTTTTCCCGGCGCCCGGTAATCGGCCGCCACCGCCGCTGAGTCGGTTGTTACGTCGGCGGGCGACTTCCCGGAGAGGCTGACCGACGCGTCGTCCCGCAGGGGACTCGTTCTATCCCGCAGGGGACTCGTTCTGCGGACTCGTCAGAACTGGTTGGTCGGGTCGTCCGGAAGCCCCGGTCTGCCGTTTCGCCCGGGCTGACCTGAGCGGATAGTGCTCCAACAGCGCGTTGTTGAATTGCGCGCCCAGAATGATCGCCATCGAGGCGAAGTAGTAGAAGAGCAGGAACGTGATGGGTGTCGCCAAGGCGCCGTAGGTCAGCCCGTGCGAGTAGACGTAGGACAGGTAGAGCCGAAGACCGAAGCTGGCGATCAGGAAGACCACCGCCGCGAGCAACGCTCCGGGTAGCCCTCGCCTCCACGGGTGTCGTCGCTTGGGCGCCACCTTGTACAAGGTCGCCAGGAGCAGGATGAGCAGCACGGCTGTCACCGGGTAGTAGCTGATGAACACGACGGTCCGTACGGTCGCCTGCCAGCGGGCCGGCGCCCATTTGACCAACAGGTCGGGACCAATGGCCAACAGTGGCAGCAAAATGATTCCGAAGAGCAGAGCGACGAGGTAGACGCCGAGGGCGAACACGCGCTCGATCGCCGGATGCCGGTACTCGTGCTGCCGATAGGCGATGGTGATGGCCTCCACCAACGCCGAGATCGCCGACGATCCGGCCCACAGGCTGATCAGCAGACCCACCGAGATGACGTCCCCGCGCGGGCTTTTCAAGATCGTGTTGACGGTGTCGCCGACCAGATTGTTCGCCACCTCCGGGTTGAAGACTCCGTGCAGGAAACGGTCGATGCCGACGTGGACGCTGTCCAGAGTGGCTGCGCCGAACAGCGGAGCAGTCAACCCGATGAGCCCCAGCAGGGCCAGCAGCATGGGCGCCGTTGACAGCGCGCACCAGAACGCGGCCTGGGAACTCAGTCCGAACAGGGAGTCGCCCCACGCCTTGGAAAGTGTTCGGGCGGCGACCTTCCGATAGCGCTGATGGCGGGCGGGCGGCTCGTCCCCCGGCCGGAATTCGTGCCACGCCTTGATGGCCGGTGCGCTGCCGACCGACGGAGAAGGGTTGCCGGAGCCGGTTGCCGCGCCGATGGGGGCGCTACCGACGTCGGCCGGCCCTGAGCCGGCGACGGCGCCTGAGGAGTGTTCGGTGCTCATACTCTGCTGATACCCCTCCGAGAGCTCAGGCACAACCGCGATCGGTCCATTCCCCCGAATCCTGCGCAACCCCGGGGCCTCGTCGGCCCAAGCCGCGCGGCTTCCCGGCGATCTGCGCGGGCTGCAACCAGCGCGAGATGGGCGCAACCCGCGCGAACCAGGCCCGGGCCTCGTCGGCCCAAGCCGCGCGGCTTCCCTACGATCCGCGCGGGCTGCAACCAGCGCGAGATGGGCCCAACCCGCGCGAACCAGGCCGGGCCTCGTCGGCCCAAGCCGCGCGGCTTCCCTACGATCCGCGCGGGCTGCAACCAGCGCGAGATGGGCACAACCCGCGCGAGATGGGCACAACCCGCGCGAAACAGGCCGGGGCCTCATCCCGACACCGCGGCCACGACACCGGGCGAACCGGCCTCATCCCGACACCGCGGCCACGACACCGGGCGAACCGGCCTCATCCCGACACCGCGCCGCCCGACAGCAACGCCCCCAGCCGTCCCAAGTGGGGGGCGCCAGCTGCGTTCTAGTCCGGGGCAGCTGCTACCAGATCCGGACGCGCTCCGAGGGGTCCAGCCACATCGCGTCCGACTCGGTGACACCGAAGGCGTCGTAGAACTCGTCGAGGTTGCGCACCACCTGATTGCAGCGGAACTCCGGCGGCGAGTGCGGGTCGATGGCAAGCCGCCGTAGCGTTTCCGCCGGGCGCGATTGGGCCCGCCAGGCTCTGGCCCAGTTCAGGAACAGGCGTTGCGCGCCGGTCTCACCGTCGATGGTCTGCGGCGCCCGGCCCTCGAGCGAGAGCAACCAGGCCTGGTAGGCGATACCCAGACCACCCAGGTCACCGATGTTCTCCCCGATGGTCAGCGCCCCGTGAACTCGCTGGCCGTCGGCCCCCTCTGGCGACAGTCCGTCGTACTGGTCGACCAGCTTGCCGGTCAGCGCGTCGAAGGCTTCTCGATCGGCCGGCGTCCACCAGTCGGTCAAGGCGCCGGTGCCGTCGTACTTCGAGCCCTGGTCGTCGAAACCATGCCCTATTTCGTGCCCGATGACGGCCCCGATCGCGCCGAAATTCGTGGCATCGTCGGCTTCGGGGTCGAAGAACGGCGGATGAAGAATCGCCGCCGGGAAAACGATCTCGTTCATTCCCGGGTTGTAATAGGCATTCACCGTCTGCGGCGTCATGAACCACTCGTCCCGGTCGACAGGCGAGCCGATCTTGGCCAGATCCCGGTCCAGTTCCATCGCGGCCGCGCGCCGCTGATTTCCGGCGAGGTCCGTTCGAGAGATCACCAGCCCCGCATAGTCCCGAAACCTCGGCGGATATCCTACTTTTGGCGTGAAAGCCGAAAGCTTTTCCAGCGCCTGCTGTTTCGTTCCCGCACTCATCCACGCCAATTCCGAGATATTTCGCCGGTAGGCCTGAAGCAGGTAGTCGACGAGTTGATCCATCCGCAGTTTTGCCGCTGGCGGAAAGGTTCGTTCGACGTAGATTCGGCCCAGCACCTCGCCGACGGCGGATTCGACCATGCTGACGCCCCGCTTCCAGCGAGGACGCAATTCTGGTGTACCGGACAGAGTGCGGCCGTAGAAGTCGAAGTTCTCCTCGACGATGGCCCGAGCCGACATCGGTGCCGCGCTGTGCACCACCTTCCAGGTCAACCAGTCCTTCCACTGCGGCAATCGGTCGAGCGTCAACAGTGCGCCGGCCGAGATGAAGAACGGCGGTTGCATCACGACGACATGGTCGAGCAACGTCGACGCCGCCGAGAGGCCCACCAACCACGATGACCACAGCTCGGCCGACAGCAGCTCGTCCAAGCCATCCCGCTCCATCGGATTGTGCGTCAGCGAGCGATCACGGCTACGCACCCGGTCCCAGTGCGCCCTGGACAGTTCGGTTTCTAGAGCGATCGCCGAATCGGCGCACCGCTGCGCATCCGGAACTGCGCTGAGCGTCAGGATTCTGATCACGTGCTCGCGATACGCGGCCCTGATCTCGGCGTACTGATCCTGGTGGTAGTACGACTCGTCGGGAAGCCCGAGACCACCCTGGAAGAAAACCATCGTGTACCGATCCGGAGCGTCCGGATCGGTGTCGGCACCGAAACCGAAGAGGCCTGACACGCCCTCGCGCTGCAATCGACCCAACAGTTCGGCGAACGCGTCGACGCTGTGCACCGGCTCCAACAAGCGCAATTGCTGCCAGGCCGGCTCGCTGCCCCTGCTTTCGACCAGTTCTTCGTCCAGAAAGCTGGCGTACAGGTCACCGATCAGCTGGCGCGGCGAGCCGACCGGGCCGGGTTCGGCCGCGGCGGCCTCGGCGATTTCTCGGCAGATCGCCTCGGAGGTGTCCCGCATTTCCTGGAAAGCGCCGTAGGTGGACTGGTCGGGCGGAATGTTGTCGCGCCGCAGCCATTGGCCGTTGACGTGTCGGAAGAGATCGTCCTGCACGCGAACTGGGTCGATCGAGGTCATACCTGTGCACTCCCTTGCAAATAGCGTTCACCGCACCGTACCGAATGCCGTAGCGGGGGCCACCGTGCCCGGCTCCGGGTTGGCGAAGGTGTAGGAAGGACTCGACGGGCACCGTTCTCAGGGCTGGTGAACGTCCAGGGCACCGATCGAGACGAGGGAGTCAGCATGCAACGGATCGCCGTCACCGGTGGCAGCGGGAAGCTCGGCCGCGCAGTGGTTTCCGATCTGCTCGACCACGGATATCAGGTTGTCAACCTCGACCGGGCACCTTCCCCGGATCCCGAAGTCATGTTCGTCAAGGTCGATTTCACCCACTACGGCCAGACCTTCGAAGCGTTGAACGCGATCGAGGATCGGTACGACCGGGTCGATGCCGTCGTTCACCTTGCCGCCATCCCGGCGCCGGGCCTGACGACCAACGCGGCAACCTTTCAGAACAACATTCTGAGCACGCACCACGTCTTCGCTGCCGCCAAGGCGGTAGGCATCAAACGGGTGGTGTGGGCCTCCAGCGAGACAGTTCTCGGGTTGCCGATGAGTTCGCGAAATGCGCCGCCGTACCTTCCGGTCGACGAGGAGTATCACCCGCGGCCGGAGTCCTCGTACTCCTTGGCGAAGACGTTGGAGGAGGAGATGGCGCTGCAGTTCTGCCGGTGGGATCCAACGCTGTGCATGATCGGGCTGCGATTCTCCAACGTCATGAACCGAGAAGATTACGCGCAGTTTCCCACCTTCGACGCAGATCCGAACCAGCGGGCCTGGAACGCCTGGGGATACATCGACGCGCGGGACGGCGCCCAGGCCGTACGCCTGGCGTTGACGGCAGACATCATCGGACGGGAGATCTTCGTCATCGCCAACGCCGACACCGTGATGTCGCAGTCGAGCGAGTCGCTTGCGTCACAGGTGTTTCCGGACGTCGAGGTCAGGAAGGAACTCGCCGAGCACGAAACCCTGTTGTCCATCGACAAGGCTCGCCGGCTGTTGGGGTTCGAGCCCTCCTTCAGCTGGCGGAGCGAGATCTGACCTCGCCACACCTGCATCACCGAAACCGAGCAGGCGCAGCCCGAATACACTGCAGGAATGGCAGCACAGGGCGATGAAGCGGCAGCGCACAGCACCAAGGGTGCTTATGTGTCCGGGGGCCAGGAATTCAACCGGGACACGAATTACATCACCACCCGCATCACCGAAAAGGGCGAGGACGGCTTCCCGGTGGAGGCCGACCGGTATCGGTTGGTCGTGTCGCGCGCCTGCCCGTGGGCGAACCGCTCGATCATCGTGCGGCGCCTACTAGGCCTGGAGAACGTGCTGTCCATGGGCATCTGCGGCCCGACCCACGACAGCAGGAGTTGGACCTTCGATCTCGATCCCGGCGGCGTCGATCCGGTGCTCGGGATCGAACGGATCCAGGACGCCTACTTCGCCCGCTTTCCCGACTATTCGCGTGGCATCACCGTGCCGGCGATCGTCGACGTCACGACCGGCCAGGTGGTCACCAACGACTATCCGCAGATGACTCTCGATTTCTCGACCCAGTGGAAGCAATACCACCGGGCCGGTGCACCGGATCTGTATCCCGGAAACCTTCGAGCCGAAATCGACGAGGTTGCCGACCTGGTATTCCGTGACGTCAACAACGGGGTGTATCGCTGCGGATTTGCCGGCAGTCAGGAGTCGTACCAGCGGGCCTACGACCGATTGTTCGCCCGGTTGGATTGGTTGACCGAACGGTTGACCCACCGACGATTCCTGGTGGGCGACAGCATCACCGAAGCGGACGTACGGCTGTTCACCACGCTGGCCCGCTTCGACGCCGTCTATCACGGTCATTTCAAGTGCAACCGGCAGAAGCTGAGCGAGATGCCGGTGCTGTGGGCCTACGCCCGCGATCTCTTCCAGACACCCGGATTCGGCGACACCACCGACTTCGACCACATCAAGAAGCACTATTACATGGTGCACATCGATATCAACCCGACCCAGATCGTGCCGGCCGGACCCGATCTGGCCAATTGGCTCGAGCCGCACGGCCGCGAGTCGCTCGGCGGCCGCCCGTTCGGAAACGGCACGCCGCCCGGTCCGCCGCTGCCCGGCGAAGTAGTTCCGGCCGCTCACACGCCTCGGGGCTGACGCAGACCCCTCACCGGTGTCTGCTCACCAGAGCCGGACCTGCACTCTGCTCACCAGAGCCCCGACCTGCACTGTGCTCAGAGGTCGCCGGGCCGAACCTCGTTCGGCCCGGTGACCTCTCAGACGGGCCCGAATCAGGACGGGTTGAAGTAGGTTTCCAGCAGGCGTAGCCAGATCTCGCTGGCGGTCGGATACGAGGGCACCGCATGCCACAGCTGGTCGACGGTGACCTTTCCGACCATCGCCACCGTGGCGGCATGCAGCAGGTCGGAGACGTCGTATCCGACGAACGTGGCTCCGACCAGCGTCCGGGACGACTCGTCGACGACCAGCTTCGCCCTCCCCCGATAGTTGTCGCGCATCAGGGAGGTGCCTGCCAGTGCCGCCAGGTCGAATTCGACACCTCTGACCTGCAAACCCTTCTCGCGGGCCTGCGCCTCCGTGAGGCCGACCGAGGCGATCTCCGGATCGGTGAACGTGACCTGTGGAACGATGCCGTTGTCGGCCAGATCTGTGCAGAACGGAACGTCGACCGACGTTCCGGCAACGCGCGCCGCGATGACGGCGCCGCAGATGCGGGCCTGGTACTTGCCCATGTGCGTGAGCAGCGCCCGGCCGGTGAGATCGCCGATGGCATAGAGCCATTCACCGTCGACCCCTTCCACCGTGAGATGGTCGTCGACCTTGACGAACCCGTGATTGTCGGCCGCAGCGGATGCAAGCGTGCTGGCGCCGCAGGAAATGGATTCCAGGCCCAGCTCACGGCTGGCAGGCGTTCGGCCGGTCGCAACGACGATCTCGTCGACCGTGATCGAGGTGCCGTCGAAGGTGACGGTCGCCTCGCCGCCGTGTACCTTGCCCTCTCCGGTCGCCTTCGGATCTGTGCGCGCGACGTTGTCGACGCTGACGCCCAGGTGAACCGAAATACCGTGCTCGCGCATCACCGTGGCGACCAGGTCACCGGCGAAGTCCTCATTGCGTTCCAGCAATGCCGGTCCACGGGAAAGCATGGTCAGCTCCTCGACACCAAGGCCGCGCAGCCAGGTGGCGGCCTCGCAGGCGACGACGCCGCCGCCGATCACCGCGACGCGACGCGGGATCTCGTGCAGGTTTGTCACGTCACGGGACGTCCAGGGCAGCGCCTCCCGCAGCCCCGGCGTCGGCGGAACCGATGCGGTGGTCCCGGTTCCCAGCACCACTGCGAGCCGCGCGTGAATCGTCCGCACCGAACCGTCGGCGGCCGTCACCTCGACGGTCTTCGGTCCTGCCAATCGTCCGTGCCCGCGCACCACATCGATCCCAACGCCGCCTGCCCAGCTCACCTGGGAGGAATCGTCGTGATTGTGGACGAACTCGTCGCGGCGCGCGAGCACGGCAGCCACGTCTACCTTGCTGTCGCCCACGACGCTCTTCACGCCCGGCAGGTTGCGCGCGTTTTCCAGCACGGACAGTGGACGCAGTAACGCCTTGCTGGGCATGCACGCCCAGTACGAGCATTCGCCGCCGACCAGTTCTTTCTCCACGATCACGGCCGTTCGGTCGCTGCCCTGGATGGCGTACTGAGCGACGTTCTCGCCGGGCGGACCACCCCCGACCACCACCACGTCCCAGGTGTCCTGCTGTGTCTGGTCCGGTGCCAACTCCGCGCTTTCAGCCATGCCGGAGACGGTAGTCCAAGCCCTGCCGCTGATCAGACCCCGGATCAGTCGAGTGTCAGCACGATCTTGCCGCGCACATGCCCGGCTTCGGAGAGGCGATGGGCGTCGGCGGCCTGTTCCAACGGAAACGTCTTCTCGATCGGAATCGTCACGGTGCCGTGCTCGACCGCCTTGACGGCTTCCCGGAGCGAGTCTTCGAAGCCGGGTTCACTTCCGTCGGTGATGACGACTCCGGGGCCGCTGGCCGAGAAGTCGGCAATCGTGATGACGGGGCCGCCAGGGACGACCAAGCCAAGAGATCCCTCGATCACGCCGGTCCCGGCCGCGTCGATCACGGCGTCGATCGGACCGGTGGCCACCTCGCGCACCCGGTCCTCCCAGCCGTCGCCGTAGAGCACCGGAATGGCGCCCAGCGAGGCCAGGTAGTCGCTGTTCTTCGCACTGGTGGTGCCGATGACCGTCGCCTCACGTGCCCTCGCCAGTTGGGTGGTGAAGATTCCGACGCCGCCGGTCGCCGCATGCAGCAGCAGAGTCTGTCCCTCCCGCACATTCGCCAAAGTCAGCACCCGAATCGCGGTGGTACCAATCACTTTGATCGCCGCACCGGTCACGAAGTCGATGGAGTCCGGTAGCTGGACCACATCTGTGGAAGCGACCACCACGTACTCCGCGGAGGCCCCCGACACCCCACCGGCGACGCGATCCCCGACGGTGAAGCCATCAACTCCCTCGCCCACCGCGTCGACCACGCCGGCGAATTCGAGGCCGGTCAGGGTCGGCTCGGCCAGCGGCTTTCCGCCCGCCAGATAACCGCGGCGCAGTTTCCAGTCCATCGGATTGACGCCGACCGCGTGCACCTTGACCCGCAGCCGACCAGGCTCTGGATCGACCAACGGCACCTCGATCAGCGTGAGAACGTCGGCGTCGCCGTATTCGCTGTAGCTGATTGCTCTGGGCATTTTTCGGTCTCTCCCTGATCGATCCGGCAGGTGGGTGACCGGAGAAACCGACCACCCACCAAATCTATTCCGGAAGCTTGTCGACGCCGCGCTCAGGTGGGGCGCTTCTGCGGAGCGGTCTTGCTCGTCATGCCCGCGTCGCGCTCGACGATGTCGCCGAGCGCGTCGTCGATCCGCTTGAGCACCTCGCCGGAGAGCTTCACACCCGCGGCCTTCACATTTTCGTGCACCTGCTCCGGACGTGAGGCACCGACGATCGCGGCAGCGACGTTTTCGTTGGCCAACACCCAGGCAACCGCCAACTGCGCCATCGTCACGCCGAGTTCCGCAGCAATGGGTTCCAACTTCTGCACCCGGGACAGGACGTCGTCGTTCATGAATCGCTTGATCATGTTCGCGCCGCCCTTCTCATCGGTGGCCCGCGAGCCCTCGGGCGGTGGCTGTCCCGGCAGGTACTTGCCGGTGAGCACGCCCTGGGCGATGGGTGACCAGACGATCTGCGAGACGCCGAGTTCTTGGCTGGTGGGAACGACCTCGTCCTCGATCACGCGCCACAGCATCGAGTACTGCGGTTGGCTGGAGATCAGTTGAATACCAAGATCTTCCGCCAGCGCGTGCCCGGCGCGGAGCTGTTCGGCGGTCCACTCACTGACGCCGATGTAGAGCGCCTTGCCCTGCCGGACCACCTGGGCGAAGGCCTGCATGGTCTCTTCCAGCGGCGTCTCGGTGTCGAACCGGTGGGCCTGGTAGAGATCGACGTAATCGGTCTGCAGGCGGCGGAGGGAGGCGTTGATCGACTCGGCGATGTGCTTGCGGGACAACCCGGAGTCGTTGGGACCACCCGGCCCGGTGGTCCAGTACACCTTCGTGAAGAGCTCGAGCGACTCCCGCCGCTCGCCGTTGAGCGCCGCTCCCAGCACCGTCTCGGCCTTGCCATTGGCGTAGGCATCGGCGGTGTCGAAACTGGTGATTCCCGCGTCGAGCGCCGCCCGTACGCATTCGGTGGCGATGTCGTTCTCGACCTGGGAACCGTGGGTCAGCCAGTTGCCGTAGGTGATTTCCGAGATCTTGAGTCCTGAGTTACCGAGATATCTGAATTCCATACTCCGACGGTAGCCTTTCGCACCGGCAACGAAACTCCCGCGTCGATGCGGCGAAAGGTCCGGCACCGTCACCTGCGAATATCAGGTTCGGATGACTCTCATCGTCCGGCCTCGCGGCGTACCGTCGAAGGCAGGGGCCGCAACCAGGGTGAGGTGATCGTGGACGTCCGCCGGTTGTGCAAACTGGGCCTGCATCAGTTCGTCGACTTCCCTGATCCCAATCCCGAGACGTTCGGGCGCCGGGAAGCACAGGGCTATCAGGCCTGCACGCGATGCACCAAGGTGCGGGACACCGGGAGCTACGATCCCCGGCGCGCGTCGCTGTCGGGCAGAGCCTGGTGGTCCGCCTAACGCGCCAGGGGCGCTCCTGGCGGTCTGGCCCAATTCACGACGCGGCCGATGCTCGGCGCCGCCGGGCAGCCGGCCGCCAACCGGATGCGGTTGTCAGGATGAAGGTGGAGCCGTCAGCCGGCGTGCGTCTACTCTTGCGGCCATGTTGGCCGCGGCCCTCGACGGACTGGCCGAACAGACCGGCTCCTGTGGAGTGATACGCGTCGACCTGGTCGACACCGTCGAGATCGACCGGGCGTACGGGTACGCGGATCACGCACATCAAATCCCGATGACCACCCAGACGCAGTTGGCGGTGGCCAGTGGCTCGAAACTCCTCACGGCATTGGCAGTGATGACTCTGGTCTCCGACGGGGCCATTGCGTTGTCCACAACCGCCAGATCTCTGCCTGGCCGGGACCTACCGATGATCGACGACGACGTGACCGTTGAGCATCTCTTGAGCCATCGGTCTGGAATCGGCGACTACCTGGACGAGGCCGGCGATCTGCACGACAACGGCTATCCGCCGGTATCGACTCACAAGCTCGCAAGCACGGAAGTGCTGCGACCGCGCAGTCTGGCGCCTTCCCGCACGGATCCGCGCAGATACGGACGCGGCGTGTGGCTTCACGCCACCACATCAACGGCCATCATCGATGGCAGCGATGCAGGCGTATCGTTCCGCAGCCACCACGAACCCACCAGCCACCGGATCTTCACCGTCATCTCCAACACATCGGCAGGCGCGTGGCCGATGGTGTCGCGAGTTGATCCGCCAATTCCCCGATTGATCGCACGTGTCCACTTGGTGCAGCAGTGGCGTTTGATCGAGTGCTGTCGTCTGCCACGACAAATGGCGGCTTCTGTACACGCTGTTCGATGCGATGCGAGGCTGTCCTAGGCCCAACGTCCGGACGGATAACCTGGAGTCCGATCGGCGCAGCGCCGGCCGGCAGCAGGGAGGGTCATGTCCGAGGCGTCCGCGCTGAGTCCCGCCGACACCGAGACGATTGCCCACACCGCTGCCCCGGCTGACCGCGGCACTGACCCCGGACCACCGCGTCCCGCCGCTACGGCAGCTCCGATCGCCCCCAGGTCAGCGGTTCGCGGGCCGCTGACCGCAGCCGGACTGTCCAACCCATCCAGCTGGCTGCCGTGGGTCGTCGCCGGGTTACTGGCCGCGTTCTACGCCGCGATCTCGATCCGACGCCATGTCGAGCTGCTGACCAGCGCTTATGACCTGGGCATCTATGACCAGGTCGTCCGCTCGTACTCCCATTGGGGCCTGCCGTACAACTCGATCCAGGGTCCCCACTTCAACGTCTTCGGCGATCACTTCTCGCCGGTGCTCGCGCTGCTGGCGCCGTTTCATCGCCTGTTCGACTCGCCGATCACGCTGCTTGCCGGACAGTCGGTGCTGATCGCTGTGGGCGTGGTGCCGTTGATGAGATGGGCCTACCGATCCGTGGGGCTCGGGGCGTCGTTGGTCGTCGGGTGCGGTTACGGCCTCAGCTTCGGCGTCGCCAATGCCGTCACCTTCGATTTCCACGAGGTCGCGTTTGCGGCGCCCTTGATCTCCTTCGCGGTGGTGGCTTTCGGCGAGGGCCGCCTCACCCAGGCCGTGCTGTGGGCCGCGCCGTTGGTGCTGGTCAAGGAAGATCTCGGATTGACGGTGGCTGTGCTCGGTCTGCTGGTCGCATGGCGCGGCCGCCGATTGCTGGGCCTGCTCACCACCCTGGGCGGTGGCCTGGCGTCGATGCTGGCCGTGTTGGCAATCATCCCCGCGGTGAATCCGCTGGGGCACAATGTGAAGTCGTCGAAATTCGGCACGTCTCTGGTTCACCAGGTGACGACGCTGCTGGCGCCGGACATCAAGATCCTTACCCTGGTCTTCCTTCTCGCACCGACGGTCTTTCTCGCACTACGGTCGCCGATCCTCATTCTGGCGGTGCCGACACTGTTGTGGAGGTTCCTCGCGACCGACACCGCCTACTGGGGCGTCGGCTACCACTACAGCCTCATCCTGATGCCGATCGTCTTCGCCGCCTTCGTCGACGTGCTTCGACGGCGACCACACCAATTGCGCTGGATTCTGATCGGAAGCACATTGATCACGGCGTATCTGGTCCCGCAGAACGGGTTTGCGCCCGCTTTCACGGCCGGCCTCTGGCACACCGATGCCGGCACGGCCTCGATCCGCCAATTGCTGGCACAGATTCCGAACGATGTCACGGTGGCCGCCTCGAATCGGCTTGCGCCGCAGCTCACCTCGCGGGATCAGGTCACGTTGATCGGCCGCACTCCGCTCGCGATCTCACAGCCGCAGTACATCGTGTCCGAGACAGCCGGCGTGGGGTTTCCGCTCGGCGACGACGGTCAGCGGGCTTGGCTGCAGGATGCGCGTGGCCACGGTTACCAGCAGATCGGGCAGGCTGGCGTTGTGGTGCTGTTGAAGAAGAGTTGAGCCGCATCCCGCAGCCTTCCTACGTTTCCAGCTGCTGATTCGCCCCTCGGCTGTGGCAACCTCATCGTCATGAGCAGCGACCAGATTCTGACCTTCGGCACCGACGGCTCATGCCTTCGCAACCCCGACGGGCCCACCGGTTGGGCCTACATCTGCCAGGACGGCGCGTACTCGTTCGGCGGTCGGCCGGCCGGAACGAATCAGATCGGTGAACTGATGGCGATCCTGACGGTGCTGCGGGACTACCGCACTCAGCCGGTCGAGATCCAATCCGACTCCGCCTACGCCATCGGTTGTTCCTCCACGTGGAAGTCGAGCTGGCAGCGGGCGGGCTACGTCCGCAAGACCGGGCCCATCGCCAATCTCGCCATCATCCGCGAGATTCACCAGCTGATCGACGACCGTGGCGCGCCGGTCCGTTTCGTCAAGGTGAAGGCGCACCTGCGTGACGAGACCGTCCATCCCCTCAATGTGCGGGCCGACGAGCTGGCCGCCCGCGGCGCCCGCGCGGCGCAACTCTCGGGCGGGAATGCCGTCGAGTCGGGTCGGTGGCCTGTCGGGGCGGCCGCCACCGGGGCCCCGGTAGCGCCGCGACCGTCGCTGCCGCTGGTTCCAGCGGTGACAGCGGTTTCAGCCCGGGAGTCGGAGTCATCGGGAACCGGGTTTTTGTTCTAGAGCTGTCCAGGCCATCTCCGACGCGACATGTGACGATCCGACCGACACCCAACCGTTCGGGCTGGACGAAAAGAGGCCCGAGCGCGAGCCCGGGCCTTCTTCCGTCTGTCTCAACCAGAACTGCGCAGGAGTAAGTTTCCGAACTCTCGAACGGTGTTCATGCAGCGTCTCTCAACCTCTGACCTGCGAAAATCTTGTGGGAATCGGCCCTACTCGGCTGACCGGTTCAGCCTTTGGAGCTGCCGCGACGCATCGGCTGCCAAGGCCGCTGTGATCATAGCGGCCGCCGGCGCGCAAGGACAGCCGCGAGGGAAGGTCAGCCCGCCGCGCCGGGGGCGTGCGCATGAGGACTCCCGGTCGGCGCGCTGGCGTCGACCGTTCCGGTCTCCTGCAGGTCGTCCCACTGTTCGTTGTCCAGGAAGGTAAGCGCGGCCGGGAACAGGCCGTTCTCCTCCCGGTCGATGTGGTTGGCCAGAAGCGTGAGCAGCGGCTCGACGCGGGACAGATCGCCCGCGGCGACCGCAGCAAGTTCGCTGTCGAGAACCTCATGTTCGGCGCACAGGGAATCGATGTGCTCGGTGAACATGTCGTCCTTGCGCATCTCGGCGAACAGGCCTCGTTCCTCCAGATGAGTGTGCGGGTGCAGCAGCTCAGCCAGCACCTGTGCGGCCCCTGCCGCTGCCGGGAGATCATTCAACCGAACGGCGGCTCGTAACGCGGTGGTGTGGTTGGTGATGTCTTCGTGCTGTCGGGTCAGCAGTCGGATCAACGGGATGTTCCGGCATCCGCAGTAGCTACACATTCCAGGGTGCTCCTTCGGGTCCGAGCGGCGACGCGTCTTGGGTGGCCACATCCTTGGGTGGCCACATCGGCGCTCCTAGTACTACAGTCGTGTTTATTTTGAGCTTGACGGCGTGCCTTCCCAGGTGAGTGGTGGGTTGGACCGATCCTGCGGTGATGGGTGATGATCTGTGTGTGGCGCAGGTGCAGGAGTGGGCGGAT
>JAABVA010000508.1_pt1 | contig 49228 bp, 53 predicted proteins | sample 5560331 | NCBI WGS metagenome assembly JAABVA01 (sample SAMN12812661, study PRJNA571458) | rock metagenome | isolation source: Antarctica rocks | place: Antarctica: Victoria Land, Mt New Zealand sud | collected 2016-01-07 | reverse complement strand
TTAGCTTATGTTCTCCTGAGTCATATAGATAGCCGGCTCTTCCCTTCTAGATACTTTCCTTCCTTAGCATTTATATACTCGTTACATTACACCCATATGACTCGCTCTATGCTGGCCCCTAACATTAACTGCAGGAAGGATTCGGTTTGGTAGGATTATGCTCTGAAAGGCATCAGTAGCAGCCTGATTGCGAGGTTTGCCACCGCGTTGAGGAGGCATGGCTGGTGGTAGGAAGATAGATCGGATGAAGGTCTATCTATTCAATGCTAGCGACAGCGAGGTCAAACCCTCTGAGCTAAACCAGCTGGGTTTGGCTTGCTTACATAATATAAAACCAATAAACAAACATGAATAAACCGCTAGGAGGTATTATACACGTTTATTGTAGAATAAACGGTTTTTTCGTGCCCTAATTACAGCGTCAGGCAATTAATTACCTTGATTATAACCGTCGTTGTACCTGTTGTCGCTGTTGTGGTCGTGACCATCCTGATAATCGTCCTTGTTCTCGTCGGTCGAAAGTGGAAACGAAAGGGGGAGCCCATGTATGGACGCTAGGAACCTGCGGACCACTCTCCAAGCGCCCTGCTGAGCTGGTCGCTTCGTGACGGAATATAATGCTCGCCAACAAGAAGATAAGAGAACATGAATGGTAGAGATGGATATACCGCTTGAGGTGAGCCCGTTTATATAGCAGAAACAAGCGGAACTTCTGGAGCTAATCTCGAATTCAGACGAAAAACTCCTTACTATACCTTTTAAAGGAAGTCTCGACACTTTCCCCGAATGGATCTTGTCCGAGGCCGCAGCCTGACTCCGCTGGCTCGCTGAGCCCACAGCCCTAGAGGTTAGAGGGCCTGCATGAGAGAGACTGATGGATGGGTTTGAGTTTATTTTCAGACCTTCTGCGTGGTTCACTCTCCCGAGGATCCTCGGAATGGCGATTTCTACTGCGAATTTGAGCAGCTCGGTTTGCGATCATAGGAAAAAAGAAAATTTGCTAGTCCATGTTGGAGGACGAGGCCATATGGGGCATTTTGGTATGTACCTAGGTTGAAGCTGGATAGGAGTCTATCTAGGAGCGAGCAGGTAAAACTCTACTAGCGGGCCCCAGCCCTATCAGCCCTATGAAGACGGAGATTACCATCTCCCCTATTTCCAACTGTCCCATACCATGCACTCATGCTTTGTAACACATAGCACAGAAGGCTGTTCATCATAAGGATGTCATGGACGCTTGTCGTGCTGGAAGTAGATAGCGAAGAAGTCTGATAGCAAGACCAGTCCTTGCCCCAACATGATACAATCCGATCATAGCCATACGTCTATATACACAGCAAAAGGTCAAGAGTCCCTAGTCTTGCTTTTAACATTCATAAACTTTAGACAATGGTGATCATTCCGTGCTTAAGCCGCCTTTGTGGATCTTGAAACACTGTCTTCAAGAAAAAGTATACAAGAAAAATAACAACGCTCATGAGAACTCCGTGTACGGATTGTTCTATATTCTAGCATTTAGTTATGTCCAAAGCTGCGTCGCAATAACTACCATCCTATCAGATAGGCGTTCCGAGTATGCCGAATCATCTCAAGCCAGTGTGGGCTTGCCTGTAGGAGGCTCATTCGTGACTTCTCCTGCAAGGCAATCTCCTGCTTGCTGTGGTACGCGTTTTTCCTTTTCCAACACCTGAGCGATCTTGTCCTCTATGGCCTTACCGTTGGCAAGCGCGGCGCCGCCCACACTCATCCCAAGAATAGCGCGTTTTACCGTTCCCTCTGGTTTCGATTTAGAATGAAGGGAGAGCTTGTCATCTTCATCGCCGTCATGGGTACTCTTCCAAGGCGACATGTGGTAAGAGACCCCAGTCTCAGGATCAAGAAAGTTCTTCGTATTTTCGGTGGGTTTCAGTTCAATCAATCCCTCATGGAGTCCCTCGTCAGGGCCAGTTGCGATCGAAACTTCCCTGCTGTTTGATTCTGTCCAAGCAGCCACCAAGGTGTCCTCGGAGCGGTTGTTGAGGCTGGGTTCCCACAGGAACCCGCCCTCGTTGTCCAGTGTGTCCTCCTCTTCACGGTAGCGGTCTTGGATGATACGGCGACGAAGATCCCCTGGGCTTTGATCCTCTGGTGGGTGACGCCGGGTAATCTGCACTGGGCCCTCGGTTTGCATCGTTTCTGGTCCTTCGGCGTAATGCCGCGTCACTTTAACACTTCCTTCTGATTTGGCTGCGCTTGTGAAGACAACTTCTTCAGGTGATCGAGAGCGGAGTAATGCCAGAACGCCCCCAGCCATGACAAAGGCAGAGAGTGTGGCTAAAGTCCAATTCCCTGCCCCGCCGAAGCCATAATCCGCCGCTGTATGTGCGGTCCAATCCAAGTGAAAGACGCGTTGCATCGAAGTGGTGGCTCTTTTGGTCAGTTTATAAGCGCCTAACCCCGGAGTGTACATCATAGCTCTTTTAGAATATGGTGGTAAAGTCGGACCCTCCCTGAGAACCCTTTCGCACTCCGGACCTCCGGTAACGTTCGCCTGAGACCATAAGCATGTATACATCTTCGAACTTGCACAAGAGTTACCTGTATCAAGCCCGCACACATCTGTAAAAGGTCGTTACGCTCGGACCATCTAGCCATTTCGTAGGACCTAAGCCCATAGACGAACAGCGACACCATGGCCACTAGTAAAGAGGAAATCCCAAGTATAGAATGGAACCAACCCCTCTTAGAAACCCATCTACCGAGTCCTAGCCACGCGCTCCCCTGGGCGTCTGCCGGGGAGCCCGTGTGTTGCTCCTGCGAAACCGGCGTTGCCTGGTTACCATGATCCCCCAGTGAGACAGACTGTGAATCCGAGTGGGACGCAGCTGCTTCTGCGCATGCTTCTGTAGTAGGAGGAGGCTGTGGTGGTTGGGGTGATGTCGCTGCAGACGGATCTTGGTTGCCATTCGCTAGGGAGGGCCACGTTTCTTGTGCCGGTAACTGTTCGGCCGATGAAGAAGGCGTGGTAGATGGAGAGTGTGACGATGATAGATTCGAAGACTCGGCGGATGAGTTCTGGACGAAAGATTGATGCAGGACATTGAGCGGGATCTGATTAGATGGTGACGAGCATCGTGAATTGCCGGCGGAACGCGCCCGCCTGGTATTCCGCCCTCGCTCCCATGGGCGGGGCATCCCAAGGACCAATCTCCTCCAGCTACCATAAAATACACGTACTTGACTCAAAGTGTGTTACCGACTTGGGGTTGTTAAATCGTCGTCGTGAAGGTCTTTCGAGGTTGAAGCCTCTGCGTGGTGGAGGGAAGAGCGGTGCTACACCAGGTACGAGTACAATAATAAACAGGATACATATTGACATGATATTGGCAGCCTACGATGGTTTGCCTTGTCGATCTCATTGCGAACCACTTCTCCTGCATACCATTGGAGAGTAAGGTAGTCATGCGGCCCATTGCGCCCGCCTTCGACGCCCTTGGGCCCGTGGTCGCAACCAATTGGGAAGATTCCTCGAACTTGCGATGAGTAGGATTGAAAGAAAGGTTATCAGGGTTGAATACTTTCTATGTCAATATTCGATTAACCCTATCACTCATTCTCGGCGCAGGCAACAACATCCCATGTTCCATGCGCTGAACCTCACGTCCATTCTACGAATCATCCATTTGCAAGGCCTGTTCGAACACCAAAAAATGGCTAAGACTTCGAGAGCTGGAGTCTTATTTGTTGATATCTAAATTTAACAGCAATTAAGGAAGTCCAGCCTCGCAAGCTGATACGACTTTACCCCAAATCTGTGATTACAGCAAATGGTGGAACCACTCTTCGTCAAGCCAGTCTTATAGCTTTTTTTGCAGATTTCCAATGATATGAGCTTGATGATAATGCAGGTGCTGCCTAGCTTTACCATTCAAATCTTCCTCGAGTCGACCCTGTTTTTACCCTATAGTCAAGCATTCCTTATGATGGAGGCACCCTTCAGCTTAAGGGTTATACAAACATGGTGACACGCCAAAGTCCGAGAAATGCAACCTGCGAGTAAATCATCCTGGAACTCCACGGTGTTTGAATGTCAAGTGGGGAGATGCTATTATTGATTCTTCATGCATGATGCATAAAGCTATTTTCAATCATGTGCCTTACTATGCAAGATTCCTTATCTTCCAAATCTACTGCTTCCCTCAGCCTCGATTGTCCATCGTCAGTTGTAAGCTGATATAGGCTTAAGGAGTTCGGATTCCCTGGTCAACTAGCAGAGCTCTTACCACTATTAAGCATCTTAGAAGTATTTCAATTTAGGGGTTGCTTTCCCTTCCAGACCGCCGGCTTTACCGCGTTCAAGGTTCATTGTGTTAGTACGCCTAGAACCAAAGAACTGTTATACAAGATGATCTCGCTGCTTCCAATACTTCAGCTTTGCGGAATTTGCATTGGGTATGCTCTTGATGCCAACGCGTCGACTAGTTGGTGATCCTTCCTGCTATCAAGATTCACACTATTTACACCCTCTAGGTGCGTACTTGAACGTTACTTCTAGACAGTCCCTACGAAGACCGACAACAACATGTAGTAGATGCTATATGTTTATGCATGCCTTTGAATATGATTGGTATACCGAGCTGCTCACCCATACCGCTGCAACAGTCGTATTTGCGATTGACAATTCAACCAACATTACCAAGACTTCAACGATTCAAGCAGGCACCTTGGTAATCCCCGACAGCCTTAATTATGGTTTGGCATCTACTGTCTCAGATTCTTTGGCTACAACAACCCTAGGAGGAATTGCATACACCCTGTAAGATTTCTCTTCCGAGGCTGGACAAGGTGTCTAAACTAAAACATCCCTAGTACTTACCCAACAGTCTATCAGGGCCTTGACGCTGTTGATATCTATAGTACGTTTCCAGCGACCAACAGCGCTGGTTCTGTGAGCTGTGTTTGGACGAAAATCGAGCTGAGTGGGTGGTTCGAGAACGTTTCCAACGCTCCTCCGGACCCTCTATCCTTGTATTCAACATGCGATGTTGGAATGGCTAGCCCTCCGAGATTCTTGCTGCGCGTCTCGACACTTACGGCTGTTTCAACGAGCTATATTGGACCGCAAGCTACCTTGAGCAAGATCCTGCCATCACCCACGTTGAGCTCCCCTACAGTCCGCGCAACAATAATGTCTAGCTCGTATTTTCCATCATCTGCCGAACCTTCGCAATACCCAACAACCTACACCTCTCAGCCACCAAACCATTCAGTGCCAGCGGAACAGACTCCTGAATCGAACACGATACAGTCGAGTCTGTCTCAACCCCACTCAGGTAAGCCAACACAACCCTCATCGGAATCGGCACCAAATGTGCCTACTGTTCAGACGTCAAAGGTCGCCCATTCAATAGAACAAGGTACCGCTGAGCTTGTTCAGGCCAATGAAGGGGCTAGTACGCCACTCACCAATTCCGTTGCAAGGGTGGTGTATGTTAGTGGTGAAAGCATGACTCCAGGAGGCTTTTCGATCGTAGAAGGTACAAAGGTCGCAGCATACTCCTCGAGCTCTCTCCACGTTGACAATAGTGCAATATCAATCCAAACCGAATCTAACCCATCATCCTCCATTACAACACTTGTAAATGGCTTAGTGTTTATAGTCGTACCTGGACCTAGTACTGTCTCTTCAGTTCTCACAATTGGGAATTCGGTCGTTACCGATGATTCTTCCTCACGTTTCGCATTGGAAGCCAGACCCTCTTTGCAGGAGGTGCGCCGATCACTGTGTCTGGAACACTTATTTCGTCGACGCCTACAGCTACGGCTCTTGCGGCTGGCTCAAGCAACACAATAATTGGTCATGGACCTGATTTACCAGTCCCCACAATAGGATCACAAAAGCTCTCGGCGGGTTCGGCAGAGCAGTACACGATATACGGCCAAACGCTCACCCCAGGGGGTTTAATAACCATCTCGGGGACTCCTGTTAGTCTTATGCCATCTGCGTCTGGCATAGTACTAGGTTCTCGTACATCGTTGTTCTTAACTCCACCGCACAACGCTCCTGTAATAACCGTTGGATCTTCCGCATACACCGCCGACGCAGCCTCGAACTATGTCATTGACGGTCAAACCCTGGCTCCTGGCTCTGCCGTCACTAGATCTGGCACTCCGATTAGCCTGATGCGATCCGCCTCCGGCATAGTAGTAGCTTCCAGTACATCTTGGCTTCCGAGCCCAACACGCAACCAACTTGTGGTGACCCATGGATCTTCTGTCTTAACCGCCAACGCGGCTTTGGAGTATATCATTTATAGCCAAATTCTTGCTAATAACTCCGCCACCACCATATCCGGAACTGTAATCTCCATAGATGCCAAAGGGACCGCAGTCACTCTAGGCACCAGCACCCAAAACGCTGGCCTTGGGTCGCTGATCATGAATGCATTTGGGACTGTAGGTCCAGCTCCCATACCAACCGTCAATGCCGCTACAGATCTCAATCAACTTTCAACGCTGTCTCCACTAACCATCGACAAAGTCACATTCTCTGCAGATGCATCAGAAATAGTGCTCAGTAGCACTACCTATGCTGTTGGCGCAGGCGCCACGCCCACGACAGTAGTTGTGGGGAATGAGACCTTGAGTCTAGGCCCTAGCGGTGTGGCATTTCCTTCTACCACGGTCGCCATAGAATCGGGTACTGGTGTGAGCCCCGTGGCTTTCACTGGGGGTGCAAGCAGAGAGTACAGAGCGAAAGCTGGGTTGCTGTTGACTATGTCGAGTGCAGGAATACTACTAATGGTATTCGCGGCGATAATGATGGGTTAGAGGGCCTTCTGAAGGGGAAAAATATGTTTATCAGGTTATGCGAGAAAGACACTCGAGATGATTCTGGGAATTTAATTAGGGGTTCGCGGTTAAACGGGGAGAGGAAGCTCGCTTGGCACTATGTTGATTGCAGGGGTACTCATGATCGTAAAGGTAACGGGGTGGTGAATGGCGATAAATCGGTGAACGGCTATTGTAGGAGGAAGACATGGAAAACATATCAGGAACTCGACCAAACTTGCAATTGCAAGAGGTCGTTCTAACCCACCAAATATTTGGGCCTCAACTTGAAAAATTCTCCATTCAGGATAACTTCAAGCATCACAACAAATGAAGAGGAACTTGAAAGACACCGCCAGTTGAATGAACCTTTGGCTTTGGAAACTAGGTACGCAATAACCCGTCTCGCTTTCTCCTCTCGATAGATCAAGGTAGTTGCTGCAGTGCCGTTCTGCTGTCTGCATCAGGCAAACAAAATCACCCGATCACATCAAAAGATACTGCTGCAGGCATTCTCAGACAGCAAAGTGTGAGACACAAAGTCTTCGGAACGAAGAATTTCCGTGACGAAGAGCATGTTCACAACGGTAGCAAAACACGTCGCTGATAATCTTCATTTCCGCTTTCTCTCCGGTCAAACTCCAAGACTAAGGTAGGCCTAAGTGGCTTGCAGGAAAACCCGGTTTTGCTTCGGGTCGAGTCCCCCAGCTCCTGCTTCCTCCGCTTAGGGGTCCAACGACGTCGGGTCTGACGGCCGTCGTCCTGCGTTTGGCCAGGTTAAGAAATAATGATGATGAGATTGGAGGGGCCTTCTCGGCTTTCCCGCATATCTTGGAGCGGGACCATTGATATCACCTCGGGGTTTTTTCTTGGTGAGAGTTTTTGGCCATTCATGAATACGCCTGAGGAAGGTGTCTCAGACTGATCCCCGAATGGATGCGGAGAGAATGGGAGCAGGCAAGAATCGCATGGCACCCGGCATCGAGAGAGATTGCAGTATACTCGGGTTTGATGACGGTATATTGCCTGCCATTATTTCTCGATTGGATTTTCTGGATTCTTCACCTCTGATCCCGCATAGAGGCCGTCAAGGCGGAGACGTATGATGTGGGTAATATCATTCAGCTACTGCACGATAGCGTTGAGCATCAGAGCTGTCAGAAAACATCATTGTTCAAAGTACAGTCGAGCTTTGAATTTCCTTGAATTTATGTGATATATATCTTCTACGTGGTTAAGTTTATTCAGCATCTTCAAACGAACTTCTAGAAGTCTGCACAAAAGCTTTAAGATTTTTTTTGATCTAAGTGACTCAGAACCGACTTCTCAGTCCCATGCGTCATGGCCACAAGAGTGCTGTTTCGCCAACTCGGAATACCCCAACGACGACTCTGCCAGATCGTCGGAATAAGGAAGAATAGGGCAAGTGTAACCATGATCAATGGAAGCAGTAGCCACAACCACCGTACGTGGATGTACGATTCCAAGGCAATAGCGGTTCCATGGATCTTCTGGCCGGAATAGAGTCGCATTCTGTTTGTTATGGCCGTTGCTAGGTTGGCCTCAGTCTATGAGACTCTAGACGCACCATTCTGGGAGAGCGCACGTAAAATATCATTCTTCCATCTATCGCTGCCTGTAGTTTCCATTACCCCTGTGCCATTCATGTTGTATCTCATCCAGTTCCACAACGCTAACCCTGCCCCGGAGCTGGCACTGAACGTCAAATTTGACCCGTGAGGAATTAGACCCTGAGGTATCGTGAGTTCGGAATAGGCCGCGCCCATATCATTCATATGATATGTCTGGGATACAGTCTCCGAGAACTGTCCTTGGGAGACTATAGCATCAAAAGTCTGGGCACAGAATAAGAAGATGCAATCATAGGCGAAGGTCTCCGTGGTATTGTGGATTTATAAGCCCTCATGGGAAGTGGTGGGGATGACTTCATATAGTATCACGGAAAACGCAGCTACTTTACCCTGATACGAGTCGAATGTTCTTGTGTTCGATGGCAGCTTAGAGGACATAGCAAATACCCTCTTGTAAACGCATTCATTTTGCAAAAACAAACCGTTTGGCTGATAGGCTTTGTTCAAACATTCTCCAGTGAAGACATTCACGCTATTGCCCTCGATGAGCGTGCAAACGTCAAGGCACTCAGAGGTGATTGCCAGTGAAGCGTATGTAGGAAATGTACAGTTGCCTGTTGGGTATTGCGGGTTAATGGCAGCGGAGGTAACAGATAGATTGGCAATTAAGGCATCGTCGTAAATTGCAGCAGTCACAGATTGCTGAATGTTCCTATCAATGTTCCTAGGATAGGCCTCGCCCGCACCATATCGGTCATAGTATTGGCCAATCGGTACAGTGGCTGTGTTGTTAGCCTTCCTCAGAGGATACCGAACCGATTGCTGCACGAAAGCGTCGGAAACTAGAGCCATCACAGTCACAAGACATCCGATAGATGCAAGTTAGAAGAACTCAAGGAAGAGCAGAAGCCTTGTAGCGCCCATGGGCTCTCTGGATGCCACGTGTCAAAGACCTGGAATCTGTCTAGCCTTTTCTTCCGGTGATACCATATTCACCTTGATTGTCTGAGGCAGGATCCTACGGTGAACAGGGTGGCTCCTTTCAAGATAGTTGCCAGGGTTGACAACAGCGTATTGAGATTGATTGAGTGATTCCATTCTGTCGAGGGTCGCTCGTGGTATAGACCAAGTATGATGCGATGCTTGCCAAGGCAGCGACGGCCAGAAGTGTTCCGACGTATTCAAGGGTCCAGCTATCAGTGATTAACCACGTCCAGAGCTTGCGTAGTCGCAGAAATTTTCGTCTCGGGGGTCCGTTGCCGGCTGAATGATGCTCAAGCTCTCGATTTTGGTTTCATATTTTCTCGTGATATTGATAAATGCATGATCGGAGATAAGATGCTGTAGATCACTTTGAGAAGAGTCCGCGCTTGTAGTCATGCCTCAAAAGAAAACTTTGTCGTTGGATATATAACATGAAAGGTGTGCTCGAAGATAAACTCGTGTACAAAAAGCATATAAAATCTTTCAGCAGATAGCGTATGGGGCCACGGTACGCCCGAGAATGTTTCAGCGGATGCATCGAGGTAACCATAGGGAGCCAGTGGAGGTTCATCCCCTTTCTTTACATGCACACTTCCACATCGATGCATACTCACCCCCTAAAGTTTCATGATGCTTAGGATTTCAATACCTCGCTGAGGCGTAAATTTTGCGGCTTGTATTACGGTAAAATAAAACCAAGGAGCAGAGAAAAGCGACGATTTACCGGAGACGGCTTCGACAGTAATGCAGTCACAGGAGAATAACGAGGGGACCGGCGAGGATGTCGGGGCCCAGCGAGGTCGGATAGGGCGTAATAGGAACAGCTCGGAGTCTCCGTCAGCAGACTATTACTTTCGTACCTGTATAAACCAACGCAGGGCTATCTGCGACGTTTCATATGCGGTGTATATGCAGAGAAAGAAGATGTACATTTATAGACTCCCTAACTGTAAATTCTGCAGGCAACCAGGCGAAAGAGCTGCGAGAAAGTGAAGTATTGCGTCATTGGTTGCCTTATTGCCTTGATCTGCTCATAAGAGATAGTCAGTCAGACGGCCTGCGATAAGATTCCTAGCATCCTTAAATTTTATCTCAGGGAAATTTCCCTTCTCTTGTCACATCAATGATGCAGTATCACTAATTCTTGAAAAATTAGTTGAGGCTTCGAGGCTTGCTTGCGATACATGGACCTCATGGTCTCTGAGCTTCACCATAATCGCATGGCGCAGCATCAATTCGGTTGGTATTCTAGAACTCTCGGGAGCTGGAAAGTGGATGGCGATCAAAAGGGCTAAAATTTAGGCTAAATGTGAAGATTAAACCGTAGGTTGGTTTCTCACACGGATCCCACTTCTGAAGTTGTTCTGAATAAAGTAGTCATTAAGCTGGGGTCCTGACGAATTGGTATACCTATGAACTTGGCAAAGCCAGGAATTCAATTATAATTTACAAAGCTTGATGTGTAGCGATTTGAACCAATCAGCGCCGTCACATGATGGCTATTGATTCTGGCTTAATGGCTCGCCCATCTTCTTGTGCAGGACGCCTTTCAACTTGGAAGAACAGAGACGGTAGGGTGCCCGCCCACGCGCAAGTTCATCCTTCTAGTGCTGTGTTACAGCTCCGTAATGGAATTAGTAGGCCTTATTAGAACGAAAGGTGGTGCAGGCTCTTGCAAATTGCATGATTGATAGCATATTTGTTTTTGTGATCGAGATACATCTTTTCACTTATGCAGCTTCTTTTGGATGGCCTTCGTTTGCAGATCACTCTTTGTTGGCGGCCACCTCCATTGTGTGCTGTCTTTCCTATTGGCCACATGTCTAAAGAACCATAGAAATAAAGCCGATGAAGACTTCTATTCACAGGGGTGTCACAAAAGGCCCCAGAGATTTCCTTAGTGTCAACTCCACCAACGGTCAAAGCCTGGTTACCATGGGCCTGAGCCGTCATCAGGACATTGGAGGAGATCATTGTTGGTACACCGCCAGTGAATTTCATACCAACCAACAAGCCAGGGTCCAATGAACTGAGGATTGATCGCACGCAGGCTTACCACCGCGTAGACAGTGGCCGAGGTCATTACAAACGACTGGAACTGTACGAAGAGATGTATCTTCCATTGACTATAGTTTTGCGAAAATACGCGTGTCGGAAAGATGCATCCTGTTGTAATGAAAATCAAAGCCACGCAAAGGTATGTGACTATTTGTTGAAGCAGCGATAGGTGTAAGCTTGTAGATTCTATGGAGGTGAAGGTTCAGCTAACTAAACCAACAAATACCCCTGACTAACCCGATTAGGATAGGCCCTGAGCATCACGTGCATCAACACTATTATCTCCTTTGTTGGGAAGCGGGAACTTTACCTTGCGAGAATATCAAGATCGAGAAACCACTGGTCGATAGTGAACCAAAAAATAAGCAGAGAGGTAATGGCGCCATTTGAAATCCGATGCATCTATGTCGTCGGATATTCCTCTACCTCGATGGTTATCTCAATGACTACGGCAAGGGTAGAAGGATTGAGAAGTGAGTTTTCTCAGTTGTCGCCAGCTCCGACGACGTTCATAGAAAAGCAAAGTGGTTGTGCGAGAAGAGAATTTACGCAAGTTGAAGACTAACGAAGGAAAGAGAGATAGATCTGAACACTGTTTCTCACGCATTGTAATGTGAGTGCAACAGTTTATGACGTGTTCGAATCAAATAGTCATATATATCAACAAAAATTCCTTGCCTTAATGCGTTAAGATAATGATTAATGTTCGACCTGTCTCTCAAATTAAATTAGCTTTCAACATTTGATCGTTACATGATGACTACACTCGTTAGTCTACGCAGAGTACGACTTGATGTTCGCTAAAATCCCTGAGGAAGATATCCTATAATCATCTAATCATCACGACTCCTCTCGTTTGACAACAAACTCGCGCACCACTACCTGCTTATACTTTCTTCCCCCGTTCTCTCTCCTGCTCAACGCCACCCTCCTCGTCGCCAGGCCCCTTCGTTCCGCATAGAGGTCATCGATACCCTTGGCATCATCGCCCAGCGCCGGACTCTCGAAGCTCTCAGCCACAACCGCAGCGACACTCAAACGCGCCTGAGTGTCCCTTATGCCCTTGTCCGACCACGTCGCCACGAGCGCTATGGCTGTTAACGCTATCCCAAGAACTGCATACAAAACATCCAATATCACGACAGCCAGGAACGGAGCCTTTGGTACGCGCGTGACTAAAGTCTGAGTGCTTGTCAGCATCCCGAGCGGAGGCCGCTGGACTAAAGCGCCGGCGAGGAGAGCCATCATGGCTCGGTCGTAAGTAATTGCAAAGCCTGCAGCGAGGTCGGAGGGTTTTTGAGCGCTCGTAGCCGTGGAAATGAGACCTTCATGCAGAATTTCGTTAGCGAAGCCCGATGTCATTGCTGTTATGACGGGACGGCTGTGGTGTTGTTCATTAGGTTGGAGTGAGCTACTGATAAAGTGCCGTTGGAGAAATGGTATTTCTAGAGACTGGTTGTGAGTGAGGACTCGAGTAGTGAGGGGAATAAGAAGTGAGAGGATATAAGCAGTGAAGGACGGTAGGTAGATCTCTGGTACTTACGACTTCGGAAAGATTGGTTGTACATGACATAATTCCTCCACTTTCGCCAGCCGGCTGCATGACGATTTCAGGGTCGATATTGGGGTCGGAGTAGCGGAGCAAGAAGAGAAGACCCCACCAGAGCTCGGGGTTATCTTCCGAGGCAGGTAGGAAGCCTGGGTCGTTCTTCGTCGAGTTACTGAAGTAATGGAAACCCAGACCATGATTGTTGCCATCAAAGGCATTGGTGTAAGTGGCAGAGGACGTGGGATCCATCCACTTTTTGGGCTGTTGTCCCAGTGGTCCCGGATAGTTGTGAGAAGTTGCCTGTGAAATTCAGCCCTGCAACTGCGACGCTGCAGTTGAAGGAGATATCCGCGTCGAGATAGGGCTCAGCGCCCGACGATGCCTGCGCATCGCATAAGGTCGTTACCATGTGACATCTGGTGTTAGACGCAAAGCTTGTGGCCTCGAAGTCGACGTTTATGGGCGGATAGGCGGGTCCTAGTATTGCCATATCTTTGGTCATATAAACCTGGTTGATTGCTGATTTATTGCTGGCGGTCTTCAAGTACTCGCTATAACCGACCAGCTTGACGGGGTTTGCACCTCCCGCTCCATTCTCGACTCCTCCAAGCGTAACACAGCCTGGCATCGGAAGTCCTCCCTGAAAGTTCGATCCGTTGAGACATGTCGGGTTAAGTCCACGTCCAGGGTTGAAATCCAAGAAGGAATCCGAGGGTTTCACTTCCAGGTACTGTACCGAATTCGTACTCTAAGCTGCGTCAGATTGGGGTTCACAATAAGGAGTTTCGTAGGGCTTACCACGTGGAGCCACCAATCGGCAATGGTGATCAGGACACTGATTACTTTAAGCAATGGCCCTTTGAGGTCCCGTGCCTTCGTCGTGTACGTACGCGAGAAGGGCCAGAGATGCTAGCATAAGAACTGCTTTGATCAGATCCGGCACCAATCCCAACCGTTTGCGCTTTGGAGCCATACGCGACGGGGTAAGAGAAGAGACACATTGCCGCTGAAATTAATAACGTAGCAAGAGTAGAGGATAACGAAGATATAAAGACCAAACGTGTAGCCGAATAATCAATGTAATATGCTGATCCCAGAGGAATGCCCGTGCTATTACCCGTCGAGTATGTGGAGCTGTTGTCAGGCACGAGGTGATTATGAACCAGGACTATGAGCACAACACTAAGTGCCAGCATTGGAATGATTACCATGGCCGATGCGAGCATGATCTCCAGCGTCTGTCCACCCATGATGCCCCTCCATTGTTTGGCGCCGTTGAGGCTCTCCGTCTGCTCGCTGAGCGTATGGTGACGAACAACTGACTGTGTCTTCTTGAAGGTGCCACCACCCCAAGCCATGCTCTTCCCCCAAGCCATTTGGCTGATGTTCGGGGTTATGGAGACCGCGGAAAAGTGTGCGGCGAGAGGCAGGGCACCTCATATTATACATGAGCGCAGCCTCGTTTTTCAGCTTTGAAGACGACTCAAGCCAGATCGACTAGAGGCTTGGGGAACATTAAGCCGCATAGGAGCATTAGATTGACCCACCTACAGTATCTGGCGGCGCAGTCACCTAATCGGCCAGCAGTTCCCCCGTCGGGAGCAGTCCCATCCCGTAGGGCTTGGCTGGAAACTTCTTTTCCCCTATATAGTCAAGATTTGGACGATACGAACATTCTGCGAGCGCAAAATCATTGTCTCGTACCTCATCAGCTCGTCCAAAGAGTACTTGAAAGAAATGCGACAGATTTGAGTGACGCTAGACGATTCTATTTTAAGCATCTAACCTAAAGGATTTGGGGCCATCATTGGCACGATTGGGTATGATAAGGGAAAACCTTCCCTCGGGAAGGATTCAATTGCGTCGCAACCTGTCCTATTATCATTCCTCATACGGAATTTCCGTAGAACTGTTTAGATTGAAGTATTGAGAAAACATATAATTGAAGGAAGAACCGCATATGATGAGGACCGATCCCCATGATCATGTCGTTGGCTCTTAGACCTAGAATCACTCTACTAATAGTGCGTTAAACAGCGCCTCAATATCGGTTCTCGTACTCGACTTGTTGCCTGCCCCTACTTCCTTTCTTAATCGTAAGAAGTTGGTCGGATAGTATAGCCAGCACTAGTAATGGACATCATCGAGTAAGAGTCATGTACTCGATACCTCGTAACTCTCAGTCGTTCCACAACGCACCAAACCTCCTAATCTACCGTCTCTAGGTAGAATAGGGGAAGGTACCTTAGAAAATCAAAGTCGTTACATATTGAATAATTCAGCTCCGCTAAGTGATTCTTGGTCCAATAACTCAAAAGGCGATGTGTCACGAGGATGCTTGCGGGCTGTCGTTCTCTCAAGTAGAAGAAAAATATGTCCCCATAGCGACCACTTCACCACTTTATTTGCCTTGCGCTCGGTTCATGCGGGCTTCTGCCCTCCACGTCAGATCATGATTTAGATTTGGACTGGGATGTCTTGAGGTAATACTTCGCATTGTCAACTTTACGTCGAAACTTGTAACCCGATTAACCTCCCGACTGCAGCTTCTTTTCTAGGTTTTCGGGGGCATTAACGTCCCCTGATTCTGAACTCCCACGTGCGGTAGGATAGAATCGAATTTATTCAGATACCTCAAACCCCAAAATGTTAGCATGCTTGTCTCATATAACAAGAGAATACCTATATATCTACAGATATAATGGTGGAAGAAGGGGACAATGAGAACTGACGAAGGCTGAGAGGTAGGCGCAGTAAGCGAGCGCTACGGTGACGTCACGCCAGCCAGCTGCCAAGTGGTCACTCTTCTCGGTATTTCAACGTCTCACTAGATGGAAATCCCTTAAGATACCCCATAAGCACGAGATGGCGCATGGAGAGCCTCTGCATCGGTCCTTGATACTGGACACTACAGCACATCTCTGCTACCTCTTACTGATTACAACCTTAGGCCCGCTTCAGTTTGGATTCCATCTTGTACGCATTGCACTAACAGAAGCTTTGCTCACACTAGCTGACGACTCTACAGGCAGAGCTAAATGCTCCTCAAAAAGTTATTACCTGCGAGGACGAAAGCGCCTCCAATCTTGGCCTCAAGCCTGACCTTTCTAAGTGCCTAGTGAGAACCACAGGTCAATTTGCCGTCGTGTCTTCCATCTATACCCTCGGTGGCCTTCTGGGTGCCTTGAGCTCCGGTCCGTGCTGCAACAAATATGGAAGGCTTCTTACGATGCGCTTGACCACAGTATTTTTTGTGCTGGGTCCTGTTTTCGAAAGTCTTGCCGGCAACATTGGCGTGATCATAGCCGGGAGGGTCCTTTCAGGTGTGGGCGCTGGAGCAGCTATCGTTGTCGTACCTATCTATATCTCTGAAGTTGCCCCGCCCAAGGAAAAGGGCCTCTTCGGGGCGTTGACACAGGTGATGATCAACCTCGGGATTCTGATTACCCAGCTTCTTGGATATTTCCTGAGCAAGGGTAATCTGTGGAGAATTATACTTGCTAGTGCTGGAGCAATTGGCCTTGCACAAATGGCTGGGCTCCTGTTCGTCCCTGAAAGCCCTAAATGGTTGGCCGAGCATAGATCCCCAGAGGATGCGAGAGATGTACTACGAAAGATAAGAGGACGCAAAGCGGACTTGGATGAGGAGGTAAAGGCATGGAACGTAGACAGTAGTGCGCAAGATATCTGTACTCTCCCTTTTTATTTCTATGGTCTCTCCTCCGACTGACCTTTGATTAGCGGAAGAAGAGTCGCTTCTCAGGGCCGAACCCGGGTCTCATCCAGCCCCGACTCCTAAAGCTGCGACGGCGTCCCTTGGAATCTTTAGCGCAATCATGAACCCAACCTACAGACCTGCTGTCATTGCTGTCATTGCTGTAATGCTTGCACAGCAGCTGACGGGTATAAACAGTATCGTGATGTACTCGGTGACATTTCTTTCTACGCTACTTCCCGCGACAGCTGCTCTCCTTACTGTCGCTGTGTCTGCACTGAATGTCGTCATCACCCTTCTCTGTGCTCCCTTATCTGATAAGCTCGGCCGCAAAACGTGTATCCTGCTGAGCATAGCCGGCATGGGCGTCAATTCTATCCTTTTAGGTCTTGGAATGTATTACAGCGTCAAGGTCTTATCAGCCGTTGCTATGCTGCTCTTCGTCGCATCTTTCGCAGTAGGATTAGGCCCTGTACCCTTCATACTTGCAAACGAACTTGTTGGGCCTGAAGCGGTCGGCGCAACACAGAGCTGGGCACTGGCAGCCAACTGGATCGCCACATTCTTAGTGTCACAATTCTTCCCAATATTGAACAAAGCCTTGGGACGAGGGCGGGTGTATTATGTTTTTGCGGCATTTGCCGCTGTATTCGGCGCATTCATTGCCTGGTGGGTCCCCGAAACGAAGGGAAAGTCTGGCGCTGATGAAGTCTGGGGGAGGAAAGAAGCTCGAGAAAGGGTGGAGTAGTTGGGTTAATCACGCAGTATGATTTAAAACCAAAAATGACTCTAAGCTGCCATTCCTTGATAATCATTGTTCGATGGTATTTTATCTTTACTTGATACAGAAGTAGGGAAAGGTTGCGAGACATGTCGCTTTACTATGGGGACCCTTTATCAATAGTACAATACGATAGTTCTAGGGTCAACTACCAAACACTAATCATCTATATCATGCGAAACCCTGACAAGTCGAGCAACACGAGAAGCCGACATTTGCAATCGAATTCCCAGTTAGGCTCTCGACACGATACTCAACAAAGTTACTCGAGCTAGCACCCTGAGTCGACATATCACGCCACTCCTGGGTGATGAAAAGAACAACGAAATTTCAACATTTTGGGCTTGTTTCTCTTGACTCAGACAATGCAACATAAGCTCTCAGCCCAGCATACGACTATATATTCATCTACGCAACTCCATCTTCCTTACTCTTACCAATTTTAACGCGAAGATACCATTATCGACCAGTTGCCAAGATACACCTGTCTTGACCGCAATCTTACTAGCGATGGATGTTCATACTCTGCCATCCGATTACGGCGAAGCACCAGATGATTCCCAGGCGCTTGTGGATCGTCCTACGAAGGGTCGAGACGCAGGCTACTTCTCCTTGCCTGCTGAAATACGGAATGATATTATGCTCTATGTCTTGGTACCGGGTCAGATCCATATACAACCGCCTCCCATTTCTACACTGGATGTGCAGAACCTCGTCATGCAACGTGACGCACTGCCACAACTCTCCGATACCGTAAGGACAACGATCACAAACGATATACCTGGTCTCTCAAAACCTACAGATCGGGGACCGTTCTCTTCACGGACACAGTTCAAGCCTGCCACAGCAGAAACTGGCTGTCATTTTCTGGCAACGTGTCGTCAAGCTTACACCGAAGGCCGTGAACTGTTCTATACCCTAAATACCTTCTACATTCCTCCGGGTCCTCTTTCGCATGCAGTTGCATACTTCGATCAACTGCAGCCAAGCAACCTCGCCCTGATAAGAACCATATGCATCAGATTTACGCTTGAAGATGTGACATCAGCAGATATAAAAGCGATAGACTACTGGATGATGAAGATGGGGTTCGATTCTCGTACGATGGCTTCAAGCCTATGGAGAAGACATGTACTGAAAGCTATTGGAGAAGTCTGGAACGCGAAGCTACGATGGATCCGGAACTACACACATTTCGAGCGTGTCATACTCGAATCACCACTCGGCGCGCTCGATTTGGAAGGTGCAGATATGCAAGAGACGTTGAAGGGCGCCTTGATCGGCTGTGTCGGTCATCCAGTGGACGGCTACGAAAAATGCTCCGAGGATGTGGCGGCCTTTATGCGCGCCACTTCTCGAAATCTCAAGTGGAGTCTAGAGGCACAATCCTTCACTCACTGGAATACTGCGAGGAAATGGCTACTTGCAGCGCCCTACCGGACTTTCTAGTTGCGAAATGGTTTGTAAAGACCTACAGGGGATATGAGGGAGAGTAGATGGAAAGTCTCAAGATGCGTCAAAGTAGGACTTTCCTATGATTGAACAATACGAGGGAAGTTTAGGAATTCATCTTGTCTGTTTTAGGAAGATCTCGACTGTGGCTGAAGCCTACGGCTCGAATGCAACCTGCCTTCTAGATATTGTTGCAAAGTGATTCCGAGTATGTCCTATGTCGTAAGTCTAAAATTCTATGCAAGAGCTTTAGCTAGTTTGCTGGAGGTGTCTTTGTTGACTTACCCCTTTCTCTCCGTCGTGTTCCCACCGCACGCAGCAACGCAGCGGTGTTCTATCTCAATTCTATCCCTTATCATAGTTCAGCTCTACTACGCGGTTTCTTATGACTCCCAAGGGCTGAGGTCTCTCCGACAAGCGCGACCCCGGGCCCGAGTATGCTGTAGCTGCCAGAGGGCGCTGTCATCGTAAGGACCTGCTTTCGTCAGCGCATCGACTGCTCGATTGCTCGGTGGCTCAGCACGGTCAGTGGATCCCTAATCGGCAAGCCGCAAGAGCCCGCTGGTACAACTGCTGATGCTTTGTGCAAGTGACGGGGCAATTGATCGCTGGTTCATTTTCTCGGCTTCGTTTCAGCAGGCTGCTGAGCCGGCAGGGTGGGTTTTTGGTGATTGTAATGGCCGGCTGCCCAAGCCTGCTAGTTTCTCATTTCCTCCAGTCCTTGTCAGGTAAATATCGTCGATTCTAACCTTTGATCGGCTATCCAAACTAAACTCCTCCTATGTATAGCCCCACTGCCATTTCTCCCACTGTCTCTTCCTCCTTCTCCTCCTTCCCTATTTTGCAAACTCATGTCGTCCTGTCACAATCATCGAGCTCACTAAGACGTCTCTCAAATTTGGGGAGTTGGAAACCTAAGGGAATTTGGCTTCGAAGGCCTTAACTTGGCATCAGCAGAGCCAGCCGGGACAGACGCCTTCGGGTTCAACTTATCCTAACCACGATAAAGACTCTCCACTAAGGTTCGCTTTTTGCCCTAAGTATGGTATTGGAATATACGTAGCTCTCTTTCTTTATTGGGCTTTGTCCAAGTTGTGTGCACTTCAGTTTTCGTGTTGTCTCTCTGTATTCCATCTTGTTATGATCAGTGATCTTTAAATGTTGATCGGCTCATTGTTATTCCGTCTTGCACACATAATCTATGTTGTTGAAGGACATTGTCTTTACAGCAGATTCTATACCAAATTCACTCTTTTGTTCCTCATCTACCAAGTTATTAAACGTCCTTTCAGCTTCATGAAAGATCTATCTTACCCCTGCTCAAGAACTTATCTTACACTTACATCTCACAAAGTCTAGCAAAACTCATGGCAAATTTAGGAAATTCTGTCTTCAGTGGAGATTCTTCACTTCGTCGGAGATCGAGGCGGATGCGCGCCGCGGACGAAGTAAAGAAGGTTGCTTTGGCCAAGCCTAAGACCGCCAGCCTGGAAGAAGTACACTCGAAAGACCTCCTATTGCAAGGAGCAAAACACCAAGATGGCAACGGTCGAGTTGGATATTTTTCTCTGCCAGGGGAAATACGCAATCAAATCATGCATTATGCCCTGGTACCAGGAGAGATCGACCTCAACGAAGTGGATCCGGAGCAGCAAAGATCAGGAACCGAATGGTTTCTAACTCAAATCCGTCGTCTGGTAAATGACATCCTGAGACAGTTCCCGAAGCTCGCAAGCCTTCCAAGAGGCATACCGGAGCTTGTGGCTCCACAGCTCTTTGCAACATTTCCGTATTTCTATGCCGATATGCAACTGTCCGCCTACTTATTGGACGAATTGATTCCAATCGAGAAATATTTACTGAAACGGCTCTGCGGGCTCACTTCCCCTCAAACATCCTGGCGCGACATTACAGGTCCCATCCTGAATAAGATCCTCGATCAGCTACTCAAACGTTCTCCAATCTCAAAATCGGGATGGGAGGGTCATCCAGTACCGCAGCTACAGGCCAGTTGTAAGCAAGCATACCTAGAAGGCCACGAATTGTTCTACACTCTCAATACGTTCTACCTGCCACGCGGTCCAATATGGCACACCTATTATTACTTCAAAAACCTTCAACACCAGCATAAGCTCCTGATCAGAAGCATCGTGATACGTTTTGGTCTCGAAGACCTGACGACAGAAGACTTTAGGGACGCTGAAGCTCACGTAAAGGCTCGTCGGTACTCTGGGGGAAATAACGCCAGATTGTGGACCGAGCACATAGCTCCTCTCGCAATACAATCTTTCACGAGAAAACTGGTGTTTGTTCGTTCATTCAATACTCTCGAGCACGTCCGAATCGAAACTGATTACGGAACGCTTGACCTTGATGGCGCAAGCCTGAAGCAATCCTTGAAAGGAGACATCCATGCTATCTGGCCAGTGTATCCCAGCTTCTACTACGCTGCCAAAGAGGTGAGGGACCTGGCCCGGGGCACTTACTCCCAGATTCAGAACAGGTTGGAACACCTAATCAAGCTTTTTGGTTGGCCCATGACGAAGATTTGGTTGCAGAACGGCGCACCTGGCAAGGCTTGGCTGCACGATTAGGCGGATTATCCATGGTCTGGCGAGGACGAGATACTATGATATGGTTGGGGGACTTACTCGGTAGGACCTGATAGACTGCCTGCTAAGTCGTACTCCCTGTCGGGTTCGTTTCGCTGGAATGTGTTTCTGATAGATATGATATTACGCTAGAGATCTCAAGAGAATTTCTCACAGCTTCAACTGTTATAAATCACGTTTTGTGAGAAGTGATCATGCCATACGAAAAACTCCAACGTCAACCTTACGCTACGTTTAACCTGCGAGTCAAGCGATATGGTTGGCCCATGACAGAAGTCTGGCTGCTCAAGGGTGCAGCTGGCCAACCCTAAGACTATCTTATAACTCAGCTGTAGGCGAATAGTAGTCTCTCCAATTGATGAACAAAACCAACGTTGGAAATAGAGGAGTTGGTCTGATGGAGCTGGGGCCCGCTAGTAGAGCTTTCACCATTCAGACTTTTAACCTCCTTCCTTCCTTCGTGGCTTCCTACTGTGGTCCAATCATATACAATATGCACATGCTCCTTTTGCACCTCATATACCAATACTTCTGAGCTTCCAACTGCAGCGCCGGAAACAGCACTAGTTGCGAGAACCGTTGTACAATCTTACGTCCGAAGCTGGTTTGCATGAACTACCTCCTAAATAAAGGTGCGTGTGTCGTGACCTAATGTGGTAGAGTGTTGTCTCTAAGAAACTAAAAAGGGACTGTGTCAATTTCGAACCGTTCCAGGTCATGCTTCGAAAGATGCCAGCATAAATCCCTACCTAATACTTCGCGAATACAGTAATATTCCTTTTGCCTGTTGAGCTAAAAGACTCGAATCTACAATTTCGAAGTTGATAATCAAATCATACCAATTAAATTCCTGCGCGGACGCAATTGTATCGCCCTTTCATTGTTTTTACTTCTTATTCCATCTTGGTCTCGTCATATAGTGTCCCATAGAACGTTAACACTATGCCACTCGCACAAGCTAGATTCTGCGATGGGACTTTTTATTAACGAAGATACGAAGAAAATCTGATGGTCGTCCTTGTACTGCGCCTAAACGAGGGCCCAGGCTGTGAGTGTCTCTGATCCTTTCAACAGTGCACTTGCGGGATCATTCTTACGGCATTGTCATCAGCAACACCACCAAGAGTCAAGGAAACACATTCACCAACGCCAATACTATGGTAATCAAGATGTCTTCTGCTGAGTGTTTTCAGTAGCGGTGTTGTACTCGCTTGAAGCATCGCGTTGGCTTCTGTGTTCAATTGTCTTATGTTTCTTATTTTACTGTGTTATATGTAAGCTTGGATTTTAAGTGGTGATGTCGACTGAAGCTCATGAATATCTTGTCTATACTTGAGTCTTCTTAAATAATCTCATTTCCGCTGCAAATGATAGATACGCTTCGCTTGCTTTTGTTTCTCATCTGCAAAGCTTTTACTCCTAGATTCGTCGAGAGCTCATGATACGCTACACCACAAATAATCCTACGATTCATGGCAAATTGGTTGGGCTATCTCCTTAGTAGATATTCCTCACTCGGTGGGGTTGCTAAGACAACAAATACCACCTGCGGCCCAACGAACGAACCCGTCATAGACAAGGATGATACCAGTGGGCTTCGAGCCAACAACCGGGAAGTGGGCGACCCCAGCTTGAAACATTTACCCGTGCAAATAGACCGCCTCTGGAATAGCAATGGCCGTCTGGGATACTTCTCATTACCTGGGGAGGTACGCAATAAGATCATGCGGTACGCTCTTATTCCAGGACAAATACATCCTCATAGAACCAGTTCGTTTACCCCAAAATCTCCAGTTGAGAAGGCTTGTTCGTGGGCTCCCAAACTTGCGCATATCATCATCGAGGATAGTAAATGGTCTGCGAAAATGCCGAAGAGACTTCCCCAGATTCTGAAGCTTCTGGAGCTTCTGCTTCAGTATACCTTTGTATTCCATCCACAATGCGATATCGGAGCTCGGCTTCTCTGTTGCATGGGCAACTATACCGTTTACGTTTTGATTTATCTAGCGGACTGGAACATTAGGTGTACTTCAAGGCAAATGTCGTGGCGGGAATTTCCAGACCCAATGATGGAATATTTATATGAACAGGTACCGAGACGTCCTTCAACGGAAGCATCAGCTTGCGAGAGCCGCCCAATACCACAGCTACTAGCCACATGCAAACAAGCTTACGTTGAAGGCCATGAATGGTTCTACACTCGCAATATGTTCTTTCTGCCCCGTGGCCCAACTTGGATCACTCGTCGTTACTTCGAAAAACTTCAAGAGCAGAATCGAAGTCTTATTCAAGCCGTCGGTATCCGTTTTGGTTTAGGGGATCTGGCCGCAGAAGATCTGGATGACGTCGAGCGGCTTCTAGATGATTTTGTGCCGTCACTGTTCCGTTCTTATCATGGTCGTAACGGAATTGGAGCGGAGAGATCATGCAGTTCGCGCCTACTTGATTATGTGATGGCAACCTTTACTGAAAAGATTGTATTTGTAAGACGCTTTTTTCCCCCTACGCTCAAACAAGTTCGACTCGAAACCGCATATGCGACTGTTGAACTCGATGGATCATCCTTGCAGCAGTCCTTGAAGGGAATTCACGACTATCTATACTACGAGACAGTTGGTAACGAGACTGTCAGAGAAGTGCAGAACCTCCTTGACCAGGCTTACACTGAGCTTCAGAATTTGTTAAGCCAGCGGATTAGGCAGTATGGTTGGTTATCGACGAAGAGATGGCTGAGTAGCGGAGCTGATGGCCAAATATGAAAGAGCCCGCTCAGTCTGACAGAGAGACAACTGAACTCTCCCTCATTCGAGTAGGTTGAAAAACACGTCTTTAGCCAACGACCAGCGCAAGCCACATCTAGACAGGGCATGATGGAATATGATACATGAGTTTTCAAGAGTTGACGAAAATAGCCGAGTTGTTTGGACGTGCGAGCAGTGGTGAGAAACACCAACAGGGCAGATCACCAAGTGCACAGTTTTCTGACAACACCATCGCCGTCTCGGATACTTTTCCACTTGCCAAAGGTACATAGACAAGTCTTGCAACCATTCGAAAATTTAATAGAAGACCGACTTCCGTACATCTGAACTTTAAACTTTTTGCTCGAAGGGCTTCAGAGACTGTCTGACAGACTCTTGAGCTCTCATCGTCGAACAACGAGCAGATTCTATCAACTGCCCGTATTTTTCCAATCCACTAAAATACTTCTAACCCTTTTCGAAAAACCTGATTGAGACAATTAGCAATTATGTCCCAACAATTTCTTTGTCAATTCTCCTTTGCCCCTACCATTTTCCCAAACCTCCCGTCAACGTCTCAAGCGAAAAGACAATATCGCAGATCTTAGCATCGTCCTCGTCGAACACATCCACCCGCACATCACCCACAAAACCAACGATTTCCTCCCCATTGTCCCTCCCTCTTTACCCAAACACAACCACACATCCCCCATACCTCCATCCCACCATCAAAGCACAACTCCCCCAACAGCTAATTACACAAACACGCCCCATCCAACCAAAAATGGGCTGCACACCCTCCAAATTCTCCAGAGCGAGGGATAAGAGAGGAAGGAGAGAACCCTCCAGATCTACTCTATCTCCCTCAAGCAAAAAACACGATATCAACGAAGTCAATTGTGGTCTCGTACGAGGTAAACCTCCTGCAAATGCTCCGCAGACAACTTTTTGTTCTCGGCCGCAGCCAAAGCCTGTGCAGAGGAAACAATATTACGGATCTGACGCCCATTGGTTGGACTTCTTCGGCACATATTCTTTAGTTCTCGGTTCACCTCGTCCGGATCTTTGATATTGGACTCTCCTATCTGCTCCAGGAAGTTTTTAGAAATCTTGACCTTCGGCTTCAGATCTTGGTATTGAATGGCAAGATGTATCCTTGATTGAACGGCAACATCGAGAGAAGTAATTCTGTTTGTAGTTAAGATGATGATACCTTCGTAGTACTCAAGAACGCGAAGCAGCACTGGCATTATTAGCTTGCAATATCAGTGTAGGCTTCTGCTGCTGACCTGAGACGAGTGCATTCCTGCTTTTATCTGTAATTTCAATACGGTTTCCTAGAAAAACGTCTGCTTCGTCACTAGGTTCTCAGTCAGCAGGAGAACAGAAAGTCACTTAACCCTACAGCGGACTTGCATCAGCAGCACAGCTTCCCAGCGACCCGCATCTGCAAAGATATCCACAAGATTCTGTTCCGCGTCACTTGGTACCGTGCCTATGTCAGCGATAGATACTGGCAATAGCGGTCTTTCGCAAGTGAGAGCAACAGTTTCCGCCGTCAACGTTTTGCCAACACCTGGTGGGCCTATGTTTGGATTATAAGCTGTAAACCAGGAGGCTATACACTAATCTTACCGTGTAGTATAATCACTAGACCTTTACCTGTGCCTTCTATTAGATCGGTGACTTGAGTTCCAGACTTTGAGGGCCTTGCACTCCTGATCCTTCTGTGGTTATCTATAAACGCCTGTGCGCCAATTAGTTTTTTTTTGATATTCTGGTATGCAGGACATGTTACTCACCTTGAGGGGTTTCTTGTGCCTCAGGGCCAATTCTAGCTTCGTATCAAAAAGCGTCGACGCAGGGTCACCATGTTGGCATGGCCTAGTGTCTTTAACGCGAAACTGTCCCTAAATCTTCCGAGTCAGGACGTAGCCTGAGACCTTTGGGGGACAGAGAAGCAAGCGTCCCTCAGAAATGAAAAAATCTTTACCCTCGCCGGAGGTGTCAATTGAAAAGCGATTGTCCCAATTTTAAGTTGGTCCAGTTCGGCATTTTGTGCATTGACAATCAAGCAAAGCACCATCCATTGGTCGCAAATCACCTAGAGGTAGGTTATCGGCAGAAGCATTCCGACTTGAAATTAAATGAGTAATTTTCGATGATGATCTTTGCTTTGATCTTTTGAGAAGTCAGCGGTGTCTTGATTAAGAAAGGAAACTCTGTACCATATTGACTCACCCTTAAAGATTTGGAGATTGCTGGGAGACCTTGATCACTTGAGCATAGATGTGATCGGCTATCGTTATCCTGTTTGCAGAATTAGCAACTTATCGAGGTCAACTTTGAAGAGCACACACATCATCGACAGACATCAACCTTGCGATGCCCGGAATTTTTGCCATGAGAAGCCCATCATACTCCCACTGCAACCTATCAGGTTCAACGGTGCACAGCTCACAGAACATGCGACCTCGCTCTATCAAGCTCTTACGCAAACTACTATCGTCGTTTTCACCTGAATCATGCTGATAGTACTGGACAGGGTAACAGGGATGAGTTTTCACCGCCCTCGGGCCGTCGAACTTCTTGATTATGAATTTGTAAGTGTACCTTCGAAACTGGGTGCCATCCCAATCGTACGCAGCGCAGAAGACAGTGAGCGTTTGCGCAGTGTCAGAATTGTAAAAGCCGCCGGCGGCGGCCGCAGTTCCTTGGCATTCAAACATTTGCATGTCATAGAAGAAAGACTTTGCATACACAAAGGTCCCAAGTAACTCTGGCATTTTTCTGATGTACTTCAGCAGCATGCTCAGGTCCTCACGGGCGTCCTTACTTTCAAGTCCATCACCTTCGCAAGGATTAACGGCATTGACAAGGTTATCCCAAATATAAATGAGTGCTTGAAAAGGACTTATGTAGGTCATACTGGCTTGGAAGGTCCGAGGATGAATGTGTACCAGCTCTCATCAAGAAGCTTTCGGAGTTCGGAACCATCAATGTCCACTTCGGAATAGTGATATTTCTTATCATCGGTGATGTCCATAACCTTCCGACATGTAACGCTAATTGCTGAATCAGAAACTGAAGAGGTAGTGTTGCTGATCTCAAAATCCTGACGACACTGCCTCAAACGATCGTATTTGCCAATGACAGTGCGCACTCTTGGGGGCTCCACGACGTCTTTTCTATCCTGGAATTATGCACATCAGATCAGAACAACAACTGATGTATGCTAAGAACGCATGATATCATACCTTGTCTCCTGTGGTTATGTCCCCAGCTTGGTCGATTAATGGCTCTTCAGATGTTTCCGTTGTTTCAGAGCCCTCTGTGTCACTAGCGCAGGAAGATGGTTGTATGATGGGGCAGTGTGAGTCAGGTAGGCTTCGCGGAGATCAGTCAAGATGTACCTTACTAGAGTAGTCACTTGTTCTAGCCAAGACTCGATCTAAAGCGGTGACTAGCTTTTCAAGAAGCTCCATATGAACCTTCTCTGTCTTCTTAGTTGTTATGGCATCCGAAAGCTGTATACGCAGTCAGTGTAGTAACTTTAGCATACAATGCAGGGCAATTTCTAATCTCTTCCGTTTTCATAGCGGAAGACATCATAAGCGTACACGTGTAGTAGATTTCCGTAATCTTCTCCCCTCACTCATTCACATACCACTCCGCCAAGGTATTAACCTTACAATGACAAAGGCTCGTTGGGAAAATGGTAATCTGGCCCAAAATAGCAGCGGCAAGTATTGTTATATAATCGTTACCCTTTGCTTGAGGGGTAATATAGAATTCTGACGGATGCCAAGGCTTAATGCCTCTCGGTGGAGAGACGATCAGCGGCATCGGTCAACCAATTGATGCGTTCTTCGACCATTTACTGTCGTTTTCCCAGTAGGAGGAGCCTGTGAAATTGAAATGGTCAATGCAAGCAGCCGCACTCAACGTATGCATAGAGTACCTAAGCCTGTGATCGTGATCATCTAATTGGATCAATACCCATCTCAAAACTCGTTCAGCCCGTGCTGAAAGAAGCTGATATAAACCACGATACCAGCTTTCATAGCCATCATAGTACTCGTACATTGGTATTTTGGCCCTGCCATAACAGCAGGACTTGAATTTGTTCGAAGGTAATCTCTCTTCTCGATAGAATGTGCTATAGCGGAATTCGGGTGTCTGAAATTTGTCTGATGCAACCTAATTTATCGAAAAAGCGAGGCTACAAGATAGAGATCGATGACGCGTAAATTTCCTTAAATTGATTGGAAAGAAATCTGTGAAACAATGTCAATATCCGAGTTAGCTCGTTATCTCATACTCCTGCGGCCTCAATGCTCTGCAGACTCCTCTTATCGCCGGTAATCTTTCCACTTTGCTTTGCTCCTTCGAATTGAACAAAGGTCGGTCTAAAATTTGCACTGCAAAATTCATCTCTCGCAAGAGCGTGTAGGTATCAGCACTCTGGGATGAATGCTGTTGAGGGAAAGCCTGACCAATCGTCATGGCTTAAGGGAAATGAGAATCCCGCAAGTGACAGGTACGCCGGCTCTTCCTGGCACATATAAGCTGAATCAAGGATGTTGACCAATTTTGCTTCCAGGCAGATTATGATCCCCGCGTAGAGAGTCTATCGTGGTTGCGAGGATTTCGCTCTTGAGCTCCTCGGTAATTTCAAGAAGAATGCTCCAGATACAATTGCGAAGCACAGGATTGACGCCATCTATAAAACAATCATGGACACTCTGAAAAACGAAATCGTGGGTTATCAAGATGCCAACAATCCTAGCCAATGCCGGGCGTATGAGCTGGTCTACTAGAAGAAGTGTCGGGCTTCGAAACGCTGACTCTTCGGTTCAAATTTTTTTGAGTACCTTCTCAGAGTACCTTCTCAGACTTCCTAAGAAGCTACTCAGGCATCGTCGAGCTTGTCAAAGCTGCAGATAGCCAGTATGGTGGTTTGGCTTATGGGACTTTTTCGCTGTTACTTAGTGTAAGTTGTGTTGCCAAAATCGAAATTGCAGGCTGATGCGAAGAAGGTCGCAGTTCTCAAAGAACAACAGGAAGATGTGACCGAAGAAAACTAGAAGATCTTGGGCTGAACTTTCCCCGGCTAGAGATTTTAGATCACATCTACCCTAGCACAAGGATTCGGGAGCTTGTGGTTCTTATCTACAAGGACGTTATCAAATTCGCAAGAGAATCAGCAACTTACTATCAACAGTCATCAACAAGTAAGTAGACCGTTCGAGATTTTGCAAGCTAGACGGCTGAATCAAATTCTTCAACAGAGAGACTTCTTGCGGTCGTGGCACACCCTCCGAAGATAGCTATAAAAATTCGGATGCTCACGGTCCGGAAACGGCTTGCAGAAATAAGAAAGGAGTCAAAGACGCTGATGGAAGGACGATTATGGGATTTACTCAAGGCGAACCAAAGAATGCAGATAACGTTGGACGGTGCGTAGGGGCGGATGCTTTCATACAGGTGGTTATTCAGCCAAAGCTGACTCATGTCGCATTTCTTAATAGGCCTGGACAGCAGGGACATTCAACGGCAAGACAGACAAGATCAAGAACGTCTTGCCAACCTCCAAGTCCTTCTCCAGATTGAAAAATATATTGCTCGGATGGATATTGAGACTTACAATGAACGTTTGAACAGCGCCTTCCCCGCCGAAGAGACGACCCAAAAATGAAGGCAGTCAATGAACATGGATATGCTTCAGGCGAATGAGTCTTATCAGCATTGGCAAAGCTCTGAGCATTCTTGCTTATTGGCTTTGTGCGGACAAAATCGTACAGGAGACAATTCAACAACGCTCAACTGGCTATCACCGGCAGCCGTTGTTATGATCGAGCACCTACGCGGCTCGAATAAAACCGTAATATACTACTTCTGCCAGGTTGAGTTCACCATGTCCGATCGAACATGTCCATAACTCTAGGAACTTATGGCATGCCTCCTCTATCAGCTCCGGGAATCCCGCCCTGATCTTGTGCAATGAGGCATGGCAAGATGCCGACAAACAGATTGCTCTGGAAGCAATTCGCGCTTGCATGCTCAGTCTCCCAGGCTTGTTTGACGCGAACGAAGAGATAACACTGGTGCTCGATCGGGTTAATAAGTGCTGCTCTGCAAATGAGTTAGTGAACGGCCAAGTGCTACTGACGCAGCTCTTGAAGCTTGTCATGGCAGCACCTTGCGTCCTGAAAATTCTGGTTGTGACCAGCGCAACATCTTGGAAAATCAGTCCGAATCAACGTGAACGACTACGGATAAAGGGCGGCAGCTATCGTGTTGATAAGTTAGACTGGCATCAACGAAGCGGCCGGTCAATGGCTTTGACTGCTCCAACATTGAGGAATCGATAAAGTTTCGAACACGAAAAGCTACCTAGCATGTAATTACCACTAAAGATGCGCGCTAAGATAGATAACTGTTCCTGCTGTTCGGTAACGCCCACAGCCAGCGGTGGTGATTTTGTACGGTAAAAGACCGACAGCAACCTCTTTCTTGATCTATTTTATCTATTAGAACTTGCTAGTGAGCAAGGTCTCCAAGTTGAACACAGAGAAATCTAAAGATATCCCGTCTAACGGCAGCGCAGTCAAAATTCTACATGACCATACGAGTAGTGGAATGGCGGTTACTAATACTAATGCCTTCAAAGGGGCACCCAAAAACCATTCCTTTACTCTTCTCCGTCGCGCCCGAGATCAGAAACCTCGTCATGCGTTATACCCTTGTCCCAGGTTCTGTCCACCTGCGCCGGCCTGAGAACTACATAGTACAGAAGAACATCCGGTTTTCAGTATTTAGCTACACGTCGGCAAGCCTATGAAGGACATACCATGTTCTATAATCTCAGCATAATTCTTCATGGTGCAGGTTCGCTCGAGCATACCCTCTAGTAGTTGGAGATTCTACGACCAAAACAAAAGGCATCAATTAAGATTTTCGGCATAGAGTTTACTCTACTCTCGAAGACGCGGATGCAACAACGCTGACAGAAATTCAAAACCGCGTTGAAGTCTACTCCTCTAAGGGCAGCGTGCGCAAGCACCAGGACGAGACAAAGATCGAAATTCTGGTCCGCGTCAATACATTACGCGGTTCATAGAGTCCTGCGGCCGAAGATAGTGTGGTTGCGAAAGTGGCACAAACCACCAAGAGCCGTTGTGCTACAAACTCATGGCTTCTTCATGGAGTCGGAAAGCGGCGAGTTAGCAGAGGTGTTGAAAGATAGCAACGACTTTACCAATCGCTATGAGCATAACTGTATACCGGCGAATGCGATAAGGAGAATTGTCATCGTAGGTTTCGAGGGCATTGTGCGTCGGTCGTCCACCAGGAGGGCTGTAAGAGACTTGAAGATTGGCTCGAGGAAGATAGAAGATCAGATCCTGGGAGGGTAGCGGCGAGGATGCTAAGCCATATGCTTTACGATTCAAGAAGGGCTCATGAGTTCAAGCCTAGCGATCCTACACCTCACCCTCGGAAAATATCGGCTCTACAAGACCCCAAGGTGATCGAAGTAATGAGGCAACCGAAAAAACTGATAATCGGAACAACAAAAGGAGAGAGGTCTCATCATGTTACGAGTTGCCTAAAAATGCCAAAGTTTGACTTGTAGATACTCCATGAGTCCAACACGAAAGGCTACTTATTTCGCATCGGCTACACTTACATCACCAGTTAACTTGCCTTGCGCCTCTACCTCCTCCAAAGCGCCAGGATGTTCAATATCGATACCCAATCGCTCAGCTTCGATCTGCTTGATGGGTCCAGTAAACCATCTTCTAGCCCACAAGAACCAGCTTCCAAACGCCCAAGCAGCAACAATACCGACAGCAACTGGCGTATAGTTTAATGTCTGGCTCGTTACCGGATTCGCAGTTGGCAAGCAAAATATGATGCTTATAAAACAGATCCAGAGAACCGCGACCAAAGCGATCCCTCGAGAAGCAGCACCTAGGTTGAACGGACCTTTCTTGAAGTTCTGAGGGTAGATCAGGCCGATAAGAATGGGCAGCCCGTAAGAGATGTAAAGACCGATCGTGGCTATGGATGTAGCAGCAGTGAAAGCGACCGACGAGCCTAACGAGGGAATAGCAAGCAAGAAGGATAGAGATGCGGCTAGCCAAATGGTTCGCACTGGCGACTGGAAGCGGGCGTCCACCTTGTTGAAAAAATTGGGGAGTCCTCCATCCCGACTAAAGCCAAACATCATGCGGGAGTTCGAGGTCATGGAAAAGAGGCCACAATGCCAAATACACACCATGACTAATGTCATCAAGGCAATTGCCCCATTGTTGCCGAAGATGTCGATTAGGATCTGCACTACAGGCTGGCCAATCTTACTACTGACCGTTCCCTGGAAATCTTGGATTGAGAACAAGAGCGAAAGGATGAGGAAGAATCCAAAAAGAGATGACACTCCAATGGATGTCAGAACACCTACAGGCGCACTCCAAGAAGCGTTGCGCGTCTCCTCGGAAAGATGAGCTGAGGCATCGAAGCCGGTGATAGTGTATTGACTCATCAAAATACCACAGGCAGCGACATACGCTGGAGAAGCGCGTACGCTCCATCCAGGAGCAGGATCTGCGCCTGTGCCATCATAGAAGGTGGCAAAGACGAATTTGGCTGATTGATGAGTCGGCGCTTTAGCAAGGATGGCAATGGCAAAGCAGCTGACTCCGATTGAATGTAAGATTATCGATGAGTGATTCAAGTAGCCAAGAATACGAACACCAAAGGTATTTACCGTGCCATGGGAGATGAGAAGGGCGGCGTATATGCCGATAGTTTTACCCGCTGTTGGGGTGTAACTTGTTATGATGGTAGCCGTTGTCGAAATTAGATTGGCGAGTCCAAAGGTGATTCCTGTCGTCACGGCTACTTGGCCAAGTAGGTTGGACCTATCGGACCGTCAGAGGGATCTCGAGGTCACAGTCATAGTCGAACACCAACCATCCAGTGATCCAGGACGCAAATGCAGCCTTCTCCTTGGGAGCCAAAATAGCAGCCCAGAAATACGGTCCTCCACTTGTAGGGATGGCGGAAACAATCTCAGCCATACCAAGCCCTACAAACATCGCTGATGGATTTCGGTGAGATAAAAACCACAACGGCAGACCATCTGCACTTACTGAAAAAGCTGACAATAATCCAACCAACAGACATGACACCAGGTCCGCCTATCGTCAGGCCATACTCGAAAAGACTTGAACGTAGGCAGTGTCAGCCAACTTATTACCTTTTCGGGGTTGCAGACCTACGTCGTAATACCAGTAATGACACTCTGCAAGGGCCAACGTCAGCACTCTATTGGTAACATTCGTCCGGAGTCGAAGTTGAGAAGCCCAGCGTCCATACGACTTGAATATAGACTCGACAATGGATAGGGGAAATGTGTATGACCTACGATGATAGAGAAAGAAACACCGAAGTTATGCAGCATACTCCAGTCACGCCGGAGCTCTTGCTTATATCCCATTTCCGCCAAGCGATCCTCATCTTGGACATTGCTCCTCGAGTTGGCCATCTCGATATCACGGTACACACAGTACCTTCCTTGTATCTGCGAGCAATCAACGAACCAAGAATACCCGATTTACTCTACATCAACCAAGCCGATATGTACAGTGTGGTTACTAGTTAGGGGCAAGATAGAAAACAAGGCAATCGTCACGTCGGGAGCATCGACCTCTTATATGCACGGCAGAGATAGCGCTAATCTACACGGTAGGTAGAACATCATCTCACGCTCGCACCAACGATGCCGTCATTGGCGGTTCATCGGTTGAGAAAGAGGAGAAGGGAGATAACAGCGGATTGGACCCCGCAAAGAATCGGATATTCGACGGATACTCGTATAAACGGGGTTCCCGCGCAAACGGGGTTTCTGCGCACTCTAACCTAGAAAGGTTAGCAACAGATAGTATCGGGTTTAGCGTGCTAAAAATGGCACTAATATAAATAGTTTTAGTTAGCGTGCGCAGAAACCCCGTTTGCGCGGGAACCCCGTTTATACGAGTACTCTAATCCACATGCGGCTAGCAGCAAATATTGCAGACTCTCACGTGATCGTCATCGCTCGTCCGACATCCTCCGCGTAATATATGGCATCATTTCACATCTTCCACCAGTACTGCCTTACACTACTTATCCATTTTCATCAACCACATTACCCCCCCCCACACTGCATTCTTCGTCTACGCATTCGGTCCTCACCTGCCAATTCAAGGATGAGCTACCCGCGCCAATGAAATATGCACACAGCAGATATTCTGCCGACTGAAAGAAAGCACCCAGAAGGGAACAAATCTTGGCCTATGTCAAGTTTCTTGAGCTCCTCATTGCTGACCTACCTGTCCTCTTCACACTCGTGTGTGACAACCTCACATTATATGCAAGTTCGTCATGTCTGGCTATGGATGGCGGACCCTACGAATGCTGGCAAAGTCCCATTTTCAAATTCGGTCTTTCAAAACCCCTTGCACGCCTATTGCTCTTGGAAAGCGTATAGCCACAACAGTTTCCTGTCGATGTGCTGTGTCAATACTTTGGGTGTTCTTCCTGCAGAGCTTCTTCCGGCTCTGCATTGTGCTTTCCTCCTTGCGCGCATCTAATGTCGTCGCATACCGTCTCGTCCAGGTGTCTAACGTCATCATACGCTCTACTCGTCATCTTCCTTCTCATTCGAGGCCTAGATTCTGTACCGAACCATACCGTTCGGTCAATATCTTCTGACCATGGTTTTTTAAAGATTAAGTAAAGGTGGGATTCTATCAATCGGATCTCTATACGAATACCTCGCATTACGACTTTGTACTTTCAAAGAGCCAAATATTGGGTTTTCTAGGTAAGAAGGCGTCTCTACAAGCGCGAGTTAGAATGCTACTCTCTTAATACAGCATTAGCGTTTATCTTACACGAGAACAGTGGGCTAATGGGATGATTATCGTACGCTTAGAAAAAGTGGAAGCATTAGAAGTCGTTCGGCTGTCCTGCGCCTTTAGGCTGTTTGCACACCCAAGGCTAATGAAACCCTCCAGCTTCGAAGCAACAACAAAATTGTGGTTGATAACGTTCACCTCAGCCTCAGAAGAGCTAGGCAACGCATGCGAAATGTATGTTGGCTGGCACGCTGGGTACTTTCTTTTAAGCAGTTGATAGGTCAAGCGCATGCGTCATGAGTTTCAAGCGTCCCTCTCGCTATAATACCACTGCGGAGCTTCTATGAGGCCTGGGAAAGAAGGTCTATGTGCACAGGCTCCGCCACTCAAAGGTTTACGAGCTTCTAAGCTACAATTGCTATTTCAATTCGTTATTTCCTTCTCCATTCATCCAATATCTGCTTAGTTGTTGGCCTTGGATCTGGCTTATGGCCCCTATGAAGAACAAGTCCATCGGATTACTTGCACTTTGAAGCTGAACATGTAGAAAGCGCTATAACAGTGTTTTCCAGCCTACGTAGTTCATCTTTTCGGATTACGACAAACGAGAAAGGAGCTGCTGTGGCTTTCGAGTTTGGGCCGCGCGGAAATGCTTTTGTATGTCGAATAGTCATCTAATAAGCATGTAAACACAGCGGATTGTTGTATGCATTGGGTAAGTCAAGTTTGCTTTGTGGTAGCAACAAATTAGCAAGCCCTAGTCAGACTGTAATATACGCGTAGTGCGAAGAAACCAGCACGAGCCCATTCAGAGTCCAAGGTACCTTAGGTTGGCTGGTGCTGTATCTACCCTTGCCCGCTCAGCATGGCAGACAACTTACTGCTCAAAGCACTCCCGCCAGAGACTGATTATCTCAACTATCTCATTCTGCTAGAACACAACCTCACGATCGAGCAACTCCCGACACTGCACGAGATCCTCCAAGACACCACCTTGACTGCCAACATTGGCTGGGATCTCGTTCATCTTCTCCTGCCATTTCTACCAGCATCGCAGCAATGTCTGCAGGATGTGGCGCGGTTGGGGAACCCAAGGGAGGTCGTGCTGAAGGTTACGGAGCTGTTGGAGCGTATTGGGATTGAAAAGATAGAGGATGCTGAGAATGAAGACGGCGCTGACCAGGAAGAGGAGGTTGGCTTGGGGAAACTCACGATAGCTGGAGACGGTGTGGAAGCGGTCGCTGGGAATGGAGGCACTGGGAATGATACCACGCCGGGCAATCCCACTCCTTCAACGTCAAAAGAGAAATCGAAGTCGGCGCAATTCATTGCATTACTCGAGCTTCTTTCGATCCTTCACCCGCGCATCAAGACCAAATACCCAAGCCGATTTCTCTCGACGTCTTTGCAAGCTATACTGCCTGCATACACTCGAGTAAGCGCAGTGCAAGAAGCAACCGAAGCTATACTTGCCTTCGTCACAGCACTTTCCGGTGGGAGAAGACCAAGGCTGCCTCCTCGTAAGAGTAGCAATGCTGTGTTGCTACAACAGAAAACTGGGACCGAGTGTGCGCCAGATCCGGAGGGAAAAGATGAGGCTCTGGCACCTGATGAAGTGGCATTACAGAACCGACTACTCCAATCGTTCCTTACGCATATCACAGATGACTACATGCTGGCGATTTCCGCAGCTGGCGACATCTCAGGCCTAGCTTGGTCTAGCAGATTACAGGAAAAGCTTCATCCCGAAAGGGTAATACCGGCCAGGAAGCCATATAGCGTGATCTTTGCAGAGGAAGACAGACTCCACGGGAGGGATGCTGTTATGGGGCAGGTCGTGGTGAGTAGCCCTCAGACACCGCTGGAATTTCGGGACTAACATGTCAGGCCCTTGCACGAGATCTCAAGCTCTCATCCGAATATCTACTTCAAGTAGTGACAAACCCAGAGTCCCAAGGCGACGAGAGCGCTCCCGAGCTCCCATCTACCGCCTCCGACGTCCCCCTCTCGTATACCGGCTCTCTCCACCTCCTCTCCGCTATGGCCGCAGCCTCAGCCCTCTTCGACGTCCCCATATCGCTACCAAAAATGCAGGTCTCTCCAGAATACACAGCCATCATTAACAACTTCGTTGCCGCGCCTGAAACAGGTGGCATAGGCTCCGAACCCGAAACCCTCCTGGATTCTATTGTCTTTCTCGGCTCCTTCATTCTTAGCAGCCAAGAAGCTAGTCTCCCACCCAACGACGAAACCTTCACCGGCCTCTTACAACGCCTATCCCTCCTCTCAGCCAACACCCCCTCGCCCACCCTCCGCTACCACTCCCACCTCCTCACCTCCTCACTCCTACACTCGCATACCTCTGACCACGTTCGCCTCGCCTTCATCAAAGACACCCTCGAGCACTGCCCCTACGAGAATCTCAAAGCCAGCGCCGTCGGCTGGCTAAAAGATGAGATTCTAATCGCCGACGGTAGCCCACATGATCACACCAATGACTCGCCGTCGATATTCGCCACACCCACCGTACTAACGACTCTTGCCCCCTTGCTTTTCCCAGACTTGCACTCCACCGACCAGCCACACGAACAAGATCACCACTCCTTCCGCGCCCACCAGCCCTTCTACCTCGCAGTTTTAAATCTCTACTACCTCCTCCTGTCCTCACAGTCTCTGTTCCCGCGCCTCGAAATTGCGCGCTTGATCGAGGACTACAACATCCGCGAGGGATTCTTGCAAGGGCTTTCGGATGTGTCAAGGGTGTTCCGAGCCGAGATTGGCGAGGAGGACGAGGAGGCGTTGGCGGAGTTGGGACTTTTAGATGCGACGCTCGAAATGGTGCAGGACCCCATGTCGAAAGTAAAGCTAGGCGGGGAAGAGGCGGGGGAGGGGGAAGTAAGCTGACGGATAATACCCATGTGATGCATTTCTTTTGATAGTGGTCGGTATTTGTGACGACGTTGATGAGCAGTTGAATCGGCGAGGTAGGAAGGAATAGATGGGTGATGATACCAATGTCACGCTCGTAATCGCACCTTCTCTGCATTTCGTACCACATCAACTACCATAACGCACATCACAAAAGCTCCGGCCAGTCCAGTCCACTCCAGTAGAGTTGATTGAGTGTGAGTGTTTGATCCGAGAACTAAAAGTACAGACACCACCCCCTGGACCGACCACCTCCACCACCATACCAAATGCTAAAACCTCCACCACCCCCCCACGCCCTCAAGGCCAACCCCGCCCCGCCCCATCAACAAAAGAGAACCGAACCAAAGAAAAGAAAAAGAAAAAGAGTACCGATATCAACTATTAATGCCCCCCTCCCCGCACAGTCGGGAATACACGCTTGAAAAAAAAAGAAGAAAAAAAATTCCCGTCTCGAAAATATCCACCCGCCACTATCATCACCACCCAGCCACCAGCACTTATCAACCCCAGTCCGAGCATTCTGGACACGAGCCATCCCTGCAGAGGCGTATCGTGTGGTTGTTGTTGTGGTGGGTAGTGGGAGGGGTGGGGGGTTACATGACGGTGCAGCCGTAGCCTGGTTGGCCTGGGGGTGGGGGGTGTTAGTTTATGATTTTTATTTTGTGGGGAGGGGGTGGGGGTGAGTGTCTAGAGGTAGGGGTAAGGGATGGAGGGGGAGAAACTTACCGCGAGCCTCCTGAGGCTGAGGCACCTCGGTGGGAGCAGCGGTGGTGATTGGGGTTGCTGGCTGCATTTTTGGTTGTTTTGGTTGATTTTGGGTTTCGGTTTGGATGTGAGGTGCGGTGGTGAGGTTTGAAGTGAGTTGGCTTGGGCTGGGTAGAGATTTGTAGCTGAGGTTTGAGGTTTGTGTGTGTGTGAGGTTTGAAGTGAGTTGGTTGTTGAATTTGTGTGTTGAGAAAGATGTGAGTTGGCTGTTGGCTGTTGAATTTGTTTTTGAAAAAGTTGTGAGTTGCTGTAAGAGGACTGTCAGGTACTTGCATGAAGGAAGGTAGGTAAGAAGCAGCCGAGGTGGTAACTTACTGTTCGAATCGAAAGTGTGTAGTTGTTTCTTGAAGAAGAAGAAAACCCGGTCACGATCTGGGAATTTGTAGTTTATTATCCCGTTTCCGGAACAATACCAACCGAAGGACTTGGAGCACAATGCTTCAACCACCCCCCAGAAGTGTTCTGGTAGTGAATCTTCGTGGTCTTTGGATTGGTTTGATTGAATCTGGTAGGCGTGTGTGATTGCGATTTCGACGTGAGAATTTTTCTTTGTTCCGAGGATGAGGGTTTAGTATTGTTGGTCTTGGTATTGTTGTTTTGGATGAAAGGAAATTTTTCGTGCGGTTGGATGTGGATTGAGATGGGCGAAAGCGAGGAGTGACGTACGCGTGACTGGAGTGCGCCTTGGGTGTGAATGGGCAGTCAATGGCTTGGAAGTTTTGTGGGCGGGTAAGGCGGTTCTTCAAGGGAGGTTAAAGCCATGGGATGAAGAATTTTATTTTACATTGTTGGGAAGCTGGTTTGACGAGATAGACTTTATTTTGAGTCAGGCTGCTGGAAGTTTAGTGGTTCGGGCTGAAGATTTGAGTTGGGGAGAGTGCGAGGAGGTTGGCTGGTTAGTCACGATGGATGAACGATTGAGGTGCGAGTTGATATAGCGAAGGCGATTTTGGCTGAGTGGAAGTTCAATTTCCGTAGAGGTACTTTCGGGCGGTTCAATGGGGACTTTTATCGTACTCGAGTATGTAGTACTGTACACGATCCCATACGGCAGCAATGATAGTCAATAACTTCTCTAAAGCTTAGAAGGGGAGAGTTCAGTATATGAGATTTAGCAGAGCAGATTTAGTGAGATTAGTACGAGAAAACACAAGGCCACAAAATTCGTTTCATGTAAAGCTGATGGTTCGATCATTAGGAAGAATAGGAAGAATAATTATGTCAAGGTCAGAACTTCATCCGGTATATGGCATGGTGATAGAAAGCGGACCAAGGAGGTGGATCAAGCACTAATAGACCGCAGAATCCTGAGCCATCAGGAGTTGCGATAAGTAGAAACTGCGATGAATGAAATACAACTGTTGGGGAAAAGGAGGGTTGACGTTGAAGGACTCGCTTAACACCCAATGAGGCTAGCACAATTCCAAGCTCGATATTGTTCGCCATTAGTATTGTTCTGCCTTTTGAATAAAGAACCGAAAAGCTGTAATTGGGGAAGAAATCGCAGAGCCTATCCTGCACTTACACTAACAGCGGTTCCGGCCCTTCGTCGCTATGTATAGACCTCTTCGGTGAAGGCATTCAGGCTAATGCCCTCATGCGCAATGTCTTCTTTGAACAGGAACTTAAGTGGCATCTCCACCAATGTGCCCTTTATCGTACTCAACAGGTCCTTGACCTCACGAACACCTTGTTCGCCAGGAGAGAAGTTTTCTTCAACGACATGACCCCATTGGTACTTGGCCGGCTTTTTCTCTCCCGTCTTACCTCCTGCCTCTTCACCGGCTTCGTGGAAGAATTTCTCATAAAAAGCGGCATAGTCTTTCCATGTTATCACGCTGTCATGAGGCACCGCATGAAATATTCGGCCAAAAGCTTCCGTATTTGTCCTTGCTCTAAAGTTCCAGAAATTCAGAAAAGTGTCGGACAAAGGATCCATGACCGCTTGATCTTCTGCAGAGCCAAGCTCGTAAACATTGGGCACACCTATAGGCTCGAAGTTCGGATCCGGGCGTCCCATGTCCTGTGGAGGAATCAAGCCAAGATGTTTCCTGAAGAGTTGCCTGCGAAGCGTGGCTGCGAACTTGGCTGCTCGGTAAGATTGGCCATTCATGTACGATTCTACGGTAGTTGGGTCTTCTATGATGATTGCAATCTCCGAATCGTGATCGCCGAGTTGCGAACGATCATTCAGATTGGCGGAGCCACAGATGACTACTCGATCGTCGGCAATCAGTACCTAGGCCGGGTCAGTTGAGCTGAGTATCTGCAAATTCCGACCACACCTACCTTTGAATGAATGTAGAGCTCTTCACTGACAAAAGCTTTGATCTCTGGAATATCCCCAGTCTGCCAGGGTACCTCGCGGATATCGGTCCCACCAAGCATATAACACTCGCTCACACTGTCCCAGCGGCCACTTCCAAGCCCTTGCCGTTGGTTCATGCCAGTGGTGGCTTGCTGGTATTGTTTGTAGTTTTGGCGTGCCAGCGGATTAGAACTGTCATCGTCACCTCCATCCCCAGGATACACTGTTGGGAGTTCCACCGCGTTATCATGTTCACGTCGCGCATCTTCGTAGCTCACTCCACTTCTCTGTTCTGCATCTTTCATCGATGCGCTGTTGTTGATGCGATCATAATTCCTTAAATTGTAGAATCGAATGTAATCCTCAGGATTGTAACCTTCCTTCTCGATCATTTCCATAATACTATAGCCACCACGATTGATTGAGTTATACTGGAACTCCATAATCGCACGAGTCCCAAGACTGGAGTCCTCCCTAAGATCTCCGGCAAAGGCTGGAACCGCCGGCATTAATACAATAACCTTGAATTTCTGGCCTGCCCTCGCGGCTCGTAAGATTCTCTCAACAATGGCAGCACCGATCTTGTTCTTTACTGGTTTCTGCGCATCAGACGTTGCGGTAATGAAGAACTGATTCTCTATGTAGACGAAGTGTTGGCTTTCATGGATAACACTGATGTAGGCATTCGCAATGGAGTGTTCGGTCTTGACGCCATGAGACCATTTGGTACAGCTTCTGACTATTTGACATGGTATGCCGGCTTCCTGAAAGCTACCGTGCAAATGGCTGTCGTTCCCACCTAAATACTGCTCTTGCACATGTCGCATACCTTCTTCCACACGTCCACGGATAGTACCGGCAACATCAGTCAGACTCGCTGCTTCATCCTCCAAACGCCGTTGGTGGTGACGGTGGCCTCCTCCGGAAGACTCTATACCTCGTATGGGAGTCCCTTCCGCAGATTGATCGATGCCACGGTCCGACACAGGTGGTGGAGGGAAATATGGAGTTTGAGCTTGAGAAGGATTGGGCGTGTATGAAGCGTTCCCCTGCAACGGTTGCTCATAACGTTTGTTGGGGAGACCTGGTGGAGGGCCTGGAAAAGTAAAGGACTGGGGTTGTCCGTACCCTGGCATGGCATGGTGTTGATGTGGAGGAATTGAGCCACCTTCGTTCTGCCGGAAGGCAAGTCTTGCGTATCTGGCATCCTTTCTCACGTTGTATTTCTCATCGTAGATAAAATTCCATCTCTCGACAAAATGTGCTCTCAGATCTTCAACAACAGGGCCATGAAGGCTGATGGAAATGTCTGACCAGCCCATTCGCGAACTGTCCTTGCGATCCAACTTATTGTGCTCCCAATGCGCAACGTCTTGGAAATCCATTATTCTAGCGTTGTTAAAGTCTTGACCTGGGAAGATAATGTCGTCAAGATTACTAGGATGGGCGTCGGCGATTGGGTGCTGATTGGTATCCCACCGTCCGTAGCAAAGGTCGAGGCCACCCATAAAAGCAATGCTGCCGTCGATGAGACAAAGTTTCTCATGATGTGCCCAGTACAATATGATATCCTCGTTTACACCATAGATGGCTTTGAGAGCATCTTGGGGAAGATTTGCCACGGTCTTTGCATTTAAGGACATGTTTCGTAATGAAGATATGAACGAAGATTCGAAGGTTTGCGCGTCAGGGAGATGATCTGGATGTCGAAACACTGCTATATTGGGATGCAGATCTTCGAGAGCATGTTTGGTATGTGCCGATGAAACTGTCATGGTGGTAATCAGTGGATTCTCCGCTTCAATGTGTTCAAGAGATGCAAATGTTGCAGCAACGCCCAGGTGACTTAGAGCCTTCGTGATAGGGTCGATCCCACGGGGAAGAAGGGAATGAATATATTTTGGCAATGTCGGAGAAAGGTACTTACGTGTAAGAGCCTGCTCGACTTCCTTGTAGACGATGATGTTGACTTTGACTCCGCGCTGAGCGGAGTCTTGCAGCATTCGGTCAATGCGATATTGCTCGTTTCTTGACGGTGGTCTTCGAAGATACAACTCGGGGGAAAGCCACCCTGTCGATTCAGATGGGTCTTCACAGTTTCCCAGATAGACAACTCACAGTCCAGGATCCAGATGGATTCCCTCGCCTGTTCCAAGGCCCTGGAAACAGCCCACATGTATCCACAGCCATCTACATACCACTTGACATCGTTTCCGTTCCTTTGCGCCGCGAAGCTACCATAGCGATGTTGGTTGTCGTCATGCATACCATCACTGCACATGGCCCCCTCGTGGGTATGGCTATGTGTTTGTCCTTCGCCAGCTACTGACTGTTTGAGCTCGGCACCCAGACCGTGAACGACGTCGTGTAGCTTGTCAAATATCGAGGAAACGATGCTAGCGGGCTGTTGAGAGCTATTACCCGACTGACTCGGACGAGATGGTTGAGCAGTGCTTTGGCCGTGGAGATGGGGCTGGTAGGCCTGCGTAACATTCTGGCCAGGGTCATTGGAAGCTGGCTTTTGGTATCTGTTCCTGAGCTTCCGAAAGGTATCTCCCACGATGCCGCGTTCACCACCCTCATACTCCCCCCCTTCTTGTTCCTCGGCGGGCCTTCCTTGATGGAAGTCGCCGTACGCGAGCGGGTCTTGTCTTTGTTCGCCCGCCATGCTTGTTCAAAATATTTGAAATACAACAGTAAATTGTCAACAGGCGGCGATGTGTGGTTATATTACTGCTGCACCTCAGCTGAGGGCCGGTTTGGTCGCGTGCTGCTGACATGCATGATTCCTCAAGCCACCAGCCCTACAGGCCAACGTCCATTCACGATGTCTCTTCGGACAATGGACAATGGAAGACCGCGCTTCCCAAGCCGGACAGCATGTCGGCGCACGAGACGAAGTCCACTGGTGGCAACGACGAAGCTGTTGATCTTTTCGTGGCAGGCTAGTTTTCGATGATGCACCAGCTTCAGCCAGGCTACGCTACCTATCTACTTTACTCTACGTACCTAACTTACCTATCTATCTATCTTGCCCTAAGTCTTAGTGATCACCTACGAGCAGGCTGAGCACAGCATCTACTTTATCTACCTACCTTACTTACCTTGGATATTTGAGGGGAAGGTTGCCCTGGTCTTGGCAGGAGCTGGATGACGTCTTGAGGGGCATTTTCGTTTTTCAACCCCTCCACAAGCTCGAGTCCAGACCCTAAGGGCCTAAGGGAGCAGACGTGACTTGATCCCTCCGCGAATCCGGTACATGATGAGATGCTTACACCATAGTCATATCCACTATATATTAATATAAAGAGCAATGGCTTCCCTCGCCCTCCGATCCATTCTAAGAACATCCCCTTGGAAACTACCACCCAATTACCGTTATTTCCCTGTACGATTAGCAGCAACCCATATTGCCAAGATGTCGAACATCGCAACACTAGACGCGAGTGTTCTCAATCCCATCGAGGTTTTCATGGCTTACTTTCAAGCAGTCTTCCCTCGCACCCCGTCTTCCCGTTCAGGCGGTGACTCTGTTTGAGGCGAAAGCAGCCAAGAGGCTTTCCTTTGAACAGATTGCCAAGGAGCTCGGACGAGAGGAAGTAGCCGTGGCAGCCATATTTTACGGCCAAGCCCAGACCAATGATCAAGACGTCGAGAAGTTATCGTCAATCCTTGGTATTGAAAAGGGCAAGCTGGAAGCCCAATTGGCAGGATTCCCATTCCGGGGTCACACTATGGACATGCCGCCAAAGGAGCCATTGATCTATCGTTTGTACGAGATTGTGCAGAATTACGGATACGCATACAAGGCTGTCTTGAACGAGAAGTTTGGGGACGGTATCATGAGTGCCATCTCTTTCTCAACAAAGGTTGAAAAGGAGACAGACAAGGACGGAAACAACTGGGCTATCATCACGCTCAGGGGCAAATGGTGAGTTCTACGTCTGTATGGCCAAAAACTTGTTAAAGCTGACAGACATAGGTTGCCGTTTTCACGATTCTAGATAGCTTGATATCTATGACTATATAAACAGTCGAGACTTAGGAACTGCTTGAAACCTCAACCCGACTTGGTGTATATCTCGTTTATTCCTGATCAAAAATCCAATCATGATATCCAAAATGTAAGCCTATAATGTGAGAGGAGAATAATATTAGCACTTGGTTAATCCAGGCATCGGTATGGCGGATTTACTTGCCGCATGTGAATACTCACCATCCTTCTATTTTCAATGCGTGTAGAACCCTTCTCCTCCATCATCCCCAAAGTCTGTACGCTGTCCCACTCGATGGTATTCCTTTGTGTTGAGCTTGACTCGAACGCGTTATTTCAAAGGGAAACAATGGACTTGTCGCGTCCACCAAGTCTTTTGTTCACTTCACTCTAGATATTTGGATGAAGTATGGAAGTCCCTTACACGCTTTTTATCCTGTGGTTTAACATCAACAATAATTCATTGACGTACGATTGAGACTTCAACCCATCAGAGACATTGTTTACCTTTATTCAAGACGTAAGTCACCTGTCCTACAAGTACCAGATTACCACGTAACACCACCATAGCACCATGGGCCAAAAACAATCCAAGCGACTTTCCGACGCCTCCACCACCCCTCTTACCTTGAATACCAACATCGATCCTCCAGGTGACGACATCACTGGTCCAGCATCACCGCCTCTCATCTACCGCCTCTCCGAGCTTATTGATCCTGTAGATCTTGTTCGAGAAGAGAGTCGTGCCTATAGCGAACCTCCACTTCGGTTCCCACCCACAACCTACCTGCCAGGGCGGCCCATGGTCCAATCTCCATCGGGACATATGCTCAACGCGGAAGCTTTTGCTGGTCATGTGAACCGGCCAATGTCAATGAGGGAGAGACAGGAGGAGATCAGGAGGAGGACGATGGCTGGAATAGAGAGGGCAGAGACGCCTAGTGTTGATAGAACCTTTGCAGGTAGGCGAGATTTTCAAGATGGAAGTACGGCGCAGAGCCCCAGGGTAGGGCAGGCGAAGAAAGGGAAAAGAAGAGGATGTTGCTCATGTGGTAAACCTGAGACCTCTTGAATGTATGGACTCGGGTTGTGGCTATCCTAGTAGTAGAGCGCTGGGAAGGTGGAAAATCATGACCGTCGGTGTACTTTCGGATTCCTGTCATCACGCAGTCCGTTGGAATAATCGTGAGAGGTATCGTAGGGTGGTGTGTTCTCAATGAGCTTCCATCAATGTCGAGATTCATAGGGCAAATCGCTAGGCAGTTTGTCTCAATCGAGTTTCTAGGCATTACTTCCAGTCTTCACTACCCTCTCACTCATTCCTCAAGACATAGTGGCAGCCAGACGAAGCAGCCCAGTACTCGTCTTTCCAACATGCACAACTTCACCTAGTAGCTAGCCAGATAGCATTTGTTTCTCCGACCGGAAATAGCCAATCAATCGTACGTACTTTGCGGTGTCGGAACTGAGGCTTTACTGCAGATGTCAACACATCTTCTACATCTTCATTCACCACTCAACTTTACATCATGCTCGGTTGTTTGCCATCCTCACTGCACACCACGGTTTCCGTCTCACTTCAGACATTGACAAGTGCGTAACCGGGAGTTATACGTCTACCGCAAGCACTGGCTTGTTGATTAGGTTAGAGCACTCTTGTAACATCCCGGCATCATGTCGTGGGACTCAACACCTGCCCGCCGTCGCGGTCCAATGCTAGCTGCCCTTCGTGGCCCCGCAATTACTGCGAGAGACCAGGCGCTCATTGCTGAGCACCGAGCCCATCAGTCTTCCTCATCAGCCAGGAATGGACAGCCTTCTTCTGCCGCCCCGAGCAGACGCTTTCGTTGCCCCTTCGCTGACTGCAGCCGTGGTTTCAATCATGAGAAAGATTTGAGGACGCACAAGATTGCAGAACACGACTACTGCAAGATCTGTGATCTCGACTTTAAAGATGATGAAGCATTTCATGTCCACAAGATGCAGAGTGAGAAGCATATCACCTGTCCCATGTGTAGCGTCGACTTTCAGAGCGAATCTGGTCGAGACCGTCATTTCAAGCAGGTATGCTCAAAGCTGTCTCCTATTCCTCTCTTGATTGGCTAATTGTGACACAGATGCACATCCAGCAACAAAACATCAAATGCAGAGGATGCCAGGAGGTCTTTCCACGTGGCGGGGGGCTGATGATGCATCTCGAGACAAACTCGTGCACAGCCAATGGCTTCAACAACCCTACGCTCCAGCAGAACCGAGCAATGATGGAGATTCACATGGACGGCGTCACTCAGCTTATGCGAGAAGATTCCGAGGCCGGGGCTTTCTCAGTTGGAACGTCCGTGGCTGGCGATACAGCCGGAGGTGGTGTACTGCTCGATGAACCATATGATTTTCTCAACGAGGAAGATGAGGACCAAACCAAAGTGAACTCGGTGCATCCAGCTTTGGCCGTACGAAATGCCTTTGACGATTCGGACTCCGATGGTGATTCCTTCACAACTATGTCTGCAGGCGGTGCACCCTCTGAGAGCAACGCTCCTTCTTCTGTTTGGCCTTTGTTGAAAAAAGAAAAGAAGACTAAAGAGCCGGAGGATGTCACAAAGAAATTGGAGAATATGACCTTCGCAGAGCCAGCGTGGAGCAAGAGGCTTTTCCCCAACGCCTCGAAGAACCCAGGAGCACCTGGCTACCATTCCCCACCCCACCAAGAGAAACAAGACACCATCAACCCAGTCTCAGGCGAGAGGAACAATTTCCCAGTTTTAGACTTGAAGATCGACTCAATCGATAACCTCTACCACTGCCCCTTTCCCAAGTGCGAGTAAGTCTGCCATTCCCGTCCCCCGAGTCCCAACGAAACTCACACCCAGCAGAATCAAAGACGCCGACCGCAAGAGAGTCGAAGACCACCTCGCCTCAGGCACTCATCGCGCAGCACGGGAACAATGCCCCGGCTGCCTCCGTCGGTTCAACGGCGCCGCAGCCTTGGTCCAGCACATGGAGTCCGCTAGCGAGCGCTGCCGGATCAAGGAGTCGAGACATTTTGGTAACGCCATGACCATTGTCTCGGGCGGGTATCTTGCTGTGACTGGGTTTCATTCCGATGGGACTATCAAGCTTGAGGACCCGAACGTTCAATGGTAGGACTGTGTGTCAGGGGCTGCTGAGATGGATTCCTGGCTATACGGGATATCGATCTGCTGCCCTCGGGTCTTCTTTGGCTGGTGCGGAGCTAGGAGGAGGGACTCCCACAAACTTTCGATGTGGCTCACCGGTGAGCGATCACCCAAGGCCGTGATACCCGAGCTGCTGCTTCTTGATCCCGCAAACTCGAAAACATCTTAGCCATACACGACGGGAAACGAAATCAGCAAAGTGGAATAGCTCAACCAGAACTCCTAGCCCCCAAGTCAACCAGAACATCGGTAGTTCAGCACAGCATCTTAGCACACATAGTTACCAAAAGCACTCGGCAGATAAAATCTTCAGAGCGCAGATGCTGATGCGTGAAAATACTTGCTTTTTGTTCCATGCGAGCAACATCCGTGAACTTGCCGTCGGCAATCCACTCATTGTCGACTAGTAGCCACGTCATACCGCCCAGCAACGCCTTGCACGATATCAATTCCGTACCGATCTCCATAGGTAACCGCCTTAGCCCTCTTGGAGTGCAATACCGGATTCTCAGATGCCATGAACGCCAGGATATGCACCTCAGACCCGCAAAACGCCATTTTACTGCCCATCCCATCCATCACCCCATATATACACCCTCCTCGTCTCACCTGTCTTCAAAACCCCCGTCCTTCCCCCTCATCACCTTCCCTCCCGGCCCTCTGTCTCCCCCCCCTCCCCCACCCTCTCCCCCGTACTCCTATCCCTCCCAAACGCCTCCCTCACCTGCCCCAATATCAAATCCCAATACCCCTCCCCCCCCTCCAACCTCTCCCTCTCCTCCGCCACCCTCCGCTCCTTCCACCCCGCCTCCTCATCCCCCATCCACAGATCCTTCGCCATCCCCACCACCCCTTC
>JAABVA010000507.1_pt1 | contig 49289 bp, 35 predicted proteins | sample 5560331 | NCBI WGS metagenome assembly JAABVA01 (sample SAMN12812661, study PRJNA571458) | rock metagenome | isolation source: Antarctica rocks | place: Antarctica: Victoria Land, Mt New Zealand sud | collected 2016-01-07 | reverse complement strand
AAGACAGTGACGGGGCCTCTTGCACAGGCTCCTATGAGGTCACGCCGCCCGTCTGGTCGCGTGCAGGTCACACCACCAGCCGGGCCGACGAATCCCCTACAAGACAGCAGACAGCGTCGGTCAGGCGGAGGGTCAGACCCGGCCGGTGGTGCACCCACAATCCTCACTGTCAGTCGGCGAGGTCCTCCACCGGCGGGCACGAGCACTGCAGGTTGCGGTCGCCGTGGGCGCCGTCGACCCGGCGGACCGGGCTGACGTACACCGGGGCGACCGGCGAGGACGACTGTAGGATGGCGAGCTCCCGCGGGTAGGGGTGCGGCCAGTCCGCGGCCGTCACCATCGCGAGGGTGTGCGGCGCGTTGGCCAGCGGGTTGTCGCGGGCCGGCCACTCCCCCGCCGCGACCCGGTCGATCTCCCCGCGGATGGCCAGCATCGCGTCGCAGAAGCGGTCGATCTCGACGAGGTCCTCGCTCTCGGTCGGCTCGACCATCAGGGTGCCCGGCACCGGGAAGCTCATCGTCGGCGCGTGGAAGCCGTGGTCCACCAGCCGCTTCGCGACGTCGTCGACGGTGACGCCGGTCACCTTCGTCAGCGGCCGCAGGTCGAGGATGCACTCGTGGGCCACCAGGCCGTCCCGCCCGGTGTAGAGTACCGGGAAGGCGTCCCGGAGCCGGTGCGCGACGTAGTTCGCGGAGAGCACCGCTCCCGACGTCGCCGCGCGCATCCCGGCCGACCCCATCATCGCGACGTACGCGTGGGAGATCGCCAGGATGGAGGCACTTCCGAGCGGGGCCGCGCTCACCGGGCCCACGGCGCCGGACCGGCGGGCCGGGTCCGGGTGCAGCGGGTGGGTGGGCAGGAACGGCACCAGGTGCTCCGCGACCCCGATCGGGCCGACACCGGGTCCACCGCCGCCGTGCGGGATGCAGAACGTCTTGTGCAGGTTGAGATGGGAGACGTCGCCGCCGAACCGACCCGGGCCGGCGACCCCGACCAGGGCGTTGAGGTTGGCGCCGTCGACGTACACCTGCCCACCCGCGGCGTGGACGAGAGCAGCGATCTCGCCGATGCCCTCCTCGTACACCCCGTGCGTCGACGGGTAGGTCACCATGACCGCGGCGAGGTCGTCGGCGTGCTCGTCGCACAGGGCGCGCAGGGCGTCGATGTCGACGTCCCCACGGTCCGTGCACGGCACCACTCGCACCCGCAGCCCGGCCATGACCGCCGACGCCGCGTTGGTCCCGTGGGCACTGGCCGGGATGAGGCAGAGGGTGCGGCCGTCGTCTCCACGGCTGCGGTGGTAGGCGCGGATCGCCAGCAGGCCGGCGAACTCGCCCTGGCTGCCCGCGTTCGGCTGCAGGCTCACCGCGGCGTACCCGGTCAGCGCGGCGAGCCAGGACTCGAGCTCCGCGGTCAGGCGGGCGTAGCCCAGCGCGTCGGCGGCCGGTGCGAACGGGTGCAGGTCGGCGAACCCGGGCAGGCTGATCGCCGCCATCTCCGTGGTGCCGTTGAGCTTCATGGTGCACGAGCCGAGCGGCACCATCCCCCGGTCGAGGGCGTAGTCGCGGTCGGCGAGGCGCCGCAGGTAGCGCAGCATCGACGTCTCGCTGCGGTGGCTGGCGAACGTCGGGTGGGTCAGGTAGGCCGACCGGCGGCGCAGCGCCTCCGGGACGGCTCCCGAGGCGTCGGCCGTCGCCGGGCGGGCGCGGCCGTCAGGAGCATCGGCGGCCTGTGGACCCTCGGGGCCGGGTCGACCGAGCCCGGCCGCCACCGCGGACAGCACCCGGGTGAGCACGGCGGTGTCGGTCGTCTCGTCGGTGCTGAACGCGAGGGTCGTCGCGTCCACCCGCCGCGGGGTGATCCCGGCGGCCCGCAGAGCGTCGTACACCGGACCGGCGTCGGACCCGAGGCGGGCGGTGACCGTGTCGAAGCGGGGTCCGGGAGCGATGTCGACCCCGAGCCCGGCCAGTCCGGCGGCGAGCATCTCGGCGAGGCGGTGCACCCGGCCGGCGATCCGCGCGAGGCCGTCCGGGCCGTGCCAGACGGCGTACATGGCCGCCAGCACGGCGGGCAGGACCTGCGCCGTGCAGATGTTCGAGGTGGCCCGGTCGCGGCGGATGTGCTGCTCGCGGGTCTGCAGCGCCAGGCGGTAGGCCGGCTTGCCGTCGGCGTCCACGCTCACCCCGACCAGGCGTCCCGGCAGGTTGCGCTCGAGACCGGCGCGGACCGCGAGGTACCCGGCGTGCGGGCCGCCGTAGCCCAGAGGGACGCCGAAGCGCTGGCTCGACCCGACGACGACGTCGGCGCCCCACTCCCCCGGCGGCACGAGGACGGTCAGGGCCAGCAGGTCCGCCGCGACCGCGACGCCGGCACCGGCGGCGGCGGCCGCGGCGGCGACGGGCGCCAGGTCGCGCACGACGCCGTCCACCCCCGGGTACTGCAGCAGGACCCCGAAGCAGCCGCCGTCCGCCGCCAGGACGGCGGCCGCCTCCGGCGCGGGCGCCGCCGGGTCGAGGTCGACCAGGGTGATCCCGAGGGGCTCCGCGCGGGTCGCCAGGACGGCCCGGGTCTGCGGCAGGACGTCGGTCGCGACCACGAACCGCCGCGGGCACCGCGGTCGGGTCCGCGCGAGCAGCGTCATCGCCTCGGCCGCCGCGGTCGCCTCGTCCAGCAGCGAGGCATTGGCCAGCGTGAGGCCCGCGAGCTCCGCCACGACGGTCTGGAAGGTGATCAGCGCCTCGAGGCGGCCCTGGGAGATCTCCGGTTGGTACGGGGTGTACGCGGTGTACCAGGCCGGGTTCTCCAGGACGTTGCGCTGGATGACGGCCGGCGTGAGCGTCCGGTGGTAGCCCAGACCGATCATCGGGGTGGTCACCCGGTTGGCGCCGGCCACCTCCCGCAGCAGTGCCGCGGCGGCGGCCTCGTCGACCGGCGCGGGCAGCCCGGCCGCCTCGCCCTCCAGGATCGCGCTCGGGACGACGGCTCGGAGCAGCGACTCGGTGTCGGCGATCCCGAGCGCGGCGAGCATCTGCGCCGCCTCCGACGGGCGCGGGCCGAGGTGTCGCCGGGCGAACGCCCGGTCGCCGTCCAGGTCGGCGAGCTCGCCGTCCAGCGCAGCCCCCGGCCCGGCGCCGCTGATACCGCTGCCACCGCTGGCGCCGTTGGCACCGTCGGCACCGCCGGGCGCCCCCGCGGCCGGCCCGGCTGGGGCGGGCAGCCCAGCTGGCGGCTGCACAACTGCCGGCTGCGCGGGGTCGGGTCGCGTCGGGGCGTCGTCGCCACCGAGGCCCGGGGCAGCGGCGTGGACGAGGGTGTCGGTCATCGGGCTCCTCAGGGCAGGACAGGGCGGAGCGTTCCCGGCGACGTCGCCGGTCCAGCGGCCCTCCCCCTCTGTCGGCCGGGGTGCGCGGCCTCCAGAGTCGCCTGCCCGGACGGTCCTGGCGCCTGAGAGGTTCGGGGAGGTGGCCCGCACGCGGACCGGTTGCCCCTTCGGCGCCCCACTCACCCGGAGGTGGCGGGGACTCTCCCGTCCGGTGTCGACAGCGACCCGAGTTTACCGGCCGCGGCCCGATCGGCTCGGCCGCACGGCCGCCCGTCTCACCTCGTCGTCGCGCCGTCGCCGCGCCGTCGCTGTCGCCGTTGCTGTCGCGTCGTCTTCGCCGTCGGGTCCGGCGGTGCGCCCGGCGCTGCCGTCGTCGCCGTCCCGCGTCGCACGGACACCCACCGATACCGTCCACGGGTGACCTCGGTGGCCGTGCTGTCCCTCAAAGGTGGTGTGGGCAAGACCTCGACGGTGCTGGGCCTCGCCGGGGCGGCCCTCGGTCGGGGGGTGCGGACCCTCGTCGTCGACCTCGACCCGCAGGCGAACGCCACCGCGGCGCTGACCGGCTCGGTGCCCGGACCCGACGACGCCGGGGTCGCCGGGGTCCTCGCCGACCCGTCGACGTTGCGGGCTGCCATCCGTCGATCGGGCTGGACCGACGTCGACGGGCTGCTCGACCTGGTCCCGGGCTCGCCGCGGACGGAGCTGTTCGAGAACCCGGACCCGACCGCGGGTCGCCAGCGCCGCCTGCGAGCCGCGCTGCGGGCCGTGGACGACTACGCACTGGTGCTGCTCGACTGCCCGCCGAGCCTCGGGCGGCTCACCCGCAACGCCCTCGCCGCGGCCGACCGTGCCCTCGTCGTCACCGAGCCCGGCCTGTTCGGCGTCCACGGCGCCGACCGGGCGCTGACGGCGATCACCGACGCCGCCGCGGAGAACCCCGACCTGCGCGCCGCGGGGGTGCTCGTCAACCGCTACCGGGACCGCAGCCCGGAGCACCGCTTCCGCACCCAGGAGCTGCGGGCCCTCGTCGGGGAGCTGCTGCTCGAGCCGCCGGTGCCGGAGCGGACCGCGATCGCTCGCGCCCAGGACTTCTCCGCCCCGCTGGCCGCGGTGACCGCCAACGGCGTGCCCGAGCTGCTCGCCCGCTACGACCGGCTGCTGGACCAGGTGACCCGGCCGATGGCCTGAGACGAGGCGGCAGCCCGCGGCGAGGCGGCAGCGCCCGGCGCCCGGGGCGCGAGCAGCAGCACCAGCGGCCGGTCGGGGCGCACGGTGACCCGGGCCCGCGGACGCGGGAGGCCCGTCCCCGGCGGCCGGGTGAAGGTCAGCGCCGCCGCCAGCCGCGCGAGCAGCACGGTGGCCTCGAGCAGCGCGAAGTCCCGCCCGATGCACAGCCGCGGCCCGCTGCCGAAGGGCACGTAGTCCGGCCGGCGGGTCGGGTCGGGGGCGGTGGCCTGGCCGGCTGGAGTGGCCTGGGCGGGTGCGGTGGCCTGGTCGGCTGTAGGGGCAGCGAGGAACCGGCGCGGGTCGAAGCGGTCGGGATCGGGCCAGGCGGCCGCTCGCCGGTGCAGCGTCCACGGGCTCATGATCATCAGCGTGCCCGGCTCGACCGCGACCCCGGCCACCACGTCGGGCTCGACAGCGCGCCGGGTGAGCAGCCAGCTCGGCGGGTAGAGCCGCAGCGTCTCGTCGAGGACCGCCCGGGTCGCTCGCAGTCCGCGGAGCCGCTCGAGGGTGGGCACCCCGCTGTCGAGGACCGCCGCCGCTTCGGCTGCGAGCTCGGCGGCGACGTCGGGGCGGCCCGAGAGCAGCCACAGCGCCCAGGTCAGCGCACTCGCGACCGTCTCGTGGCCGGCGACCACGAGGGTGACCACCTCGTCGCGGACCGCCACCGGGTCGACCACCGTCGTGAGCAGGAGATCGAGCAGGTCACCCGTCCCGGCGCCCGAGCCCCGGGCGCGCTCGTCGATCAGGTCAGCGACGAGCGCATCGAGCTCGCCGAGCCCGCGGCGCAGCCGGCGGTTGGCCGGTGTCGGGACGCTCAGCGGCAGCCGGAGCGGGCTGGTCGCACGGCCGATGACCCCGTCGAGCCCCGCGACGACGGCATGGGCCACCCCGACCGACCGTCCCGCGAGCCCCGCCCCGAACAGGGCTCCGGTCACGATGTCGAGGGTCCCGGCGAGCAGCACGTCCTCGACGGCCACCGGGGTGGCGCAGTCCCGGGTGCCGGGGGCAGTCCCGGGCGGGGTCGCGGCCGCCAGCAGGCTCGACACCATCGCGGTGGCGGCCGCGTCGACCGTCGCGAGGAGACCGTGGAGGGTCCTGCGGTGGAACGCGGGGGCGAGCTGGCGGCGGCGCACCCGCCACAGCGGCGTGGGCGCGGTGAGCAGCCCCTGGCCGGTGAGCAGGGCCAGCGTGTCGTACTGGACCGTCTGCTTGCTGTAGGCGCCGGCGTTGCGGCGGAGCACCTGGTCGACGCCGTCGGGGTCGTTGACCAGCAGCGCCGGCCGCGGTCGCACCGGGAAGGCGACCAGGTCGCCCCAGGTGTCCACCGCGTGCTCGAGGTAAGCCAGCGGGTCACCGAGGATCGCCGGGACGCTGGCGAGCAGGCGGCGCGGCGTCGGCCCGGGCGTCGGCCCGGGCGTCGGCAGTTCCGTCGGCGGGGTCGAGACGATGGTCAGAGGTACAGGCCGGTGCGGCCGTCGGCGAGGCGCGCGGCGGCCACGGCGTGGATCGTCCGCTCCCGGAGCAGGACGTAGGACGAGCCCCGGACCTCCACCTCGGCCCGGTCCTCGTCGTCGAAGAGCACCCGGTCGCCGACCTCGACGGTCCGGACGTTGGGCGCGACCGCGACGACCCGCGCCCAGGACAGCTTCTTGCCGAGGCTGGCGGTCGCCGGGATGAGGATGCCGCTGCCCGACCGCCGCTCGCCGGGCTCATCGTCGACCGTGGCCAGGACCCGACCGTGGAGCATCCGGATGGCGACCTCGGACCCGGAGCCGCCCACCGGGTGGATGGTGGTCGACACCGCGGGCTGACTCACGACCGGGATCGTAGGTGCGCCGATACTGGGTGCCGTGGCAGCCCCGGACCGCTCCCCGACCGGTGACCGCGCGGTGCGCCGCGCCGCCGGCCCGCCGGTGCCCCTCACCGCCGGCCCGCCGGTGCCCCTCACCGCCGGCCCGCCGGTGCGCCTCACCGTCGGCGCGCCGGCACTGGACTTCACTCTCCCCGACTCCGGCGGCTCGCCGGTGACGCTGTCGGGGCTGCGCGGGCGCCGCGTCGTCCTGTACGCCTACCCGGCGGCGATGACGCCGGGCTGTACCACCGAGGCGTGTGACTTCCGCGACTCGCTGTCCGCCCTGTCCGGCGCCGGTGTCACCGTGCTCGGGATCAGCCCGGACGGCCCGTCGCGGCTCGCCGAGTTCGCGGCGCGCGACGGGCTCACCTTCCCGCTGCTCGCCGATGAGTCGACGGCGGTCCTCACCGCCTACGGCGCGTACGGCGAGAAGAACAGCTACGGCCGGACGGTGATCGGCGTTCGTCGGTCGACGTTCGTCGTGGACGCAGACGGCCTGCTGGAGAAGGTCTTCTACGACGTGAAGGCCACCGGGCACGTCGCACGGCTCAGACGCCGAGCTCGGCGTCTGAGACCCTCGGCGGTAGGACTGGCAACACGAGCGGGAGTGGCGGAACTGGCAGACGCGCCGGGTTTAGGTCCCGGTACCGCGAGGTGTGAGGGTTCGAGTCCCTTCTCCCGCACCGCCCCGAGCGGGGCTCGACTGCCGCGAGGCTCGGGCCCCGGTCGGCGGCGACCGCGCCTCGCGGGCCACGCGGTCCGCCGGTGCCGGAGCTACCGGCGGACCGCCTCGGGCGTCAGGCCTCAGGCCAGCGCGTCCAGGGCCTGCATCTGGTCGGCGGTCAGGACGAGGTCGCGGGCGGCGGTGTTCTCCCGCAGGTGGTCGACCGACTTCGTGCCGGGGATCGGCAGCATGACCGGCGACTTCGCGAGCAGCCAGGCGAGGGCCACCTGGGACGGGGTCGCCCCGACCTCCTCCGCGACGGCCTTGACGGGGCTGTCGGGCCGGGCGAGGTCCCCGGTCGCGATCGGGAACCAGGGCAGGAAGGCGATGTTCTCCTTCGTGCAGTACTCCAGCACGGCCTCGGACTGGCGGGTCACGAGGTTGTAGAGGTTCTGCACCGACACGATCTCGGCCGTCTTCCGCGCCTCGACGATCTCCTCGACGGAGACCTCCGAGAGGCCGATGTGGCGGACCTTGCCCTGGTCCTGCAGGTCCTTGAAGGCGCCGACCTGGTCGGCGAGGGGGACCTCCGGGTCGATGCGGTGGGGCTGGATGAGGTCGATGCGCTCGACCTTCAGCTTGCGCAGCGACAGCTCGACCTGCTGCTTGAGGTAGGAGGGACGCCCGACGACGACCCACTCGCCGGGGCCGGTGCGGGTGTTGGCGGCCTTCGTCGCGATCACGAGGTCGTCGGCGTAGGGGTACAGCGCCTCGGCGATCAGCTGCTCGCTCACGTCGGGGCCGTAGGCGTCGGCGGTGTCGATGAGGTTGATGCCCAGGGCAGCGGTCTCGCGGAGGGTCGCCAGGGCGCCCTCGCGGTCGGCCGGCTGTCCCCAGACGCCGGGGCCGGTGACCTGCATGGCGCCGTAGCCGAGCCGGCGGACAGGGAGGTCACCCCCGATGCTGAAGGTGCCGTCGCGGGTGTCGGTGGAAGTCGTCATGACCATCTCCAAGGCGGTCGGCCCGGTCGGTGTTCCCGCCGGTGTCCGCGCCGGTGTCCCCGCCGTTGTCCCCGATCTGCGATCCGCGTTCGCGCTGCGTCGACGACGCAGCGCCCAGGCGTCCCGAGCGGTGGACGGCGGACCCGATCGCGCCGCACCTCTGTCGCGCGACGGCCGGCGGCGCGCATGCTGCGCCGATGAGCGCCCCCGGGACGACCCTGCCCGCCGGCCAGCGACCCGTGGCGTCGGCCAGCCGGACCGTCGCGGCGCAGACCGAGCGGGCCAAGCTGCGCCGCCACTTCGGCCGCGCCGACATGACGTTCTTCCTCATCTGCACCCTCGTCGGCGTCGACACCGTCGGGGCGATCGCCGCGAACGGCGGCCAGGCGTTCACCTGGCTCATCGTCTTGTCGGCGCTGTTCTTCCTGCCGTCGGCGCTGCTGGTCGCCGAGCTCGGCTCGACGTTCCCCGACGAGGGCGGCCCCTACATCTGGCCGCGCATGGCGTTCGGGCACCTCGTCGGCGCGGTCAACAACGTCCTGTACTGGATCACCAACCCGGTCTGGCTCGGCGGGACGCTGGCGACCCTCGCCGCGACCGTGGTCGCGACCTTCTTCACCCACAGCCCCGACGGGACGCTGTCCTCGCTGCCCTTCTACCTCGTCACGGTGCCGTTCGTCTGGATCGGCGTCCTCGCGGCGGTGCTGTCCCTGCGCGTCGGCAAGTGGATCCCGACCCTCAGGGCGGCGATGCGCGTGCTGGTGCTCGGCTTCTTCAGCGTCACCGTGGTCGTCTACGGGGTCCGCCACGGGGTCCACGGCGTGCCGGCGTCGGACTTCAGCCCGACGTACGCGGCGTTCCTCGCCCTCGTGCCGCTGCTGCTGTTCAACTACGTCGGCTTCGAGCTGCCGAGCGGCGCCGGTGAGGAGATGACCGACCCGGCCCGCGATGTGCCGCGAGCGGTCGCGGTGTCGGGAGTCGCGGCGGTGCTGCTGTACGGCATCCCCATCCTCGGCATCCTGCTGGTACTCCCCAGTGCTCAGATCACCAACCTGGGCGGCTTCATCGACGCGATCAAGACCGTCTTCACCGTCTACGGCGGGAGTGTGACGACCACCTCGGCGGGCGTCACCACCACCCTCACCGGTGCCGGCAGCGTCCTGGGGGACGTGGTGGCCGTGGGGTTCATCCTCACGATCCTCACCAGTGGCGTCACCTGGATCATGGGGTCGGACCGGGCGCTCGCCGTCAGCGGCTACGACGGCGCCGCACCGCGCTCGCTCGGCGTGTTCTCGGCCCGCTTCGGCACGCCGGTTCGGGTCAACATCCTGTCCGGAGTGGTCGCCACGACCGTGCTGGTGGCCGCGCACTCGATCAGCGGTGGCTCGGCGGCGGACTACTTCGGCGTTGTCCTGGGGCTGGCGATCTCCTCGACCTTCGTGTCCTACCTGGCGATCTTCCCGGCGGCGTTGGTCCTGCGGTACAAGGCGCGGGACACGGTGCGCCCCTACCGGGTGCCGTTCGGGACGGCCGGGATCTGGGTCTCGACGGTCCTGGCGACCGGATTCATCCTCATCGGCTGCCTGGCGCTGATCTGGCCGGGCATCGGCATCGGCTGGTTCGGGACGTCGGGCAGCTCCGCCGACGGGCTCCCGAAGGCCTTCGCCGGCCGGCGGCTGGACTACGAGCTCGCGACGATCATCCCGCTCGTGCTCTTCCTCGCCCTCGGCGTCGTGTTCTGGGCCATGGGGGCGCCGACCCGACGCCAGCTCGCGGCCGACCGCGGCTGACGGGGCCGCGCCGGTCGGCGAGGTCAGTCGGACAGGTCGCGCAGCATGCTCGACGCGGCGGCGAACGCCCGACCCCGGTGGCTGACCGCGTCCTTGACGGCCGGGGCGAGCTCGGCCGAGCTGAGCCGCGTGCCACCGGGTCCCGCACCTTCCGGTCCCGACGGCAGGAACACCGGGTCGTAGCCAAAGCCGTTCGCACCCTTCTCGGCCCGCGCGAGCATCCCGTCCCAGCGGCCCTCGGCGAGGCGCTCGACCCCGTCGGGAGTGACCAGGGCGAGGACGGCCACGAACTGCGCGCCGCGGCGACCGTCCGGCACGTCGCGCAGCTGGTCGAGCAGCAGCCGGCGGTTCGCGGCGTCGTCCCCGTGGGTGCCCGACCACCGCGCCGAGAAGATGCCCGGCATGCCGGCGAGGGCGTCGACGCAAATGCCGGAGTCGTCGGCCAGGGTCGCGAGCCCGGACGCGGCCACCCCGGCGCGCGCCTTGAGCAGGGCGTTGTCGGCGAAGCTCGCGCCGTCCTCGACCGGCTCCGCGTGAGGCTCGGTCAGGTCGGCGAGCCCGAGCACCTCGACGTCCAGGCCCGCGCCGGCGACCAGCGCGCGGAGCTCGGCCAGCTTCCCGGGGTTGCCCGTCGCGACCAGCAGCCGCACCGCCGTCGGCTGCTGGGTCAGCTCGGTCGGCCCGTCCGGCTCCGGGGTGCTCACCCCGCGAGCGCGGTGCGCTGGACGGCGGTCAGGTCCGAGCAGCCCTTCGCGGCGAGGGCCAGCAGCTCGTCGAGGCGATCCCGGTCGAAGGGCTCACCCTCCGCGGTGCCCTGGACCTCGACGTAGCGCCCGTCACCGGTCATCACGACGTTCATGTCGGTGTCGGCCCGGGAGTCCTCGACGTACTCGAGGTCCAGGCGGGCCTCGCCGTCGACGATGCCGACGCTGACCGCCGCGACCGACCCGAGCAGCGGCTCGCCTGGCACGCTGCCCGCCGCCTTCAGGACGGCGACCGCGTCGGCCAGGGCGACCCAGGCGCCGGTGATCGCCGCGGTCCGGGTCCCCCCGTCCGCCTGCAGCACGTCGCAGTCCAAGACGACGGTGTTCTCCCCGAGCGCGGCGAAGTCGATCCCGGCACGCAGCGAGCGCCCGATCAGCCGGGAGATCTCGTGGGTGCGGCCGCCGATCCGCCCACGCACCGACTCCCGGTCGGTGCGGGTGGTCGTGGCCCGCGGGAGCATCGCGTACTCGGCGGTCACCCAGCCGCCCTCGCCGGAGTCCCGACGCCACCGCGGGACCCCGGGGGTCGCCGTCGCGGCGCACAGCACCCGGGTCCGGCCGAACTCGACGAGCACCGAGCCCTCCGCGTGGTCCAGCCACGAGCGGGTGATCCGCACGTCGCGAAGGGCGTCCAGGGCGCGTCCTGACGGTCTGCTCACAGGCGGGCACCTTAGAGCGGTTGCCCTCCGGCCAGGTGAGACCGCACCCTGGGATCGTGACCGCTGACAGCGCTGAGAGCGACGGGACCGCGCCCGAGCACTACGACTACGACCTCGTCGTCATCGGGTCCGGTCCCGGCGGGCAGAAGGCTGCCATCGCGGCCGCGAAGCTCGGCCGCCGGGCCGCGGTCGTCGAGCGGAACATCGCCGTCGGCGGCGTCTGCACGAACACCGGGACGATCCCGAGCAAGACGCTGCGGGAAGCGGTGGTCTTCCTCACCGGCCTCAACCAGCGCGACCTCTACGGCGCCAGCTACCGGGTCAAGCAGGACATCTCGATGGCCGACCTGATGGGCAGCACCGCGCACGTCATCGGCCGCGAGATCGAGGTGATCCGGGCGCAGCTCCAGCGCAACCGCGTCGACCTCATCGGTGGCGTCGGGTCCTTCGTCGACCCGCACACCGTCGCCGTCGACGGCGTCCACACCGACCGCCGGGTGATCACGGCGGCCAACGTCGTCATCGCCACCGGCACCCGCCCGGCGCGCCCGCCGCACGTCCAGTTCGACGAGCGCCGGGTCATCGACTCCGACGGGATCCTGCACCTGCAGTACATCCCGGCCACGATGGTGGTGGTCGGCGCCGGGGTCATCGGCATCGAGTACGCCTCGATGTTCGCCGCGCTGGGCACCCGCGTGACGGTCGTGGAGAAGCGCGACCGGATGCTCGAGTTCTGCGACTCGGAGATCATCGAGAGCCTCAAGTTCCACCTGCGCGACCTCGCGGTGACCTTCCGGTTCGGGGAGGAGGTCACCTCGGTCAAGGTCACCGACCAGGGGACCGTGACCGCGCTGGAGTCCGGGAAGCGGATCGGCGCCGACACCGTCATGTACTCCGCGGGCCGCCAGGGCGTCACCGAGTCTCTCAACCTCGCCGCCGCCGGGCTCGCGGCCGACGACCGTGGGCGCATCAAGGTCGACTCGGCATTTCGGACCGTCGTCCCGCACATCTACGCGGTCGGCGACGTCATCGGCTTCCCGGCGCTCGCGTCGACGTCGATGGACCAGGGGCGCCTCGCGGCTTACGACGCCTTCGGCGAGACGACCAACGCCCTCACCGAGCTGCAGCCGATCGGGATCTACACGATCCCCGAGGTGTCGTACTGCGGGGCGAGCGAGACCGAGCTGACGCGGTCGTCGACGCCGTACGAGGTCGGCATCTCCCGCTACCGCGAGCTGGCCCGCGGCCAGATCGCCGGCGACAGCTACGGGATGCTGAAGCTGCTGGTGTCGACCGTCGACCGGACGCTGCTCGGAGTGCACCTGTTCGGTACCGGCGCGACCGACCTCGTGCACATCGGGCAGGCAGTCATGGCGTGTGGCGGGACCGTCGACTACCTGGTGGACACCGTCTTCAACTACCCGACGCTGTCCGAGGTCTACAAGGTCGCGGCGCTCGACGCGACCAACAAGATGCGTGCCCTGGCACGCTTCGACCTCTGACGGTGGGCTCCCCGCAGGGAGACCGGCCGTGACCGACCTGCAGTCCTGGGTCGCGCCGACGTACTCCGGACTCGCCGATCTGCTCGCTGGCGCACCGGCCCAGACGTGGGACGTCCCGTCGCTGTGCGAAGGGTGGCAGGTGCGCCATGTCGTCGCGCACGTGACGATGCCGACGCGACTGACCCCTGCCCGGTTCGGGGCCGCGATGGCAGCGGCCGGTGGCGATTTCGCCGTCCTGTCCGAGACCGTCGCCAGGCGGGACGCGTCGCTGCCGGTCGAGGACCTCCTCGACCAGCTCCGGTCGCCGGGGCTGCACGCCTGGCAGCCGCCGCACGGCGGCGCGACCGGTACGCTGAGCCACACCGTGATCCACGGCTTGGACGTGACCGTCGCCCTCGACCGGCCCGCGGTCGCGCCGGTGCAGGCGGTGACCGCCGTCCTGGACGAGCTGACCGCCGCACGCGGCAGCGTCTTCGGCATCGACCTGACCGGTGTCCGTCTCGAGTCCGCCGACAACGACTGGAGCTGGGGCGACGGCCGGCTCGTCCGCGCCGACAGCGGCTCCCTGGTGGCCCTGCTGGGCGGCCGGACGCTGCCTGACGGCCGCACCCTGCCCCGCGTCGACACCCGCGACTGACGCAGCGCCCCGGGCGCCTCCGTCCGCGGCCGCTCCAGAGAGGTGCTCGGAATTGCGCAGGACCAGCACCGCGCGCTGGCGGGCCGGGAGCCGGGCCAGGTGCCGCCATGTCTTGTCGACCTCCGGGGGCAGCTGAGACGACACCGGCGGACGGGCGGCGTGGTGCTCGCGCTCGCGCTGCGTCCGCTGGCCGCGACCGCACGACGGCGTTGACGACGCTGCGGCGCAGGTACGCCGCGGGGTGCTCGACCCGACCGGCGTGGCGGAGCAGCCCGATGAAGGCCTCCTGCGCGAGCTCCTCCCCCACCGCGCGCGACCCGGCGACCAGCTGCCCGAGGCGGACCAGCGGCGCCCACGACGCCGCGTACAGCTCGTCGAACCCCGTCGGACTGCGACAGTCCTGAGTCGAGCAGTCGCCGTCTGGGGACGCCTGCGCCACGGCAGCCTCGGTTGACGTCACAGTGCGAGGAGACCCTGCCTCCCCGTCCGGTTCCACCTCGTGTCGGTTGCCCGGTTCCGGGACTGCTCGGACCCGGGTAATGCGTGCGGCGGATCCGGACACTCCCCGGGTGACAGCCGAGGGCGGGAGGGCACGTGAGCGCACCGGGTTCGCCGACCGTGGATGTGGACGCACTGTGGCGGGCGCACGCGCCGGCGGTGGTCCGCTACGCCCGCCGGCGGGTGCCGCCGGACGAGGTCGACGAGGTCGTCGCCGAGACGTTCGTCGTCGCGTGGCGACGGATCGGGGAGGTGCCCGACGCTCCGCTGCCGTGGCTGCTCGGCGTCTGCCGGGGAGTCAGCGCGAACATCCGCCGCGCCAGCCGCCGCCGCGAGGCTCTGCAGGACCGGTTCGCCGCCGCCCAGCCGACCGACCCGGCGCCGCGCACGGCGAGCCTCGGCCTGTCCGGGAGTGTCGCCGACGCCCTGGCCCAGCTCGATCCCGACGACCGTGAGCTCCTGACGCTGGTGGCGTGGGACCGGCTCAGTCGCCAGGACGCGGCAACCGCGATCGGGTGCTCGCCGGGCACGTTGGCCGTCCGCCTCCACCGGGCCCGCCGTCGGCTGCGCGCCGAGCTCGAAGCCCGACCCTTGCCCGAGCCGGCCGGCACCCGCTCCGGCCACACCGACCAGGCCGGCCGTCCGACCGTTGCTCCGTGTTCGACCAGGGAGTCCTGATGAGCCACCTGACCGCGACCGAGGTCGACCTGGCGCTGCGCGCCGCGGACCCCCTGGACGGCCCCGACAGCGACGCGCTGGACGCCGCCCACCTCGCAGGTGCGGCTGCCCTGTTCGCGAGCCGCCGGGTGCACGGCCCCTTCCCCGCGCTCCCAGAGCGCTCTCCGCTGCCGGCCCGGCGGACCCGGCGGTGGGTCCTCCGCGGTGCCGGCGCGGTCGCGGTCGCCGGTGCCGCGGCCGCCGTCACCGCGCTGCTCCCCGACCGCGCCCCCGGAGCGGCGAGCCTGACCAGCCGCGCCTACGGCCACGTCCCGCCGCTGCCGGTCCGCGGGGAGCTCACCGTCCGCGGCAGCGCCCGCGCCGCGCTGCTGACGCTCGCCGCGCACGCGCAGGACCTACCCACCGCTGCCCCGGCTGACGTCTTCGCCGCTGATGACTGGGGGATGTGGATCGACGTCGGCGCCGACGGCGTCGGCCACGTCAGTCTCACCGCGACCCGCCACACCGTCACCGCAGCGCCCGACGGGACCCTGTCCGGCCTTGACGAGCGCCTTGACACCGCCGGCGCACCCACCGGGCCGGTCACCCGGACGATCACGGCACCGGGCGGACGGATGTTTCCCGGGCAGCTGTCTGCTGATCCGGACACCCTGCTCGGTCAGCTCACGGTCGGCCACCCCATCGGCGCGCACGGCACCGGGGAGCTCATCGCCGCGCTCGCCGACCTCCACCGCGAGTGGCGACCCGGGCCGGGCGTCCGGGCGGCGGTCCTGCGCCTGCTCGCCGACCGCGACTTCTTCCTCACCGACCACCTCACCGACCGCGCCGGCCGCGCCGGCTTCGGGATCGGCAACGACAACAGCGCCGGCGGCCTGCCCACCCGGCAGCTGCTGCTCTTCGACAGCGCTGACGGCAGCCTCCTCGGGACCGAGAGCATCCTCACCACCAGCCGGGGCGCCCTGGACATCCACCTCCCCTTCGTCACCCGTTCCACCGTCTACTACCCCGGCGTCGCCCCGGCCACCCCCTACGGCCGGTGACCGCGGCGGGCACCCCGTCCCGACAGCTCGACCCGGGGTGATGGTTCCCGGTGCGGTGGCGGACGAGTGTCGATACCCAGTCGGTGACCGACTGGGGATCGACACTCGTTCCGCGCGATGCCTCAGACGGTGATCGCGCCGGTGGCGGCCGCGGTGACCTCCGGGCCGAGGAACCGGTGGGCGAGGCGCGCGAACTCCTCGGGCGCTCCGGTGGTCTGGAAGCGGTGTTGGGGTGGTGCCGCACCCGTGGTCGCGAGCTGGCGCTCGGTGAGCAGCCGGTACAGGTCGCCGGCGGTCTCCGCAGCGCTGGACACCAGGGTCACCTCGTCGCCGACCACGTAGGAGATGGCCGCCGACAGCAGCGGGTAGTGGGTGCAGCCGAGGACGAGGGTGTCGATGCCCTCGGCGACCAGCGGGTCCAGGTAGTCGTGTGCCGCCGCCTGCAGCTCGGGTCCGGCGGTCACCCCGTCCTCGACGAAGCCGACGAACGCCGGGCACGCCCGAGTCGTGACCCGGACGCCCGGCACCGCGCCGAAGGCGTCGGCGTAGGCGCCGCTGGTCGCCGTCGCCGTCGTGCAGATCACCCCGACGTGGCCGTTGCGCGTCGCGGCGACGGCACGCCGGACCGCGGGTCGGATCACCTCGACGACCGGCAGCGGCGCGTACCGCTCCCGGGCGTCGTGCAGGACCGCGGCGCTCGCGGAGTTGCACGCGATGACGAGGACCTTGACGCCCTCGGCCACCAGGACGTCGAGACAGGCGAGTGCGTACTCGCGGACCTCGGCGATCGGCCGCGGGCCGTACGGCTGGTGCGCGGTGTCGCCGAGGTAGAGCACCGACTCGTGCGGCAGCTGGTCGAGGACCGCCCGGGCGACGGTCAGCCCGCCCAGACCGGAGTCGAAGATCCCGATCGCACCGTCGCGGCCGGCGCCCGGCGCGTGGGCCGCCTGGCTGCGGACGTCGGACGGCGCGCGGTCCGCCTCGCTGCGGACGTCGGACGACGCGCGATCCGCCTGGCTCCCGACGTCGGAGCGCGTCGTCGCCCCACTCGGGCTGCCCCCACGTGCCGACGTGCCGCACACCCGAGTGCCCGGCACCGGACTACCGGAACCAGGGGCGATCACTCGAGCTTCGCTCGTGGCCACCCTCCACGGGGCGCTCACTGCGCGCGCCGGATGCGGATCGGGCCGCGGGCGGTGCTCGGGTCGACGACCCGGCCCTGCTGGGTGATGACGACCTCGCCCGCGGCGACGAGGCGCCGGGCCGCCTGGCGCGTCGGCTCCATCAGCTCCCGCCAGGACTCCCCGCCCAGCCCGCGGGCCACCTCGCTCGGGCAGATCGTCGCGGTGGCGGCCCGGGCGGCCAGCAGGTCGCGGATCCCCTGCTCGAGTGCGGTGTCCGTGGTGGTCACCCCACGGCGACGACACCCGTCCGAGCAGTAGCGGACCTGCTCCCAGTCGCGCGCCCACTTCTTGCGCCAGGTGATCGTCCGCCCACACACCGCGCAGGTCTTGGTCGCCGCCGCCACTCCCCCATCCTCCGGCGACGGCGCCCTGGGTGGTGACAGCGCCGGCGCCGGCGCCGCGTGACCCGGATCGACAGCCCACGCGGTGTCCGCGACCGCTGAGGCCCTCACGGCCGCGTCCACTGTCGATCCGGGACAGCACCGACGGGGACCGCCAGCCGGAAGACCCGTCGGCGACGACGTCGGAGCACCTCGCGCACGGTGGCGACCACGTGCTCCGGCGCGCCGAGCACGTCCTCGAAGCTGAACCAGAGGGTGACCAGCCCGCAGCGGAGCTGGGCGTCGAGGCGCCGGCGGTCGTTGCGGTAGTGCTCGCGATCGGCGTGCGAGGCGAAGCCGTCGGCCTCGACGACCAGCCAGCCGCCGATCAGCATGTCGACCCGCCCGACTCCGGCCACGTCGACCTGCAGGTCGATGCCCCCGATGTGGGCGTCCACGAGCAGGGCGCGCAGCAGCGACTCCAACACCGACTCCGACCGGGCATCGGCATGCTCCAGGACCCATCGCACCGCCGGACCCGGCCGGGTGCCGACCGCGACCGTCAGCTCGTCGAGGTCCGCGAGACCCGACCGGACGACACCGTCGACCACGGCGAGACACCGGTGGCGGTCCAGACAACGCAGTGCCCGCACGGTCGCGGCCAGCGGGGCCTCGGCCAGACCCGCGGACGACCCGCACGCACCGCGGTGGACCACCACCCCGCGGACCGGACGGGAGCTCGCGACCACCAGGTGCACGGGGTGTCTCGCGCCGGGCACCTCGACCCCGTGCACCCGCAGTGCGCTGACGCAGCCGACCGACGCACCGGCGCCCGCGGCCGCCCGGAGCTCGACGGGGGCGTCCGGCAACTAGTACCCGCGACCGGTCCGCGTCAGAGCCCCATCGCGGACGGCTCGCTCGAGGTCGCGCCGAGTGACTCCCGCCCCGAGGACCCGGGCCCGCGACGCGGCTCCGCCGGCAGCCCTCACGGCGTCGACGGGGTGCACACCGCCGACGATGGCGCCGGCGGCGGGCAGGCTCCACCGCACGCCCCGTCGCGGTGGACGACGGCCCACGCCGCCTCCCCCGGCGACGGCGCCACATGACCGGCGCCGCGTGACCCGGATCGACAGCCGACGCCGCTTCGAGCACCTCGAGACCCGATCCGGCCCCGTCAGCTGTCGATCCGGGACAGCGGTCCCGGCCGCCTCAGCGCGCGGCGCTGCCCTCGGTGTAGTCGGAGTCGTCGGAGGTGATCCAGGGCATCATCTTCCGGACCCGGCGTCCGACGGCCTCGATCGGGTGCACCTGCTCCTTCGCGCGCAGGGCCGTGAACTCCGGGGCGCCGGCGTCCTGGTCGGCGATGAACCCGGCTGCCCACGAGCCGTCGCGGATGTCGGCGAGTGCCTGGCGCATCCGGTCCTTGGTCCCGGCGTCGATGATCTTCGGGCCGGTGGTGTAGTCCCCGTACTCGGCGGTGTCCGAGATCGACCAGCGCTGCTTGGCGATCCCGCCTTCGTACATCAGGTCGACGATCAGCTTCAGCTCGTGCAGCACCTCGAAGTAGGCGATCTCCGGCTGGTAGCCGGCCTCGGTGAGCACCTCGAAGCCGGCCTGCACGAGGTGCGACATGCCCCCGCACAGCACGGTCTGCTCACCGAACAGGTCGGTCTCGGTCTCCTCGGTGAACGTCGTCCGGATCCCGCCGGCCCGCAGTCCGCCGATCCCCTTGGCCCACGCCAGCGCGAGCGGCCAGGCCCCGCCCGTGGCGTCCTGCTCGACCGCGACCGCCACCGGGACGCCGCGGCCGGCCTCGTACTCGCGGCGCACCAGGTGCCCCGGCCCCTTCGGCGCGACCATGATCACGTCGACGCCGGCCGGCGGCTTCACGTAGCCGAAGCGGATGTTGAAGCCGTGTGCGAAGGAGAGCGCCTTACCGTCGGTCAGCGTCGGCTCGACGGCCTCCGCGTACACCGAGCGCTGGAGATGGTCCGGGACGAGCAGCGCCACGACGTCGGCCTCCGCGGCGGCCGCGGCGGGTGCCAGGACGCGCAGTCCCTGGTCGGTCGCGCGGCCGCGGCTGCGGGAGCCCTCGGCGAGCCCGACCCGGACGTCGACCCCGGAGTCACGGAGCGACAGCGCGTGCGCGTGCCCCTGGCTGCCGTAGCCGATGACGGCCACCTTGCGGCCGTCGAACGCGGCGAGGTCGGCAGCGTCGTCGTAGTAGATGGTCGCGGGCACGGGTGGATCTCCTTCGGACAGGACTGCGGGACGAAGCGGAAGGGACGGGCGGGGGGCGTACGGGGCAGCGGACGCGACGGGACGGGGGCGGGGAGACGGGACGGTAACGGGGTCGCACACGGAGGTGCGCCGCGCAGGCTCGGGGTGGACGCCCTGGTCAGGACACCTAGGACGCGGCGCTGCGGACGGCGCGCTCGGCGAACACCCGCGGGCCGCGGGCGATCGCGACGGTGCCGGACTCGACGATCTCGCGGATGCCGTACGGCCGCAGCGCCGCGAGGACGGCCTGCAGCTTGTCCGCCGCCCCGGTCGCCTCCGCGGTCAGGGTGTCCGCGGCGACGTCGACGACGGTGGCCCGGAACACCGCAAGGGTGGCCACGACGTCGGCCCGGGTGGTCGCATCGGCGGACACCTTCACCAGCAGCAGCCCCCGCTGGACCGCGTCCGCGGCGTCGATCTCGACGATCTTGAGCACGTTGACGAGCTTGTGCAGCTGCTTGGTCACCTGCTCCAGGGGCGCGTCGTCGACCGAGACGACGATGGTCATGCGCGAGACGGCCGGGTTCTCGGTCTCCCCCACGGTGAGGGACGTGATGTTGAACCCGCGCCGGCTGAACAGTGCCGACACCCGGGCCAGCACCCCCGAGGTGTTCTCGACGAGCACCCCGAGGGTGTGCGAGGTCGGGCCGGCGGGAGCGGCGGGCTGGAGGGTCCGGTGCAGCGGGTGCGGACCACTGGTGCGGGCCAGCGCCGTCGCCCGCGCCGGTCCAGGGTCGTCGGGGCTCACAGCTCGTCCTCGCCCTCGGACCACACCGGGCGCACGTCGCGGGCGCTGCGGATCTCGTCGTTGCTCATCCCGGCGGCCACCATCGGCCAGACCATCGCGTCGCGGTGCACGGAGAAGTCCACCACCACGGGCACGTCATTGATGGCCATCGCCTTCTCGATCGTCGCGTCGACGTCCTCCGGGTGGTCGCAGCGCAGCCCCACGCAGCCGTAGGCCTCGGCGAGGGCGGCGAAATCCGGGATCCGGCGCGAGTCGCGGTGGGTCTTCAGGTCGGTGTTGGAGTACCGCTTGTCGTAGAACAGGGTCTGCCACTGGCGGACCATGCCGAGGCTGCCGTTGTTGATGACGGCGACCTTGATCGGGATGTTCTCCAGCGCGCAGGTCGCGAGCTCCTGGTTGGTCATCTGGAAGCAGCCGTCGCCGTCGATCGCCCACACCGTCTTCGACGGCTGGCCGACCTTCGCCCCCATCGCCGCCGGCACCCCGAAGCCCATCGTCCCGAGGCCGCCGGAGTTGATCCAGGTGGCCGGCTTCTCGTAGCGGATGAACTGCGCGGCCCACATCTGGTGCTGCCCGACGCCGGAGCAGTAGATGGCGTCCGGCCCGGCGATCGCGCCGATGCGCGAGATCACGTGCTGCGGTGCGAGGGTTCCATCCGTCGGCTCGTCGTAGCCGAGGGGGTAGCGGCTGCGCAGGGACTCCAGCTGCTCCCACCAGGCGGCGATGTCCGCACGCCGGCCGGCGGCGTGCTCGGCCCGGACCGCGCGGACCAGGCCCTCGATGGTCTCCCGCGCGTCGCCGACGATCGGCACGTCGGCGTGGCGGTTCTTGGAGATCTCGGCCGGGTCGATGTCGGCGTGGATGACGGTCGCGTCGGGGGCGAAGGAGCTCAGCTTGCCGGTGACGCGGTCGTCGAAGCGGGTACCGAGCGCGATCAGCAGGTCGGCCTTCTGCAGCGCCCCCACCGCGGCGACGGTGCCGTGCATCCCGGGCATCCCCAGGTTCAGCGGGTGCGAGTCCGGGAACGCGCCGCGGGCCATCAGCGTGGTCACGACGGGGGCGCCGGTCAGCTCCGCCAGCTCGTGCAGGGCGTCCCACGCCCGCGCCCGCAGGACCCCCCCACCGACGTAGAGCACCGGACGGCGCGCGGTGACGATCAGGGCCGCGGCCTGGCGGAGCTGGCGGGCGTGCGGGCGGGTCGTCGGCCGGTAGCCGGGCAGGTCGAGCTCCGGCGGCCAGCTGAAGGTCGTCTGGGCCTGCAGCGCGTCCTTGGCGATGTCGACGAGGACCGGTCCGGGCCGGCCGGACGAGGCGATGTGGAAGGCCTCGGCGAGCACCCGCGGGATCTCGGCCGGATCGGTGACGAGGTAGTTGTGCTTGGTGATCGGCATGGTGATGCCGCGGATGTCGGCCTCCTGGAACGCGTCGGTGCCGATGGCCGCGCTGGCCACCTGCCCGGTGATGGCGACCAGCGGGATCGAGTCCATGTTCGCGTCCGCGATCGGCGTGACGAGGTTCGTGGCGCCCGGCCCGGAGGTCGCGATGCACACCCCGACACGGCCGGTCGCGTGCGCGTAGCCCTCGGCGGCGTGCCCGGCGCCCTGCTCGTGTCGCACGAGGATGTGGCGGACCGTCGGGGAGTCCATCAGCGGGTCGTACAGCGGGAGCACGGCGCCACCCGGGATCCCGAACACGACCTGCACGCCGAGCTCTTCCAGGGCCCGCACGACGCTGCTCGCCCCGGTCGCCGGTTCGACGATGCGCGGCCGACGCCCGGCCGCGAGGCCGCCGCGGCGGGGGCTGCCGGCCACCGGCTCCTGCGACGCGCGCTGACCGAGGTCGCGCTCGGTCGGCGGGGCGATCCGCGGGTCGAAGGTCCGCGGGTCCTCGGCCTCGGCGCCGTCGGCTGCCTCGTCGGCCTCGTCGCCGTCGTCGACGAGCACGCCGTCCGGGCTCGTCGCGTCGCTCCCGTCCGCGCTGTCGGTGTCGCTCTCGGTGTCGGCGACCGGCACCGAGCCGTTCACCTCTGCGGCCTCGGTGCTGCGCAGGCTCGGCACGACCTCCCGGGCTGCTCCGGGGGTCGTGGTCGTTGCGGTCATGGCTGTCGCCTTCCCGGCACTGGTGGTCCACATCGGATCTGGCTCGGTCGAACAGGGTCTGGCGGGCTGACCGGCGACGTCACCGGCGTCCGTGCGGCGCGTGCAGGAACCGACACAACAAACCCCCCGGACCCGTGGTGGGCTCGAGGGGCGTGCGTCGCGGGTCCCGTGACCTCAGGCGGCACGCCTGGCGGGTACGAGGACGGTGAGGACACGGGTCACCCGCCAAGGGTGCGGCGACCGCGCCCGCTCGTCAAGGCGGCCGCGGGTCGTCTCGCCCACCGGTCCGCCCGGCGACCACTCCCACGGTTCAGGGGCCAGCCGGGCCCCCCGCGACCACCCCGCCCGGTCAGTCGCACACCGCCCCCCGCGCGGCGGACCCGACGAGCTTGGCGTACTTGGCGAGGACCCCCCTGGTGTGCTTCGGCGGCGGCGCCACGAACGCCGTCGCGCGGGCGGCCAGCACGTCGTCCTCGACGACCAGCTCCAGCAGGCGGTTCCGCAGGTCGAGGCGGATGCGGTCTCCCTCGACGACGAGCGCGATCGGACCGCCGTCGACGGCCTCCGGCGCGACGTGGCCCACGCACAGCCCGGTCGTGCCCCCCGAGAAGCGGCCGTCGGTGAGCAGCAGGACGTCCTTGCCCAGCCCGGCGCCCTTGATCGCCGCGGTGACCGCGAGCATCTCGCGCATCCCCGGGCCCCCCCGCGGGCCCTCGTAGCGGATCACGACGACGTCACCCGGTGCGAGGCTGCCGTCCTCGACGGCCGCCATCGCGCCGGCCTCCCCGTCGAAGACCCGCGCGGTGCCCTCGAAGACGTCCACGTCGATGCCCGCGGTCTTGACGACGGCACCCTCCGGCGCCAGGGAGCCCCGCAGGATCGAGATGCCGCCGGTGGCGTGCATCGGCCGGCTCAGCGGCCGGATGACGTCCCCGTCGAGGTCCGGCGGGGCGATCTCGGCGAGGTTCTCCGCGATCGTCCGGCCGGTCACGGTGAGCGCCGACCCGTCGAGCAGGCCCGCGTCCATGAGGGCCTTCATGACGATCGGGACCCCCCCGACCCGGTCCATGTCGGCCATCAGGTGCCGCCCGAACGGCTTGAGGTCACCGAGGTGGGGCACCTTCTCACCAATCCGCACGAAGTCCTCGAGGGTGAGGTCGACGTGCGCCTCGTGGGCGATCGCCAGCAGGTGCAGCACGGCGTTGGTGGAGCCGCCGAGGGCCATCACGACGGCGATCGCGTTGTCGAAGGCCGTCTTGGTCATGATGTCGCGGGCGGTGATCCCCCGGCGGAGCAACCCGACGACGGCCTCGCCGCTGCGACGCGCGAACCCGTCGCGGCGACGGTCCACCGCGGGCGGCGACGACGACCCGGGCAGCGCCATGCCCATCGCCTCGGCCGCGCTGGCCATCGTGTTGGCCGTGTACATGCCGCCGCAGGCACCCTCGCCGGGGCAGATCGCCCGCTCGATCGCATCCACCTCGGCCCGGCTGATCAGCCCACGGGCGCAGGCGCCGACCGCCTCGTAGGCGTCGACGAGGTTGACGTCGTGCCCGTTGTGGCGTCCGGGCATGATCGTCCCGGCGTACAGGAACACCGACGCCAGGTCCAGACGCGCGGCCGCCATCAGCATGCCCGGCAGCGACTTGTCGCAGCCGGCGAGCAGGACCGAGCCGTCCAGGCGCTCGGCCTGCATGACGGTCTCGACCGAGTCGGCGATGACCTCGCGGCTGACGAGCGACCAGTGCATCCCGACGTGGCCCATGGAGATGCCGTCGGACACCGAGATGGTGCCGAACTCCAGCGGGTAGCCACCGCCGCCGTGGACCCCCTCCTTCACGGCCTTCGCGAGCCGGTCGAGGGACAGGTTGCACGGCGTGATCTCGTTCCACGACGAGGCGACGCCGATCTGCGGCTTCTCCCAGTCGTCGTCGCCCATGCCGACCGCCCGGAGCATCCCGCGCGCCGGCGCCCGCTCCATCCCGTCGGTGACCTCCCGCGACCGCGGCTTGAGGTCGATCCCGCCGCCCGCCGCGCCACCGGCCCGGGGGTGGGCGGCCGCGGTCGGGTCGAGGTCCGTCTCGTCGGTGCCGGTCGCCGATCGCGGTGTGGAGGACATGGCGGCGATCGTAGGAGCCGGGTCGGACAGAGCCCGTGCTGTGGCTGCGACGGTGCCGTCAGGCCCGGGCGCCGAGCCCGTCGACGAGGTTGAGCGGCTGCTCGCCGCGCCCGAGTCGGGCGAGCAGGTCGGCCACCAGCCGCCGGGCTCGCGGCTCGAAGGCGCGGCTGTGGCCGCCGATGTGCGGCAGCAGCGTCAGCCCGGGCACCGTCCACAGCGGGTGCCCGGGCGGTAGCGGCTCCGGGTCGGTGACGTCGAGCGCGGCTTCCAGGCGGCCGCGCGACAGCTCGGCCACCAGGGCGTCGGTGTCCACGATGGCGCCGCGCCCGACGTTCACCACCAGCGCCCCGTCGGGGAGCCGCGCGAGGACGTCGGCGCCGACGAGGCCGGTCGTCTCGGGAGTGAGCGGGGCGACGACCACCAGCACGTCGGCGTCCCCGACGAGGTCGGCCAGCTCACCGAACGCGTGCACGTGCCCGGCGTCGGTGTCGCGGGCCGTCCGGGCGACCCGGGTGAGCCGACACTCGAACGGCGCCAGACGCGCCTCGATCGCCTTGCCGATGGACCCGTACCCGAGCAGCACCACGGACGCGTCGGCGAGCCCCGGACGCTGGCGGATCGTCCGCCACACCCCGTGCTGTCGCTGTCGTTCGTACGCCGCGACGTCGTTGCGGGCGGCGAGGAGCAGGGTCAGGGCCTGCTCGGCCGTCGCGGTGTCGTGCAGCCCCCGGGCGTTGCAGACGGTGACGGTGGCCGGGATGCGTCCGGCGAGGGCGTCGGTGCCCGCGGTCAGGGTCTGCAGCAGGCGCAGCGCCGGCAGCTCGGGCAGCAGCTCGATCGCGCGCTCGGACGCGAGGTACGGCACCACCATCGCCTCGACGGCGGCCGCGTCGCCCGGCACGCCGTCGACCCCGTCCCAGACGGTCATCTCGATGCCCGCCGGCACCGTGCCGGTCGTCTCGACGAGGTCGTGGAACGGCTGCCAGACCTTCATCCCGCGCTCCCCACCCGCTCCAGGACGAGCTCGCGGACCCGCGCCGCGTCGGCCTTCCCGTCGAGCTCGCGCAGGACCGCCCCGATCAGGGCCCCGGCCGCCTGCGGCTTGCCGCCGCGGATCTTGCCCGCGACCGCCGGCTGGGCGGCGATCGCCCGGTCGACGGCAGCCAGCAGCGGACCGTCGTCGCTCACCAGCGTGAGACCGCGGGAGACGACGACCGCGCCCGGCTCGCCCTCACCGGCGACGACGCCCTCGAGCACCTGCCGGGCCAGGCCGTCGGTGACGGTCCCGTCCTCGACGAGAGCCTGGACAGCCGCGACCTGCACCGGGGTGACCGCGAGCTCGTCCAGGGACACCCCGCGGAGGTTGGCCTGGCGGGACAGCTCCGTCGTCCACCACTTGCGGGCGGCGGCCGGTGCGCAGCCCGCTGCCACCGTCGCCTCGACCAGGACGAGGGCGCCGGCGTTGAGCACGTCGCGCATCTCCAGGTCGGTGAACCCCCAGGAGGTCTGCAGTCGGGCGCGGCGGGCGGCCGGCGGCTCGGGCAGGGTGGCCCGCAGCTCGGCCACCCATTCCGGTGACGGCGCGATCGGCACCAGGTCCGGCTCGGGGAAGTAGCGGTAGTCCTCGGCTTCCTCCTTCACCCGGCCCGCGGTGGTGAGACCGGTGTCCTCGTGCCAGTGCCGGGTCTCCTGGACGATCGTCCCGCCGGTGGCCAGGATCGCGGCCTGACGACGGATCTCGTACCGCACGGCCCGCTCGATGCTCCGCAGCGAGTTCACGTTCTTCGTCTCGGTCCGGGTGCCCAGCGGCGCCCCGGGATCTGCGCGCAGGCTGAGGTTGACGTCCGCGCGCAGCGATCCCTGCTCCATCCGGGCGTCGGTCACCCCGAGCGCGAGCAGGACGTCGCGCAGCGCGGCGACGTAGGCCCGGGCGATCTCCGGTGTGCGCGGGCCGCCGCCCTCGATCGGACGGGTGACGATCTCGATGAGCGGCACGCCCGCCCGGTTGTAGTCGAGCAGCGAGTGGTCCGCGCCGTGGATGCGTCCGGTGGCGCCCCCGACGTGCAGCGACTTCCCGGTGTCCTCCTCCATGTGCGCCCGCTCGATCGGCACCCGCACGGGCGTGCCGTCGGCGAGGGTCAGCTCGAGGGCACCGTCGTAGGCAATCGGCTCGTCGTACTGGGAGGTCTGGAAGTTCTTCGGCATGTCCGGGTAGAAGTAGTTCTTCCGGGCGAACCGCGACCGCGGTGCGATGCTCGCTCCGAGCGCGAGCCCGATGCGGATCGCGCCCTCCACCGCCTTCCCGTTCACCACCGGCAGCGCACCGGGGAGCCCGAGGCAGGTGGGGCAGACGTGGGTGTTCGGCTCGCCCCCGAAGTCGGTCGGGCACCCGCAGAACATCTTGGTCACCGTCGACAGCTCGACGTGGACCTCCAGGCCCAGCACGGGGTCGAACCGCCCGACGGCCTCGTCGTAGTCCATCAGCTCGGTCACGGCGTACCCACCGAGCTGCCGTGAGCAGCGGTCACGAGAGCAGTGGTCACGACTGCGGTGGTCACCAGTGCAGTGGTCACGAGTGCAGTGGTCATGACTGCGGTCGTCACGAGAGCGGTGGTCACGTACGGTCTCCTGCCAGCACGGGGGCGCGGGTGAGCAGCGGCGCGCCCCAGTCCGCTTCCAGCGCTCGCTCGAGCGCGGCCCCGACCCGGTACAGCCGGTCGTCGCCGAGCACCGGTGCCATCACGTGGAAGCCGACCGGCAGCCCGTCCTCCGGTGCGAGGCCCGCGGGGAAGGACGCGGCCGGCACGCCTGCCAGGTTGGCCGGGATCGTGCAGATGTCGTTGAGGTACATGGCGAGGGGGTCGTCGACCTTCTCCCCGAGGCGGAACGCCGTCGTCGGCGCGGTCGGGGAGACCAGGACGTCGACGTCGGTGAACGCCGCGGTGAAGTCCTCGGCGATGAGGGTGCGGACCTTCTGCGCCTGGCCGTAGTAGGCGTCGTAGTACCCCGAGGACAGGGCGTAGGTGCCGAGGATGATCCGGCGCTTGGTCTCGGCGCCGAACCCCGCCTCCCGCGAGAGCGCCATCACCTGCTCGGCCGACGCGGTGCCGTCGTCGCCGACCCGCACGCCGAAGCGCATCGCGTCGAACCGGGCCAGGTTGGAGGACGCCTCGCTCGGCAGGATGAGGTAATAGGCGGCGAGTCCGTACCGGAAGTGCGGGCACGACACCTCGACGGCGTCGGCGCCGGCACGGGTCAGCACGTCCACGCACTCGGCGAACCGGTGGGCCACCCCGCCCTGGTAGCCGTCGCCGGCCAGCTCGCGCACCACCCCGATGCGCATGCCGGCGACGTCCCCGTGGCGGGCGGCGCCCACCACGTCGGGGACCGGGGCGTCGATCGAGGTCGCGTCGCGCGGGTCGTGGCCGGCGATCACCGCGTGCAGCAGGGCCGCGTCCAGGACGGTCCGGGCGCACGGCCCGGCCTGGTCGAGGCTCGACGCGAGCGCGACGAGCCCGTAGCGGCTCACGCCGCCGTAGGTCGGCTTCACCCCGACCGTGCCGGTGACCGCGGCGGGCTGGCGGATCGACCCGCCGGTGTCGGTGCCGATGGCCAGCGGCGCCTGGAACGACGCGACGGCCGCGGCGGACCCCCCGCCGGAGCCGCCGGGGATGCGGTCGAGGTCCCACGGGTTGTGGGTCGGGCCGAACGCCGAGTTCTCGGTCGACGAGCCCATCGCGAACTCGTCCATGTTCGTCTTGCCGAGCAGGACGACACCGGCCCGGCGGAGGCGGGTCACCACCGTCGCGTCGTAGGGCGGACGCCAGCCGACGAGCGTCCGCGAGCCGCACGTCGTCGGGATGTCCTGCTGGGACAGGATGTCCTTGAGGGCCAGCGGGACGCCGGCGAGCGGCGAGAGCGGTGCTCCCGAGGCCCGGGCCGAGTCGACCGCGGCCGCGGCGGTCAGCGCACCCTCGGCGTCGACGTGGAGGAAGGCGTGGACCTCGCCGTCGACCGCCGCGATCCGGTCGAGGTGCGCCTGGGTGACCTCCAGCGCGGTCACCTCGCCCGCCGCGATCGAGGCGGCGAGTCCTGCCGCGTCCTGCGAGGTCAGCGTCCGCGTCATGGGCGGCCTCCCGCCGGCACCGACGCGGGCGTGCGGCTGTGCACGCCGCAGCACGACCCGCTCGACGACCCGCCCGCACCGGTCCGTGGGCTGACTCCCCCGACGCACGTCCGGGTCGCGCTCACGCGTCCTCCTCAAGGATCCGGGGCACCCGGAAGCGCTGACGCTCGGTTGCCGGCGCCCCGGCCAGCACGGCGGCCGAGCCGAGCGGGGCGACGACCACGTCCGGGCGGAAGACGTTCGTCAGCGGCAGCGGGTGAGACGTGCCGATGACGTCCTGGGCGGCCACCTCACCGACAGCGGCCACCGAGTCGAGGATCACCGACAGCTGCGGGCCCAGGGTGTCCAGCTCGGCCTCGCTCAGGTCGATGCGAGCCAGGCGGGCGAGGTGCAGGAGATCGGACCGGGAGATCGACGCCATCGCAGGCCTGGTCCCTCTCTGTCGCTGTCGGACGTACGCAGTCGGACGGTCATGGTCGGACGGTCATGGTCGGACGGTCACACGGACGATCGTGGTCGGACGGTCACGGTCGTCAGCCGCAGGCTCGGCCGCCGGTACCGGCCGGTCGGCCGCCACCTGCCCGTCCGAGCCGGACGGACACCCGGGCCGGGCCCGTGCTGCCTGCAGCAGACCGCAGCGGATCCGGCGTCCTGTTCGACCGCCGGGCCGAGGCCTGGTCGGCCACGGGTACCGACGACCCGGGCCACCCACGGCGACCGCCGCTCATCCTACGATCGCCCCCGTCCGTCACCCGGCGGCGTCCGCGGGGCCGAGGAGGTCGGTGGTGGCCTTCCTGCTGCGCGTCGTCCTCCCGGACCGACCGGGTTCGCTGGGCGCCCTGGCAGCCGCGCTCGGGACGGTGGGCGCGGACATCGAGGCGATCGAGGTCGTCGAGCGGCGGCCGGACGGCAGCGCCGTCGACGACGTGGTCGTCGAGCTCCCCGGGCAGACGATGCCGGAGGACCTCGTGTCGGCATGTGCGCGGGTGCCCGGCGTCACGGTCGAGTGGATCGCCCGGTACTCAGCAGGCGGCAGTCTCTTCCTCGACCTGGAGGCGGTCGAGGAGATGACCCAGCAGCCCGACGACGCCCTGGCCGTGCTCGTCGACCTGCTCCCGCGCGCCTTCCGCTCGGACTGGGCGGCCCTCGTCCTGGATCCGGGGACCGGCGTGCTGACCGTGCAGTACTCCTCGCACACCGCGCCCATGCTCGACGGGCTGGACGCACCGGTCATGCCCCGCGGTCGGGCGAGCCGCCTGCGGCCTCCCGAGTCCTGGGGTGCGCAGCGCGGGGCCGACCTGGTCCTGGCGGGCGCGCGGATCATCGACGGCGCCCACGTCCTGCTCCTCGGCCGCGGCGGCGGACCCGACATCCTGGACTCCGAGCTCGCCCGCCTCGGGCACCTCGCCGCGCTGGCGACGGCGATCGCGGGCGGCAGCCGGGACGACGCGGCGGCGGGCGGCGGTGCGGACGCTGCCCCGCCAGTCCCCAACCGACCGCCGCACGGCGCCGACGGCGACCCGACCGGCGTTCCGGACGTGCCCGACGTGCCGGACCGGCCCGTCCTGCCTGACGGCCGAGACGACAGGGCCCGCACCCTGGACCAGGATCGAGACGTGCCGACCCCGCCTCCGCTGTCGTCGTCGGGCCGGTCGTGAGCGAGGGCGAACCGGTGCTGGCCCTCGAGCTGCCGGGCGCGCCAGCTCCCGCCCCGGGACCGGAGGCGGTCAGGCCGCTGCCGCCGACCCTGGAGGCCGGGTGGGCCGAAGCGCTGGCGCCGGTGGCCGGTCGCATCTCCGCCGCCGGGGACTTCCTGCGCGCCGAGCTCGCTGCCGGGCGCACGTACCTCCCTGCCGGCCCGGCCGTGCTCCGGGCCTTCGAGCAGCCGCTGGCCGACGTGCGCGTCCTGATCGTCGGCCAGGACCCGTACCCGACCCCGGGGCACGCCGTCGGACTGTCCTTCGCGGTCGCCCCCACCGTCCGGCCGGTCCCCCGCAGCCTCGCCAACATCTTCCGCGAGTACGCCGGCGACCTCGAGCTGCCGGTCCCGGCCACCGGCGACCTCACGCCGTGGACGCGCCAGGGGGTACTGCTGCTCAACAGGGTGCTCACCGTCGCGCCGCGCGACCCCGGCTCGCACCGCGGCAAGGGCTGGGAGCAGGTGACCGACCAGGCGATCCGGGCGCTGGTCGCCCGCGGCACACCGCTGGTCGCGATCCTGTGGGGCAAGGACGCGGCATCGCTGGGACCTCTGCTCGGCGACACCGTCCAGCTGCGCTCGGTGCACCCGAGCCCGATGTCCGCCGACCGGGGCTTCTTCGGCTCCCGGCCGTTCAGTCGGGCGAACGCCGCACTGCGGTCGCTGGGCGCGGCCGAGGTCGACTGGCGCCTGCCCTAGCGGCCCCGCCCGGCGCTGCTCAACCGGCCCAGCATCGCCGGCCCAGCCTCGCCGGCCCAGCCTCGCCAGGCGCTGCCTCACACCTCGCTGGTCGCACCGGGCGGCACGGCCATCGGGTCTGGCTCGCCAGCGACCTCGGCCGGTGGCTCCCCCGGTTCGTCGGCCGGCGGCTCAGCCGGCGGCGGCGGGACCTGGGCGACCGCGGCCGCCGCCTCGGGACCGTCCCGGAGCAGGACCGTGAACCCCGCGTCGTCGAGGACCGGCACCCCGAGTGCCAGCGCCCGGTCGTACTTGGTGCCGGGTGCCTCCCCGACCACGACGAACGCCGTCTTCTTCGACACCGCTGACGACCCCCGGCCGCCGCGCGCCAGGATCGCCTCCTTGGCCTGGTCCCGGCTGTGGCTGGCCAGCGAGCCGGTGACGACGACGCTGAGCCCCTCCAGCGTCCGGGCCACCGACGGGTCGGCGGCGTCGGCGAGGCGGACCCCGGCGGCACGCCACTTGGCGAGCACCTCCCGGTGCCAGTCGACGGCCAGCCAGGCGCTGATCGCGGCGGCGATCGTCGGCCCGACCCCCTCGGCGCCCGCGAGGGACTCCTCCGACGCCGCGGCGATGGCCTCGATGGACCCGAACTCCCGCGCGAGCGCCCGGGCCGCGGTCGGGCCGACGTGGCGGATCGACAGCGCGACCAGCACCCGCCACAGCGGCCGGTCGCGGGCTGCCCGGAGGTGGTCCAGCAGCCGTCGGCCGTTCGCGGACAGGCCGCCTGCCTGCACCGTGAACAGCGGCACGCGCTCGAGGGCGGCCGCGTCGAGGGTGAAGAGGTCACCCTCGTCGGCGAGGACGCCGGCAGCCAGCAGCGAGGTCGCGGCCTCGTAGCCCAGGCCCTCGATGTCGAAGGCCCCGCGACCGGCCACGTTGAACAGCCGCTCCCGGAGCTGCGCCGGGCACGACCGCGCGTTGGGACAGCGGATGTCGGCGTCGCCCTCCCGCTCGGCGCCCAGCTGCGTCCCGCACTCCGGGCAGTGGGTCGGCATCACGAACGCCCGCTCGGTCCCGTCGCGCAGCGCGAGGACCGGCCCGACGATCTCCGGGATGACGTCGCCGGCCTTGCGCAGGATGACGGTGTCCCCGATCAGGACGCCCTTGCGCTCGACTTCCGCGGCGTTGTGGAGGGTCGCGATCCCGACGGTCGAGCCGGCCACCAGCGTCGGGTCCATGATCCCGAACGGGGTGACCCGACCGGTGCGCCCGACGTTGACCGAGATGTCGCGGAGGCGGGTCGTGACCTCCTCGGGCGGGTACTTGTAGGCGACGGCCCACCGCGGTGCCCGCGAGGTCGAGCCGAGGCGTCGCTGCAGGTCGACCTGGTCGACCTTGACGACCACACCGTCGATCTGGTGCTCGACGTCGTGGCGGTGCTCGCCGTAGTAGGCGATGTAGTCCCGGACCCCGTCGAGGTCACCGAGCACCCGGGTGCGGGTGCTGACCGGCAGACCCCACGACCGCAGCGCGTCGTAGGCCTCGGACTGGCGCACCGGGTCGAAACCGCGCCGGGCACCGAGGCCGTGGACCACCAGCGACAGCGGCCGGGCCGCGGTCGAGGCGGGGTCCTTCTGCCGCAGCGACCCCGCGGCGGAGTTCCGCGGGTTGGCGAACGGCGCCCGACCACCGGCGACGAGCGCGGCGTTGAGCCGGTCGAACGCCGCGATCTCGAAGTACACCTCGCCCCGGACCTCGAGCAGCTCCGGCACCGGGGGGACACCGTCCCCGACCGCCAGGCGGTGCGGCACACCGGCGACCGTCCGGACGTTCGCGGTCACGTCCTCCCCGACCCGCCCGTCACCCCGGGTGGCCGCGCGGACCAGCTGGCCGTCCTCGTACACCAGGTCGACGGCGAGGCCGTCCACCTTGGGCTCGCAGAGGAACGACGCGCCACCCGCGCCGTCCCGGTCGAGGCGGCCGGCCCAGGCCTGGACCGCCTCGAAGTCGAAGACGTCGTCGAGGCTCAGCAGGCGTTCCAGGTGCTCGACGGCGCCGAAGTCCGACACCGCGGGCGGGGCGACCTGCTGTGTCGGGGAGTCCGGCGTCCGCAGCGCGGGCCAGGCGTCCTCGAGGTGCTCCAGCTCCCGCAGGAGCTCGTCGAACTCGCCGTCGGTGACGGTCGGCTCGTCGAGGCTGTAGTAGCGGAACCGGTGGTCGGTGACCTGGGTGGCGAGGGCGGCGTGCCGCTCCGCGACGTCCTCCGGCGGCGCCGGGACCGCCGCGACCGGCGTACCGGCGACCGCCGGGGCAGCCGCCTCGACCGCCTCGTCGCCACCGACCTCCTCGTCGTCCGCACCATCGGCGGCCGTGTCCCGGGGGGCCCCGCTCACCGCGCCTCCTCGACCAGCTCGCCGAGCACGTGGCCCGTCTCCCGCAGCTCGCCGAGCACCGTCCGGGCAGCCGCGGGCGACGAGCGCGCGAGCCCGCCCGACGGGGTGAGCAGCACCCTCCCGACCATCGTCGACGCCCCGAAGCCGAGGGCGCGCCAGAGCTCCAGGACGTCCCTCGCGGCCGACTCCGCACCGTGCCGGGCGCCGCCGTCAGGACCGTGGCCACCGGGGTCCGGCCTGCCCCCGCCGGCACGATCACCGGCTGGGGAAGCGCGCGGGTGCTCGGCGCTGCGGGTGGCGGTGGCGACGTCGACCGCACCGAGGCAGAGGTCGACACCGGACTCGACCAGCTCGGCCACCGCGTCGTAGGCGGCGGTGGCGAGGCGGGCCGGGTCGAACGCGACCGCAGCCACCCCGGACCCCTGGGCCACCGCCAGCACCGGCGGGGCGGCACGCTCGACCGTCGGGTCGGCGTCCACGACGAGCCCGGCCGGCAGGCGCAGGACCACCGGCACACCGTCCGGCCCGCGACCCGTCAACGGACCGGTGGCGAGGCCGGGACCGGTCCCGACAGCGGCGACCACGCTCGCCAGCAGCCCGCGCGCCTCCTCGACGTCGACCGCGCGCAGCCGTCCGAAGCCGCTGCTGGTCGCGACGTCGCCGGCCAGCACCGACGCCAGCCGCAGGTCGTCGAGCTGGAGGACGGGACGCGCGCCGGGGATCCGGCGGCGGATGCCCTCGACGTGTGCCGCGAGCCCGGCGGCGAGGGACTGCGCCAGGTCGCGGCGGGCGCCGTGGTCGGCGAGGAGCAGGGCACCCCGGTTCTTCCCCAGCGCGGCCGCGAGGCTGAGGGGACCGAGCGCGGACACCTTCAGCGGCCCGCGGTACCCGTCGAAGACCTCCTCGAGGCTGTCGAGGTCGGCCGACAGGTCGGCGGCGACCCGCTGCGCATCGCGGCCCGGGGCATCGACGAGACGCCAGCCCGACGGCTGGAGGTCGACAGGCATCCCGACGAGCAGCCCGGCGGTCCGCCCGACCGAGCGCGACGGCGCGCCGCGGGCTGGCAGCTGCGGCAGGAACGGGAAGTCGGGCAGCTCACCGGCCACGACGCGCGCCGCCTCCAGCGGGTCCGTACCGGGCATGGACCCGAGCCCGGTGACCGCGACGGCCAGCACGGTGGCGACGCCCGGGCCCCCGGTGCCCTGACCGGACGCCCGCCACGGCCTCGCGGGAGGCTCGGGGCTGACCGGTGTCGACACGGGTCGAACGCTAGCGGGCGGCCCCGACAGGACCCGGTCGTGCTGCCGGCGGCGAACCCGCCGTCGGGCCGGCGGCCACGGCCGGCCGGGTGGTCTCGACCGTCGCCGACCCGAGCACCCGGCTGCCGTCGTAGACCACCACCGCCTGCCCCGCCGCGACGCCCTCGACCGCGACGTCGAAGTCCACCACCAGGCTGGTCGCGTCGACCGCCCGGACCACCGCGGGCACCGGCTCGGAGTGGGCGCGGACCTGGGCGCTGCAGCGGGTGCCGGCGGCCGGGACCGGCGCGCACCACCGCGGGCTCGAGCCGACCACGCCGGCGACCGCGAGGGCACTGCGCGGGCCAACGGTGACCTCGCGGGTGACGGGCGAGATCGACAGCACGAAGCGCGGCCGGCCGTCGTCGGCCGGGCGGTCCAGACCGAGGCCGCGGCGCTGGCCGACGGTGAAGCCGTGGATGCCGCCGTGGTGTCCGAGGACGGTGCCGTCGGCGTCGAGCACCTCCCCGGAGCTGTCGGGGAGGCGTGCCCCGAGCCAGCCGCGGGTGTCCCCGTCGGCGATGAAGCAGGTGTCGTGGCTGTCGGGCTTGGCGGCGACCGCCAGACCGCGGCGCGCCGCCTCGGCGCGGACCTCGGACTTCGGGGTGTCGCCGAGCGGGAACCGGGCCGCGGCCAGCTGGCGGTCGTCGAGGACCCCGAGGACGTAGGACTGGTCCTTGGCCGCGTCGACCGCCCGGTGCAGCTGGGGCCGCCCATCGCTGGCGACCCGGACCCGGGCGTAGTGCCCGGTGCAGACCGCGTCGAAACCGAGTGCGAGCGCCCGGTCGAGGACGGCCGCGAACTTGATCTTCTCGTTGCAGCGCAGGCACGGGTTGGGTGTCCGACCGGCGGCGTAGGAGGCCAGGAAGTCCTCGACGACCTCCACCCGGAAGCGGTCGGCGAGGTCCCACACGTAGAACGGGATGGCGAGGGTGTCCGCGGCCCGGCGCGCATCGCGGGCGTCCTCGGCCGAGCAGCACCCGCGCGAGCCGGCCCGGGTGGCCGCGGGATCGGCGGCGAGCGCCAGGTGCACGCCCACGACCTCGTGTCCGGCGTCGACCATCCGGGCGGCCGCGACCGCGGAGTCCACACCGCCCGACATCGCTGCCAGGACACGGCTCACAGCCCCACCGCCGCGACCCGACGCACGCGAGCAGCGCTGTCGGAGCTCATGCCGCGACCGCGGCGACCGACCGTGCAAGAGCGACGCTCTCGGCGATGACGTCGAGCAGCGCCTCGACGTCCGCGGCGGTGCTGCTGTGTCCGAGGGAGAACCGCACGCCGTCCACCGGCCCGGTCGCACCGCTGTCCCCGACGCCGCCGGCGCCCGTCCCGTCGCCCGTCCCGGCGCCGGGACCCGACGCGAGCGGACCTGCTCCGACGGTCCGGCGTGCGACGGTCCGGGCCGTCGCCGACCGCAGCGCCGCCAGGACGTGGGACGACCGGGTGACCCCCGCGTGGCAGGCCGACCCCGCCGACGCGTCGATCCCGTGCCGGTCCAGGGCGAACAGCAGCGCGTCGACGTCGGCCCCGGCAAAGGACAGGTAGGCGTTGCCGGGCAGGCGCTGCGGCCCGGGGGCCGCGCCGACCAGGGCGACGCCGTCGACGCGGTCGGTGACCCCGCGGACCAGGGCGTCGCGCAACCCGGCGACCCGCGGGCCGGCGACCGCCCGCTCGGACACCGCGGCGAGCACGGCAGCCGCCAGGCCGGTCGCACCGGCGGCGTCCAGCGTCCCGGACCGCAGCCCGCGCTCCTGTCCGCCGCCGGCCGTGCGGGCGACGACCGCCACGTCGCGACGCAGCAGCAGCGCGCCGGTACCGACCGGGCCGCCGACCTTGTGACCGGTGAGGCTCAGCGCCGCCAGCCCGGACCGGGCGAAGGACAGCGGGAGGGCACCGGTGGCCTGGGCCGCGTCGGAGTGGACGGGTATCTCGTACGGGACACAGGCGGCGACGACCTCGGCGACCGGCTGGACGGTGCCGACCTCGTTGTTCGCGGCCATGACGCTGACCACGGCCACCGAGCCGGCGTCCCGGTCGAGGAGGCGGGTCAGCTCCTCGACGTCGACCCGCCCGGTCCCGTCGACGCCCAGGCGCACGACGGTGAAGCGGCCGGTGGCGGCGAGGGCGTCGGCGACCCCGAGCACCGCGGGGTGCTCGACGGCGGAGCACACGACCACGGTGCGGCGCGGGTCGGCGGCCCGGCGGGCGAGGGCGATCCCGGCCACCGCGAGGTCGTCGGCCTCCGTCGCGCCGGAGGTGAGGACGACCTCGACCGGATCGGCGTCCAGGGCCGCGGCGACGGACTCCCGAGCCGTCTCAAGCAGCGCCCGGCGGGCCCGTCCCGACCCGTGGGGGGAGGACGGGTTGCCGACCGCCCGCAGGACCGGGAGCAGCGCGTCGAGCACCTCCGGGCGCAGCGGGGAGGTCGCCGCGTGGTCGAGGTACACCCGCGGCGGAGCAGCCTGGGCGGACACCCCGACGAGCCTACGGTCGAGCGCCCCACGCAGCGGCGGGACGGGCCACGGCCGAGACCGGCACCGCCGGTGCGGGGCGAGCAGCGTCCGGATCCCCGCCCCGCACCGTGACTCCGGCCCGCGGCCAGCAACCACCAGGTCACGACTCGTGACGCCGCGGAAACCGCGGGGAAACACCCGGCGGCCACCCTGCCCGCATGGTCGCCTCGCTGGTCGCCCCGTCCACCGCCCCCCTGCGGCCCCGCTCGACGCGGCTGCGCTGGGTGTCCCTGCCCTGGACGGCCACCCTCACCGACGGGACGACCGCAGTGGTGCGCGGCGCCGCGGGGTACGACGCGGACGACCTCGCGGCCATGATCGGACGCTGCTCGCCGCGGGTGCTGCACGAGCGATTCCTCGTGCCGGTCGAGCACGTCCCGCTGCCGCTGCTCGCCGACCTGCTGTCCACCGAGGTCACCTTCGTCGCCCGCGACCCGGCCGGGCGGACCGTCGCCCTGGCCAACATCGCCGCCGAGGACCCCCGCACCGCGGAGGTCGCACTGCTGGTGGAGGACGCCTGCGTCGGGCGCGGGCTGGAGGCGGCGATGCTCGCGCACTGCGTCGCCAGCGCCCACCTGCTCGGCTACCGCGCCGTCGTGCAGCGCGCCCTGCCCGACACCCTGTGGCCGCTGCGGGTGCTCGGCCGCCTCGGTCAGGTCCGGGTGGGGCACGCGTCGTCCGGTGTCCGGGTCGCCCGCCTCGTGCTGACCGAGACGGTCATGACGGCGGCCCGCGGCGCCCTCCGCGCCGCCTGACCCGCGCGCCTGACCCGACCCCACCTGACCCGACCCGCCGCGGCCCACCGTCCAGACCCACCGCACCAGCCCGCACACCGCTCGGACCCACCGCCACCACCACCACCGGGGTCGACCACCGCGGCGGGCGGCCCGGCCGCTTCTCTGGTGGGATCGCCCGGGTGCAGCCCGGACTGGTCCACGCCCCCGACCGGGACACCTTCGCCGTGTACGCCCCCGACGCGACCGCGGTCGAGCTGGTGCTGCTGTCGGAAGAGGGCGCCGAGACGCGCCACGCGCTGACGGCGGACGAGGTCGGCTCCGGGGACTGGACCACCGAGCTCGAGCCGCTGGCCCCGGGTACCCGGTACGGCGTCCGCGCCGACGGGCCGTTCGACCCCGAGCACGGCCGGGTGTTCGACCCGTCGCTGCTGCTCCTCGACCCCTACGCCCGGGCCGTGAGCACGCACGGGGACCGACCGGTCGCGGTGGCCGTGGACCGCGACGTCGACGCCGGCGGCGCCTGGGCGGGGCACGCCAGGCCGCGGGTGGCCGCGGCGGACCGGGTGCTCGCCGAGGTGCACGTGCGCGGCTACACCCGCACCCACCCGCACGTGCCGCAGCGCCTGCGCGGCACCTACGCGGCGCTGGCGGAGCCGGCGGTCACCGACCACCTGCGCGGCCTCGGGATCACCACGGTCGAGCTGCTGCCGATCCACCACTTCCTCGACGAGACCCGCCTGACCCGCCAGGGCCTCGTGAACTTCTGGGGCTACAACACCGCCGCCTTCTTCGCCCCGCACGCGGGCTACTCCAGCGCGGGCTGGCGCGGCGGGCAGGTGGCCGACGTCAAGGCGATGGTGGCCGGCCTGCACGCGGCCGGCCTCGAGGTGGTCCTCGACGTCGTCTACAACCACACCAGTGAGCAGGGTCTGGACGGCCCGACCACCGGGCTGCGCGGCCTGGCCGACGCCGCGACCTACCGGCGGGTCAACGCCGACGGCTCGGGGGCGTACCTGGACACGACCGGCTGCGGCAACACCCTGGACACCACCCACCCGCGCACGCTCGCCCTCGTCATGGACTCCCTGCGCTACTGGCTGGGGGAGGTGGGCGTCGACGGGTTCCGCTTCGACCTGGCCAGCGCCCTGGCCCGGACGACCACCGCGCGCGGCAGCGCCTTCGACCCGCTGTCGCCGCTGCTGTCGGCCATCGCCCAGGATCCGCTGTGCAGGCAGGCGATCCTGATCGCCGAGCCGTGGGACGTGGCTGCCGGCGGCTACCAGCTCGGCAGCTTCGGGCCGCGGTGGGCGGAGTGGAACGACCGGTTCCGGGACACCTCGCGCCAGTTCTGGCGACGTGTCCCCGGCGCTCCCGACGGCGTCGAGCGGCGCCAGGCCCGCCGCCGGGTCGAGCCCGCGGCAGCCGTCCGGGACCTCGCGTCGCGCCTGGCGGGCTCCTCCGACGTCTTCGCCCACTCCGGTCGCGGACCGCTGGGCTCGGTCAACTTCGTCACCGCGCACGACGGCTTCACCCTCGCCGACCTGGTCTCCCACGACGTCAAGCACAACCGCGCCAACGGCGAGGACGACCGCGACGGCACGACCTCGAACCACTCCTGGAACCACGGCGCCGAGGGGCCGACGGCGGACCCCGCGATCCTGGCGGCGCGGCTGCGGACGGCGCGCAACCTGCTCGGCACGATGATCCTCGCGGCCGGGACGCCGATGCTGCTCGGGGGCGACGAGTCCGGACGCACCCAGGGTGGGAACAACAACGCCTACTGCCACGACGACCCGCTCACCTGGGTCGACTGGTCCTGGCTCGACGGCGGGCCCGCGCCCGACCCGGGCGTCCCCGCCGTCCTCCCGTCGGGCGCGGCGGGCGACCTGCTCGCCTGGACGACGGGCTTGCTGGGCCTGCGCGCGAGCCTGGCGCTGCTGCGCCCGACGCAGTTCCTGCGCGGTGCGGGCGCCACCCCGGACCTGCTGTGGCTGCGTCCCGACGGCAGTCCGGTCGCGCCGCACGACTGGTGGGCGCCTGCCCGCCAGACCCTGGGCATGCTCCGGCTGCCGGCGCCGGACCGCCCCGGTGCCGGCGGTCCGGCGCTGCTGCTGTGGCTGCACGCGGAGGACGACGAGGACCCGGTCCGGCTGCCGGACCTGTCGACGGTCGCCGGCGGGCTCGGACCGTCGGCGGGGTGGGCTGTGCTGGCCGACTCCGCGACCGGCACGGTCGACCCGGGCGCGACGGGCGCGCTGCTCGCACCGGGCTCCGCGCTCGGGATGACGCCGCGGTCTCTGCGCCTGCTCACCTCAGTGCCGGTCGCGCCCGATGTCCGCCCGCGCGACACCCGCGTGACCACCGCGGGCACCACGGCCGCCGACAGGCCGGCCGCGGTGAGCGTGCGGGGCGACCGCTCCTGGTGAGACCCGGGGCGTTGCTGGTGAGACCCGGACGTCCCGGCCGGACCTGTGCGGGGTGTCAGCCCGCCGTGGTCGCGCCGCCCAGGATCGCGCTGTCGCTGGGGAGGCGGACCAGGCCCAGCTCGACCGGGGTGAGGAGCCCGTCGTGGTCGGGGAGCACCCGCACCGTGTAGCCGAAGCCGCCCGGGTCCTGCAGGTCGACCCGACCCTCGTACCGCGTCGACGCCCCCGCGGTCTCCCGGGCCGCCAGCTCCACCCGCTGCGGCGCCTGCAGGGCATCGGTGTCGTCGGGACGGCCGTAGACCAGCTCGACGCGGACGTCGGCGGGCTGCAGGGTCGCCAGCTCCACTTGGGCGCTGACCGTGAGGATGTCCCCGACCGCCGGTGCGTCCCCGCCGGCGACGCCGGAGAACGCCGAGTCGACCTCGGCGATCCCGACGCCCGGCCAGGCGGCCCGGACCGTCGCCTTCCAGGACGCGAGCCGTCCCGCGACCGCTGGGTCCGCGACCGCCGCCGAGCTCGCGGCGGCCGGCAGGTAGACCCGCTCGACGTACTCCCGCACCATCCGGCTCGCCGGGACCAGCGGCCCGAGGGAGCGGAAGACGTTGCGGACCAGCTCCAGCCAGCGTTGGGGCAGGCCGTCGGCGTCGAGGGTGTAGAAGGCCGGCGTCACCGCGTGCTCGAGCAGGTCGTACAGCGCCCGGGCCTCCAGGTCGTCGCGGCGGTCGGGGTCCTCGACCCCGTCGGCGGACGGGATCGCCCACCCGTTCGCGCCGTCGTACCACTCGTCCCACCAGCCGTCGAGGATCGACAGGTTGAGCCCGCCGTTGAGGGCCGCCTTCATCCCCGACGTGCCGCAGGCCTCCAACGGGCGCAGCGGGTTGTTCAGCCAGACGTCGCAGCCGGGGTACAGCGGCTTGGCCATGCCGATGTCGTAGTCGGGCAGGAAGACGATGCGGTGGCGGATCGCCGGGTCGTCGGAGAACTGCACGATCTGCTGGATGAGGCGCTTGCCGCCGTCGTCGGCGGGGTGGGACTTCCCCGCGATGACGATCTGGACGGGCCGCTCGGGGTGCAGCAGCAGGGCCTTCAGCCGCTCCGGGTCGCGCATCATCAGCGTGAGGCGCTTGTAGGACGGCACCCGCCGGGCGAAGCCGATCGTCAGCACGTCGGGATCCAGGACGCCGTCGACCCAGCCGAGCTCGGCCTCGCTCGCGCCGCGGGTCCGCCACGACTCCCGGACCCGGCGACGGGCGTCCAGCACGAGCCGCTCGCGCAGCACCCGCTTGACCCCCCAAAGCAGGTCGCCGGCCACGGCGTCGGCGTCGGCCGGACTCAGCCCCTCGACCGACTGCCCGCCGGGGTGGCCGCCCGCCTCACCGGTGGCCAGGGCCAGCAGCTCGGGGGCGACCCAGCTGCCGGTGTGGACCCCGTTGGTGATCGAGGAGATCGGCACCTCCGGGGTGTCGATGCCGGCCCAGACAGCGTTGAACATGCCGCGGCTCACCTGGCCGTGCAGCAGCGACACCCCGTTGCTGCGCTGGGCGAGCCGGAGCCCCATCACCGCCATGTTGAAGACCGACGGGTCCCCGCCCGGGTAGTCCTCGCGGCCGAAGCCCAGCACCGTCTCGACCGGGACGGCATGGGCGGCGTTGTCCCCGCCGAAGTGCGCCTCGACCAGGTGCAGGGGGAACCGGTCGATCCCGGCCGGCACCGGGGTGTGGGTCGTGAAGACGGTCCCGGCCCGCACCGACTCGACCGCGGCCGCCAGCGGGACGTCGGAGTCCTCGACGAGCTCGCGGATCCGCTCGAGGCCGAGGAAGCCGGCGTGGCCCTCGTTGGAGTGGTAGACGACCGGCGCCGGTGTCCCGGTGATCTCCGACCAGGCCCGCAGCGCCCGGATCCCGCCGATCCCCAGCAGCATCTCCTGGTGCAGGCGGTGCTCGGAGTCCCCGCCGTAGAGGCGGTCGGTCACGTCACGCTCGGCCGGGGCGTTGTCGGCGATGTTCGAGTCCAGCATCAGCAGCGGCACCCGGCCGACCTGCGCCACCCAGATCTGGGCGGCCACCTGGCGGCCGGCGGACAGCCCGACCGACACCCGCGCCGGGGTGCCGTCGCCGCGGCGGAGCAGGGCGAGCGGGAGCTCGACCGGGTCCAGGAGCGGGTAGCGCTCCAGCTGCCAGCCGTCGGGTGAGAGGGACTGGCGGAAGTACCCGAGCCGGTAGAGCAGGCCGACCCCGATGAGGGGCACCCCGAGGTCGCTGGCGGCCTTGAGATGGTCCCCGGCGAGGATGCCGAGGCCGCCGGAGTACTGCGGCAGCGTCTCCGCGACGCCGAACTCGGGGGAGAAGTAGGCGATCGCGGCGGGTCCGTCACCGTGCTCGTCCTGGTACCACGCCGGCCCGGTCCGGTACCGGTGCAGGTCGGCGACCAGCGTGGACAGCGAGTCCGCGAACACCGGGTCCCCGGCCAGTTCCTGCAGGCGTGCCTGGGACACCTCGCCGAGGAACCGCACCGGGTCCCCGCCGACCGCGGCCCACAGCTTCGCGTCGATCGAGGCGAACAGCTGCTGGCTGGGCTGGTGCCAGGACCAGCGGAGGTTGAGGGCGAGCTCGCCGAGCCCTGCGAGGGTGTCGGGCAGGGCTGTCCGCACGGTGAATCGTCCGATGGCACGCATGGGGCCGGACGGTATCGGGCCGGCGCCACCGCGGTGGGCGGAGTGCGCGGTGGGTCGGTACGTTCCCCCGGTGACGGTTCCCCCCTCCCGCTCGCCGGCGCCCGACGTGGCGGGTACGACCGGTCCCCCGACACCCGGGCGTCCGACGCCGCCGATGTCTGCTGCGAGCACCCCCGCGCCCGGCGCCGCCCCGACCATGCCCGCCCCGACCACCCCCGCCCCGACCATCCCGGCCGGCGCCGCGACCGCTGCCGCGCCGACTCCCCCGGCGTCGGCCCCGAGCGCTGCCGTCCCGACCGGGCCGGCCGTGCCGCCCGCCCCTGCCGCGAGCGCCGCGCCGGCTCCGCGGGCGCGCGGCCGGCAGCGGCCGGTCGTGGGTGGCCGGATCCCCGTCCAGGACGTCACGCCGATGGTCGACTGCGGCCGCCGGCCGGCCAAGGCGGTGACCGGCGAGGAGTTCGAGGTCGCCGCCACGGTCTACCGCGAGGGCCACGACGCCCTGGGCGCGGAGGTCGTGCTCGCCGATCCCGACGGTGTCGAGCGGGCACCGGTCCGGATGGTGCCCGGCGCCCGCGGGACCGACCGCCTGCGCGCCACCGTCAGCCCTGACCGGGCCGGGGACTGGAGCTACCTCGTCCAGGCCTGGGGCGACCCGTGGGCGACGTGGCTGCACGTCGCGGGCATCAAGATCCCGGCCGGGATCGACGTGGAGCTCACCTTCGCCGAGGGAGCCGCGCTGTTCCGCCGGGCCGCCGCCGAACGCCGCGCTACCGCCGGCGACGAGGTCGGGGCCAGCGAGGGCGCGACCGGCAGCGACGGGACCGGGGGCGATGCGACCGGCGGCGACGGGACCGGCGAAAGCGGTGCCGCCCAGCTGCTCCGCGCCGCCGACCTGATCACCGACCCCGGCTTCGGCGTGGCCGAGCGACTCGCGGTCGCGACGGGCAGCGCGGTCCGGGCGCTGCTGACCACGCGGCCGCTGCGGGACCTGCTGACCCGCTCCGACCCGCTGCCGCTGCGGGTCAGCAGGCCGCGCGCGCTGGTCGGCAGCTGGTACGAGTTCTTCCCGCGGTCCTACGGGGCGGTCTCCGACCCGACGACCGGGGCGCTGCGGTCCGGGACGTTCGCTGAGGCCCGCGGCGGCCTCGAGCGGGCGGCGGCGATGGGTTTCGACGTCGTGTACCTGCCGCCGGTGCACCCGGTCGGGCAGTCACACCGCAAGGGCCCGAACAACACCCTGGACCCGGGACCGCACGACGTCGGCAGCCCGTGGGCCATCGGCGACGCCGCCGGCGGGCACGACGCGATCCATCCCGACCTCGGGACCTTCGCCGACTTCGACGCCCTCGTCGCCCGCGCCGGCGAGCTCGGTCTGGAGATCGCGCTGGACTTCGCGCTGCAGGCGTCGCCAGACCACCCCTGGGTGACCGAGCACCCCGAGTGGTTCGTCCACCGTGCCGACGGCTCGATTGCCCACGCGGAGAACCCGCCCAAGAAGTACCAGGACATCTACCCGATCGCCTTCGACGAGGACTTCGACGGGCTGGTGGCCGAGACGCTGCGCCTGCTGCGGCTGTGGATGGCGCACGGGGTCCGGATCTTCCGGGTCGACAACCCGCACACGAAGCCGATCCTGTTCTGGGAGACCGTGCTGGCGGACATCTACTCGACGGACCCGGACGTCGTGTTCCTGTCCGAGGCGTTCACCCGGCCGGCGATGATGACCGGGCTCGCCGGCGCTGGCTTCCACCAGTCCTACACCTACTTCACCTGGCGGACGTCGAAGGCGGATGTCGAGCAGTATCTGCACGAGGTGTGCGACGTGACGAGCCACGTCCTGCGACCGAACTTCTTCGTCAACACCCCGGACATCCTCCACGGCTTCCTGCAGACCGGCGGTCCGGCGGCGTTCGCGATCCGGGCGCTGCTGGCCGCGACCGCGGTGCCGAGCTGGGGCATGTACTCCGGGTTCGAGCTCTTCGAGGGCACCGCCCTGCGACCGGGCAGCGAGGAGTACCTGGACACCGAGAAGTTCCAGCTCCGCCCGCGCGACTACGCCCTCGCCGAGGCCGAGGGCCGCTCGCTGGTCCCTTTCGTCACCGCGCTCAACCGGATCCGCCACGAGCACCCCGCCCTGCAGCGCCTCCGCGGGCTGGTCCGCCACCACAGCCCCGACGACGCGGTCATCGCCTACTCGCGGACGGTCGGCGACGACACCGTGCTGACGGTCCTCACCCTCGACCCCCACACCGTCCGGGAGACCGTCGTCGAGCTCGACCTGCCCGCACTGGGACTGACCGCCGATCAGTCGTTCCGGGTCCGCGACGAGCTGTCGGGCGAGGTCTACGACTGGGGGCCGCGCAACTTCGTCCGGCTCGATCCGGGGCTGCGCGTCGGCCACGTCCTCACGGTGCTCCGGTGAGCGTCGACACCAGGACGGCCCCGTCGTCGCCCGGCGTCCCGGTCGCGGCGCACGAGCCGGCGTGGTTCAAGAAGGCGGTCTTCTACGAGGTGCTGGTCCGGTCGTTCGCCGACTCCGACGGGGACGGCACCGGGGACCTCAAGGGCCTCACCGAGAAGCTGGACTACCTGCAGTGGCTGGGGGTCGACTGCCTCTGGCTGCCGCCGTTCTTCTCCTCGCCGCTGCGGGACGGCGGCTACGACGTCAGCGACTACTGCGACGTGCTGCCCGCCTTCGGCACCCTCGCCGACTTCCGCACCTTCGTCGCCGCGGCCCACGAGCGCGGCATCCGGGTGATCATCGACTTCGTCGTCAACCACACCTCCGACGCCCACCCCTGGTTCCAGGCCAGCCGCGCCGACCCGACCGGTCCCTTCGGCGACTTCTACATGTGGGCGGACGACGACACCCGCTACCCCGACGCGCGGATCATCTTCGTCGACACCGAGACGTCCAACTGGTCGTTCGACCCGGTGCGCCGGCAGTACTTCTTCCACCGGTTCTTCTCCCACCAGCCGGACCTGAACTACGACAACCCCGCGGTCCAGGACGCGGTGCTGACCGCCCTGAGGTTCTGGCTCGAGCTCGGGATCGACGGGTTCCGCCTCGACGCAGTGCCCTACCTCTTCGCGCGCGACGGGACGAACTGCGAGAACCTGCCGGAGACCCACGAGTTCCTGCGGCGGGTCCGCTCGGAGATCGACGCGGCCTACCCCGACACGGTCCTGCTGTGCGAGGCGAACCAGTGGCCGGCCGACGTCGTGGAGTACTTCGGCGACGCGGCGGTCGGTGGCGACGAGTGCCACATGGCCTTCCACTTCCCCGTCATGCCCCGGCTGTTCATGGCCGTCCGCCGGCAGTCGCGCTACCCGATCTCGGAGATCCTCGAGCAGACACCGGAGATCCCGGCGCTGTGCCAGTGGGGTGTGTTCCTGCGCAACCACGACGAGCTCACGCTGGAGATGGTCACCGACGAAGAGCGCGACTACATGTGGAACGAGTACGCGAAGGACCCGCGGATGAAGGCGAACATCGGCATCCGCCGACGCCTCGCCCCGCTGCTCGACAACGACCGCCACCAGATCGAGCTGTTCACCGCCCTCGTCCTGTCGCTGCCCGGCAGCCCGGTCCTCTACTACGGCGACGAGATCGGCATGGGCGACAACATCTGGCTGGGTGACCGCGACGGCGTCCGCACCCCGATGCAGTGGACGCCGGACCGGAACTCCGGCTTCTCGACAGCCGAGCCGGGTCGGCTCACGCTGCCCCTCGTGATGGACGCCGTGTACGGCTACCAGGTGACCAACGTCGAGGCCCAGGTCTCGAACACGTCGTCCCTGCTGCACTGGACGCGCCGGATGATCGGCGTCCGCAGGGCGCACGAGGCCTTCGGCACCGGCCGGTTCCGCGACCTCGGGGGGTCGAACCCGGCCGTGCTGGCCTTCGTCCGGGAGTACGGCGCGGACACCGTCCTCTGCGTCAACAACCTCTCCCGGTTCCCGCAGGCCACCGAGGTCGACCTCCGCCACTGGCGCGACGCCGTCCCCGTGGAGCTGCTCGGCGGCGCCGCCTTCCCCCCGGTCGGAGACCTCCCGTACCTGCTGACCCTCGCCGGCCACGGCTTCTACTGGTTCCGCCTCACCGCTGCCGAGGCATCTCGAGCCGCTCGACCGGAGGCCGCCCATGACGAGCTCTGACCACCCGACGGCACCGCCCGCGGCCCCCGCGGCACCCGCGGCACTGCCCGCCGAGGTCACCGCCGCCATCGAGGTCGCGCTGGGCCACTGGGTCCCCCGGCAGCGCTGGTGCGCCGTCCCGGCCGCCGCCACGTCGACCGCGAGGATCATCAGCCAGACCTGGCTCACCGGGAGCGCGGCGCCGATGCTGCACCTGGTCGTGGCCCTGGACGTGACCGGCAGCCCGGCCGAGGCGCCGCCGCAGGTGTACCAGGTGCCGGTGGTCCTGCACGACGAGCCCCAGGACCGCCTCGGCCGCGTGCTGATCTGCGAGGTGGACGGCCGCTGGGTCTACGACGCCCTCCACGACGCCACGGCGACACCGACCCTGCTGGACGTGCTCGACGCCGGGACCACGGTCGGGCCGCTGACCGCGACCCGCGTCGAGGGCGCGACACTGCCGGTCGGGGAGGACTCGATCGTGATCGGCGCCGAGCAGAGCAACACCTCGCTGGTGTTCGGGGAGGCGGCCATGGTCAAGGTGTTCCGTCGCCTGTGGCCGGGTGCCAACCCCGACATCGAGGTCAGCTCGGTGCTGACGGCCGCCGGGTCGACGGAGGTGCCGCCGCTGCTGGCGAGTCTGGCCGGCTCGTGGCCGGACCCGGTCGACCGCGACGGCCCGCCGGCCACCGGGGGGCTGGCCATGGCGTCGAACTTCCTGCGGACCGCCACCGACGGCTGGGAGCTCGCGCTGGGCAGTGTCCGCGACCTGCTGGCCGAGCAGGACCTGCATGCCGACGAGGTCGGTGGCGACTTCGCGGGCGAGGCGCACCGCCTGGGCGCGACGACCGCCCGGGTGCACGCGGTGCTGGCGGCGCACCTGCCGACGGCGGAGTGGGACGCCGACGGGCTCGCGGCCCTCGCGGCGACGCTGCGGGCGCGCCTGGACCGCGCTGTCGACGAGGTCCCGGAGTTGGCGGAGCTGGCGGGCGACCTCGCCGCGGTCTACGAGCGCCTCCCGGACCTGGACCACCTGGTGCGGGTCCAGCGGGTCCACGGGGACTTCCACCTCGGTCAGACCGTCCGCACGTCGAAGGGCTGGCGGCTGCTGGACTTCGAGGGCGAGCCGGCCCGTCCGATCGCCGAGCGGGTGGGGCTGGACTCCCCGCTGCGCGACGTGGCCGGCATGCTGCGGTCGCTGGACTACGCCTCGCGCCAGCCGCTCATGGGCGACAGCGAGAACCACCAGCTGTCCTACCGGGCGGCGGAGTGGCGCGACCGCAACACCGACGCGTTCTGTGCGGGCTACGTCGAGGCGGGCGGCACCGACGTCGGAGGGGAGCAGGACCTGATGCGGGCGTACGAGACGGACAAGGCGGTCTACGAGACGCTGTACGAGAACAACTACCGGCCGGGCTGGCTGCCGGTCCCGCTGGCCGCCCTGCGCCGCCTCGCCGCCGGCGGCACCCGATGAGCCCGGCACCCCGCGACCCGGCCGGCCGCAGCCCCCGCCGGGGCTTCCGCCGGGCAGCGGCGGCGACCCCGCCCTCGCCCACTCAGCCAGCCGCCACCGAGCCCTCGCCCGTCGAGCCGGCGGCCACGCAGCCTTCGCCCGTCGAGCCGGCGGCCACCCAGCGCGGCGAGGCCCGTCCGAAAGCGGCGGGAGGTCCTGCCGAGACCACGGCACCGACGCCGCTGGCAGTCGACGGGGAGGTGCTCGAGCGGCTGTCCGGTGGTGGGCACCCCGACCCGCACGCCGTCCTGGGGGCGCACCTCTCCCCCGGCGGGGTGACGTTCCGGGTCCTGGCGCCCGGTGCCGAGGGCGTGGTCGTGGTCGTCGGCGCCCCCGGCACTCCGACGACGCGGGTCCCGCTGGCGCACGAGCACGGCGGGGTGTGGACCGGGGTCTGGGCGTCGGCACCGGACGCCACCGGGGAGCAGCCGCCGGACTACCGGGTGAGCGTGTACCGGGGCGGTCGCGAGCAGGTCCACGACGACCCCTACCGCTACCTCCCGAGCCTCGGCCCGGTCGACCTGCACCTGGTGGGCGAGGGCCGTCACGAGTTCCTCTGGACGGTGCTGGGCGCGAACGAGCACCGGTACACCGGCCCGACGGGCACCGTCACCGGCACGTCCTTCGCGGTCTGGGCGCCCAACGCGCGCGGGGTCCGCCTGGCCGCGGACTTCAACGGCTGGAACTCCGTGACGCACCCGC
>JAABVA010000506.1_pt1 | contig 49482 bp, 49 predicted proteins | sample 5560331 | NCBI WGS metagenome assembly JAABVA01 (sample SAMN12812661, study PRJNA571458) | rock metagenome | isolation source: Antarctica rocks | place: Antarctica: Victoria Land, Mt New Zealand sud | collected 2016-01-07 | reverse complement strand
GATGGGGCTGAGGGTGGGAGGGGAGGGAAGGAGAATAAAAAGGGGGGGGGGGGGGGTTGCAGGGAGTGGGCTTTGTGGTTGTTATATATGATGGATACATGGGGGGGGGGTCCGTTTCGCGCCAAAGGTGGAATTTTGAAAAAGTTTTTTTTGAATATCGAAAAGTGGATTGCTTACGATGGAATCGTACCTACAAGCCCTCCCAACCCAACCCTCTTTCCCTTTCCCCGATTCTCAACATCAACAAATCCCCCCATCCACCCTTCCCAGCCAGCATACCACACCCACGCCCACTAATTAAACTATAACATACTCACTGCTAGTGACGAAGGAAAAGTTGTACGGAAAATATTCGATTGGCGGCGTGGTTTTGATTTTAGGGAAGGGAAGGGGAGACTCGAGGTTGGCGGGGTTGAGGGAGAGGGATGGGGTTGGGGTTTGTGAAGGGAGGATGTGAGGATGGGGGAGGGTGTTTGGAGGTGTGCGGATGGGATAGATACGGGGGGGTTGTGGGTGTCTGGTTAGGGCTTTTGATGAAGGTAGGGTAGTTGGTACGAGGTGTGTGGTGTTGATTTTTTTACGGTAGGGGGTTTAATTGAAATGCTTTGAGGATGTATTAGGGAACAAGTATGCGGGAAGGACTATACTTGCTCGGATGAAGAGGTTGAATTGTTCAATAAGGGTGAACCGTCTAGTTTGGTAGTGCTCCTCTTGCCTAAGGGTCTTGCTATTCCTGTTCAAGCCGGTCCTGAACAGGGCGCTGTAGATCTTTGGAGCAGCATGGATGTATGCTGTGCTCGAACTTGGGTGGTAGTCTAATTTGGGCGAGTCTTGGTTGTTCGTGCGGAATGTAGTTCTTCTGAGAAAGATCTTTGGACTCTGGGTATGTAGCTTTCACCAACTCTGAATTTGATAGATGGATGGTCGAGAACGGGTTGGCGAGGATTGACAATGATATGGCCGGGATTGGAAGGGAGTTGATGTTGATGAACTTGAAGCTGTTTCTGTATGAGACATGTATTTCTCAATCACATCTACAACCCTTAGAGTTGACAGTCTTGATGCCAGAAAGTGATGGAAGCCCCTAGCAATAGTGGATCCGTAAAAGTGCTGAAGAAGATTCAGTCAAGAGAAGAATTTCAAGGCTGGTATTTGGATCTGCGTTAGACATATCAAATCTGGGGCAACGACAGCTGACTATAGAGATATAGGAAAGATACTTGATTGGAGTCGTTGTCAAAGGAGAGCTAGGTCCATTTTGGCGGCCACAGTGAAATCCTTGTAATTAACGCTTCAACAAGGAGTGAGGTATCTATGCGCTAATTCAATTCAATAAGACATTTGCATGACTGCAGCAGTTGCCGGACGAAGAAACCAAAACCCTAATGCACACTTTATCAAAAAGTACCCAGCAAGAGGTCATCAACACTGAAAATCAAAGCCTTCGAACAATTTGTTTAAGAGAGCTACGCCAGACATTCTGCTTCAACCGTACCTTGTGGTTTGATGGAATTCTGTAGAGAGAGCATGATTAATCCGGCGAAATGACTCACCTCACCGTTCTCGTGTTTTGAGCGAATACCCTCAATTCTAAAGATAAATCCCAGAGCCTCTTTTCCCTTTCAAGAACTGCTGGCATTCAAATTGCCCACGATTGCCTTACTACGATGTTTCTAATCTTTCCGAGCCCACAGAGTTACTAATGGATTAGTAGTCCGCAATGCCAAATCCACCTCAACGAGCCACCTCGTTCGACTCATCGACAACTCTATTTTTCCGCAGCAGCATCTGTTTCTTCATATCCGATGTAACGGCGGTGCAACATTCGCGCCGCTCACGTATCTTTGTCACATCCTGCCAAGCCCTCTTGCTTAGCCATGAGTAATCGGCGATTACGACTCACCTTAATTCGCCACTTGCTGCTCGCCGTATTGCTGCCTTCTGCAGATGGAGGCTCCGGTGAAGCCCGAGGAGTAGCTCGTACATGCCAAGGTGTCCACAACGCAGTACGACATCCTTACGGCCGTTGCGTGTCTAACGGCGTCCGCAGCGTATTATCTGCGATATAGATGGACTGAGGGGTCATACATCGACGTTCCTTGCATGTAGAGGAATCGCAGCACACGAAGTGAAAAATGCAGGCAAGGCATCTCGCAATCCAGTCTATATGAGGTATGAAAAAACAAAAGGAAGACAAAACAAAGGAAATTCGAGCGAGAGCCCAAAATAGCCCTCTCCGAGCGGTCGCGGGCCGGTTCGCCTCGCCAGCATAGAACCCTATAGCCCTACATAGTACTCGTAGCGGATACACTGGGTTTTCCGTGCATATTAACCCGAAACAGTTACTGGGAGTGATATGGGGTTCAGCGTGCACCAGTACGCCAAACTCAGCCTCACCGCATGCCCTACCTTTTAAGGTATTAATTGACACACCACCACCGCCCAGGTACCATCATAGAAGCCAAGAAGCACTGCCCCAATCTAAAACGCACCTCACACATGCCTGTAACCCAATCACCACGCCGTACTCCCCTTTTCATAAATAAACACCTGCATGAAACCTGTGTCATGCAGCCAATGCGCTCATCGCATCGCACTGTCTGAGCACCTTCAGCTGGAGCCCGGAGCTGTGGGTCCTGGGAGTCAGAACCCCAGCTTACCACGTGTACTACCGGGGGGGGAAAGGACTGATGGTGTCGTGTTCGCGTGGTCAGAGTCGCACACATACCGGCTGTCCACACGCAGGGGTCCCACACGAATTGGCTTTTTTGCAGCAAACGAAGGGGTTCGTACTCGTTCGGGGATACAGGGGCATGAGAGCCATGCGGAAGGGCGTGGCTTTGCAGGGAATATTTCTCGTCAGCGGAGCATGAGAAGCTGGTTGCTGGGTCCGGGAGATGGACCCAAGATAGGATAAGCAGATGCAGGAACGAGAGATGAGGTGCAGTAGGACGTGACACATTTGGAGATTTCTCATGTGGTGTTTTGGAGGAGTCATTGTTTGCATTGGGAAGGATTCTAGAAACTTTTGCAAAGAGGGCGTCAGAGCTAATGTGTAAGCCTCGATGGGCTGAGTGTGGTGAGGTGAGATTAGATTATTGAAAAGGATGTGGTTGAGGATATATATACTGGACCGTTGGGATGGTGAAACAGCTTGAATATTCAGAAACTACAACCAACATCTTCAACAGCGATAATCGACACTACCTTCAATAACATCTAACCGATAACCAACTGCGATACACCAGCCAACAAGTCTACTTCAGGTCACCACCGTCTCGACCAATAACCTTAACCACCAACATACCTCTCACCATGAGTCGTATCGGCTCCCACGGCGCTCCTCACCACAGCCCATCACCTCCTCCCAGCTCTTATAGCCTGCCGTCCTCCCGCGATGGCTCGCCCCGCCCAGGCTACCTGACGCCCGGGAGAGCAGCCCCTCTTCCGCCAAACAGGGGAATCCCATCAAGAAGCCCCTCTCCAGCGAGCTACCCAGTCCCTGCCGGACGCGGAGGCTACAACAGGAGCGTCTCTCCTGCTCCAACGGGAGATTTTGCCGGGCGAGGCGGATACAATGCAGCCTTTCCAGGTCGTTATTCCCCGCCCGCTGGGAGTAAAGGGTACAGCGCTGCACCTCTCCAAGATCATTTGACAGCTCAACATCGTTCCTCTTCTGCTGGCAGTGGAGGTTACCATGCAATGGCAAGAGCAGTTTCTCCTGCTGCGGGGGACTTTGCTGGCCGAGGAGGATACAATGCTACTCCAACCTCTACTCCTCCAAATCGATCCCCAAATCGTTCGCCTGCTTCGGTGGGCCAACCAGTGCCAATGGGCAGAGGGGGGTACAATACTTACGAGCATATGACAACTCCCGTCTATACTCCACCCGGCAGCAGCGCCGGTACCAGTACATCCTCCAGGGTCCATCCTCGTGATCTTGGTGATGGTATTGGCGGTCGTGGAGGGTACAACGCAACGCCGCCTAGTCGTTCCCCCAACCAGAGTCCGGTGCCTGCGGGAAGAGGGGGATACAATTTGACCCCGCCAAACCGTACGCCGAATCGTTCGCCGGCAGCACCAGAGGGCCCAGTGCCTGCTGGGAGAAGAGGCTACAACAGATCGATATCGATGCCACACCGAAGAGAAGGTGACGGAATAATGTTGCCGAGTCGTTCCTCGAGTCGTTCGCCTGCTGCACCGCAAACCATATGTCCTGCTGGAAGGGGAGGGTATAACTCTTCCCTCCCTTGACGGATTGAAGTTGTTCGAGTTGGAGATTTGTAAGAGTATAGGCGGCTGGATCCGCTAGCAAAAGTTTTGGATCGTGTGATGATGATGTTCTGATAGTGTTTCGATAGTGTTTCGATAAGATGTCATATTCAGCGCCTATAGACTTGCATTTCTGGTTAAAAGCGAGCGTTGAAGCGGTAAAATTGCTTGGAGGATGGTTTTTGGCTATTTCTCATAACCGGCTATTATATCACTCATTTACCAACGCAGAATCTTTGCTCAAGTTAGCACATGTACTTTTATCATAGGCAATGATGAATTCTTACTTTTCAAAAACTACTCCCAAAACTTCCTCAACGTCTCCGGCTTCTCCTCTCCCGGTGATCTTGGCCAAACAATTGGCGGCAGCTCTCAAACTTTCCGCTGCAAGTACGACGTCAACATCTTCCTCCTCATCAAGGGTAGCTTTCGGGCTGTCATGGCATGACCTCACGTCAGTAAGGAAGGTCTCGAGGTGTTCGAGGCATTGCTGCAGCAGAATCCGTTGGCGCTCACTCGCACCAAGAGACTCTGCCCACATGGACGGATCGCCAGGCGCAATCTGATTTTCGGGTAACACAGCGGCTGTCATTGATTTAAAGTTCTCCGTCAAGCCTCGTAAAAGTGACTGGATGCGGCCGGGATCCGGTCCGCTGGCCTTATGGTCCTGCGCCTCCTTGCAAGATATGGCGTAGACTGGCAGCCCGAACGTTTGATTAAAGGTTGCGAATGCTGGATGTCGGGCAATTTCCGAGCAGATGCCTTGATTTTCTGTGCCACATTCGAGCAGGTCGGCTTTGTTGATCACGCAGATGAATTTCTGTGTATCAGGATTGCACTGCCTCAGTGTCTCTTCCACTTCGGAATTGATAGAGATGTCGTATGAGTTATTCCTGTCGTCGGCGTGGCTTGGTTCAACCGACAGAACGATGATGACAACATCAGCACGGAACGCCCGCTCTTTGGCTCTTCTCATACCCTCGCGCTCGATCTCCCCAATTTGGGGCGTATCCAGGGGTTTCGGGCCTTTTCGCAGCCCAGCAAGGTCTCCAAATCTGCAGAAGAAACCTCCTATATCTACACCAACATCGACGACATCCCTTGTCGTGCCCTCCTCTCCGCTTACAATTGCAGCTTCCCTTCCAACAATCCTGTTCAGCAGAGAACTTTTCCCTGCATTCGGCGCTCCAACAAGAGCTATGCTAATACCACTGCGTAGCAGCTCACCACGCGATGCGTTATTAATACTTGCTTGCAGTTGCGTTCTCAGCAATCGCACCTCCTCGGTGATAGGTTTCATGATCGTAGCTGGTGATTCACCAAAGTGCTGGTCTTCTGAAAAATCAATGAGAGCTTCTAGCACGCCTCGGGCTTGCAATAGCTGCTCCCTCCAATTTTCGTACTGGTCCGCGAGTGTACTTGTAGTTCCTCGTACTGCTAGTCGACGCTGCTGTTCAGTCTCAGCGGACAAAGTATCCCCCAGTGCTTCAATTTGAGTCATATCAAGTCTGTTATTGTAGAAAGCCCGGCGAGTGAATTCTCCAGGTTCAGCATAACGTATTTCTTGGTGATGAAGCTTAGCAGAGGAAGCGACTTTGGAAATAGCACCCAGCACAGCCTTCACCACGGCATTTCCGCCATGGATATGGAATTCGAGAACATCCTCACCAGTAACGGTCTTTGGAGCCGGGAAGAATAGGATCAAAGCTGCAGAATCTAGGATTTCGGCTTCGTTCGGAACACATGCTGGGTCATATAGCGCACGTAGCGTAGCATGTCGAGGTTTCGGCGGCGGCTTTCCAGGACATAATGCATGATATACCTACTCAAAAGTTACCTAGCGTATCTAACTCGAGAAATCATTCATACAGCCAAGCAAGCAGATCCAGAGACTCTAACAATGGCAATGGCAGCTCGCCCAGGAGCACTAGACAAGGCAAATATCGTTGGCTCATCCCTCATCCAAGTGGCCAAAGCCCTTTTCCCGCTCCATTTCAACGAAGAGTCCCTAACGGAGGCGCTGATCCTTCTCTCTGGCCATGTGTGCTTAAAAGTGGTCCATGTCCGTCGGGAAAAGTGTGGAGAATAATGCCGGTAACATTCTTTTCTTTGGGCGTTCAATATGATGCGTCCACATCGAAGACAATTATCGTAATGTCTCATCGCCCAATTAATGGGTAATCTTAGACGCGTACAGTGGCGGATTCAGATCTGGTGGGAAACATCTAGAATATCATGACTCAGCAGGAGGGAGTCTCACCACTCAAAGTAGATCCATAGATAATCTCGGTTTAAGAACAACTGTACAGTGACTAAGTCTGCAACTGTTGAGCTTTTTATGCTTTTCCTGGTTAAAAGGGTTACCCATACAATACAACCGCCTACGAGTGCAGATGTATGGCAAGGATTGTTCTTTTCAATGCAAGAAATATTTCCGGTGCCAAATCCTGTGTCTCAAGACCTTTGGGCCACCCTCATGTACACATCGATGATATGAAAGCGATCCACAATATAATATATATATTGAATTGTTCAAGAGTAGCAAATATCCGCTCTAAGAACTGGATTTTGCACCGCTCCTTGAAAATTTGTTTTCCCACTTCACTTTGTTTCTCCTAAACGCCTTCTCATAAACAACAAGCCCGTATCAGCCAGCTGACCTTCTTAACCTCCTTGGATCTTCCTCTTCCTCGTCGCTCTCATCCCTAAAACCCCTCTCCAACTCTACACTTAGTCTTCGCTCCTCCCGAGATCCCCTTCTGCTCACATTCTCCTGCAGCCCCTCTTCCAATTCCTCGTCTCCCAATAGACTTTCGCCACTGGCCACACTATTACGTCGCGAGAACAGAGAAGGGATGCGGTGCGTGAGGGGTTCTAGAAGTGAGTAATTATGAGGGGCGCGGGCACGAAGGCGGGTGTAGAGGGGACGTAGAGCGTAGACTGCGACGAGGTAGATGAGGAGGGCGAAAAATGGAGGGAGAAGCAGAGTCTGTACAATGGATTAGACCACTATCATGGATCAGACAATTGTAATGATAAGTCGCACCTTCCAAAGACTGGAGCTTCCAGCGCCCATGGTTTCGCCGCCGTAGCCGGGAGGTGGAGGTGGGACAGAAGGTGGTGGAGGGGTGGATGAGGAAGGAGGGATGTAGCCGGGGAGTGAGCGCGGGATACTCGCTTGGGGGTCGATTTTAAGATTTGGTGGACTGATAGCTACACTTGGGACGACCATTGTATATCAAGTCATTATCAAGAGACATAACAGACAGCGGTCGTGCCTTCCACGAGAGTTCATCAATGCCATGGGACACGTTGTAGGGCTGACATGTGGTTTGGAGCTTGGCCCTTTGCGGCGGCGACCTCGGTCAGGGTCAGGAGCATGGCTAGCGCGTTCTTACATAAAGATGCCGCAGGGGGGTTTATTCAAGGGGATTCTGATACACAAACTTCATCCAACAATGGAACCTAAGACATCGTTATGAGAGCCGCAGCTATACGACGGACGGCAACAGTCAGGAAGTGAGGCCGCCGGTGGGATTCATCCACTAGCCGGAAAGTCACCTAAACCTCTTTGAGGACACAATGATGCGAAAGCAGCACCTGCCAATCGCTGCAACCAAAGCGCTCCGTGCGGATCGTTCTACATTGTCGATAAATCAGTGATGACAGTACCTCATAATAATCATACGAATCTCTTAGGGAAGGGGTAAGGTTTATCCAAGCGCTGTTGGCGGGTATACTGTTGCGACGGTCGTCAACAATAAAGAAATAATAAAATTGGTAAAATGCCGTCAACAACTCCGCCAGTTGACAGCAAAGGCAGACAGTCTTCCGGAGGACGGTCGTTCTTTGGACGGAAATTATACAGGGATAGACAGCCAGAGAACAGAGGGCAGGATGATGGAGGGTCGGTGCTAGAGGTCCCTAGCAACTCTAGTAGCACAACGGGTTCACGATCGTCAAGGCATTCGCAGAAGCAGTCAGAAGGATCACTCGATATGAATTATGGTGAAGATAGCCTTGGTCTGTCAATGCCAGGTGGACCGATCTCTTCGATACCTTACGACAGCGCCGCAGATGGCAGGACTCCCATATCAATGGAATATCTACCGAAGAATGACAAATCTCCACACCGCAGAGAACCGTTACCACACCATCTCAACAAAGGCGGAGGAGATTTCCATCAATATCCGGCCTGGGATCCTAACGCTCTGCCAACGAATGGTTCCGGTATTTCACATCCCACTGGGCCAAGACCTCCGCCAAGCTCACACTCTCATTCTTCCTTGAAACCACTCACATCACTACTACCTTCGCGCGAGAGTAGCAGAAAGCCACTACAGTACCCAGCTCCTGGAGACGCTGCTGGCGTAGCCAATGGCTCTCATGGTACATTTAATTCAACTTCTACCAACGATACCTCCTCCAATCATCGAAATTCGTTTGATCAGATGAGCGTACTATCTTCTGTTTCTTCGGCTACGCGAGGTTCCAGTATATTCTCGTCAGACAATTCGTCAAGGACGGCAATACCTCTAGATAATACCCAGAGACCTTCAACTTCATCACGCCAGTCACATCACCACCATTCTGGATGGCACCCACAACAATCCGCAGGTTTCAACTCCACGACATCGTTCAATCCCGAAGGCTTCAATCTTCCACGCCCCTCAGATGATAGAATTGTGGAAGCGCAGTTCGTTGACCTTATGCATAAGCGTGGCTGGCACAACCTTCCAGAGCAGGCAAAACGGCAGATGGCGGCATATCCTATTACAAAGAAATGGACATTGGTACATCAGGATAGGTTGACGGAATGGCAAGGGGAGCAAAAAAGGAGACAAAATGCTCGGCAGACCGTTGTCGGCACCGATGGCCATCAGGGAATCCTTGCTAGATCTGATGAAGAAGGAAGCCCGGAATGGTACGTGAGAAAGGTCATGAACGATTCGATTACGGCAAAGCAATTGGGCAGCTTGAGTGTCAGCTTGAGAACGCAGCCTATCAGCTGGGTCAAATCCTTTGTCGAGGCGCAAGGCCAAGTCGCATTGACGAACGTCCTTGCGAAGCTCAATCGACGGCAGGTCCAAGGTCCCGCACCAGCAGCAGGCAACACAAGTGATAAAGATCTTGATCGGGAGTACGACATAGTAAAGTGTTTGAAGGCTCTCATGAACAACAAATACGGTGCGGACGATGCCCTAATCCACCAACAAGTAATCGTTTCCCTTGCGACCTCCCTAATATCTCCACGCTTGACCACGAGGAAGTTAGTCAGTGAAGTCATGACCTTCTTGTGCCACTGGGCGGAAGGAGAGGGCCATCTCAAGGTGCTTCAGGCTATGGACCATGTCAAGAACCAGCAGGGCGAGAACGGCCGTTTTGACGCCTGGATGCGAATCGTCGAAGTTACTGTTGATGGCCGAGGAAAGATGGGTAGTTTAGTAGGAGCTAGCGAGGAGGTCCGTAGTGGAGGCATTGGAATGGAAAACCTCTTAATGGAATACGCTGTGGCGTCGCTATTCTTACTCAATATGATCATCGATGCTCCGGAGCACGACTTGCAGCTACGATGCCATATCAGGGCTCAATTTACGTCATGCGGCATCAAGAGAATATTGACGAAGATGGAGGGGTTCCAATACGAGGTCATAGACAAACAGGTCGAGCGATACCGCGAGAATGAAGCTATCGACTATGAGGACCTCCTCCAACGAGAGAACAGCAGTGCAAGAGATAGTCTCGATGGAGAGATCAAAGATATGCAAGATCCGGCCCAAATCGTGGAAGCAATAACGTCTAAAGTACAAGGGACTCGTGCGCAGGATTATTTTCTCTCTGCGATGCAACATATGCTCCTTATTCGAGATAACGAAGGAGAAGACCGCCTTCGGATGTTTCAACTGGTCGACGCGATGCTCAGCTACGTGGCCATGGACCGCAGGCTTCCAGACATGGATCTGAAGCAAAGCCTGAATTTCTCTGTACAGAGTCTATTGGACAGGCTACATACCGATTCCGAAGCACGGCAGGCACTTGATGAAACTACAGAGGCCAGGCAGATTGCCGAATCTGCAATGTCTGAAAGGGATGAGATGAAGGCAAGGATCGAAATGGGGGCTGACGGTCTTATAGCGAAGATGCAGAAACAGTTGGAGGAGCAGGCGTCCATCATTGAACTCCAAGGGCGGCAGAACGAGGCTCTCAAATCGGAGCTTGCCGATCTTCAAAGAATACGCGCGCAAGAGCTGCAACGGAACGAACTTGAGACCAGGGAGCTGTACCTGATGCTTAGAGATGCACAAGACTTTGCTGCATCTATCGCCAAAAAAGGAGTGCCAGAAACCCTTTCTTCATCCGACCCCAAGAAACTGCAGGGGATCTTGAATCGGGAAATGCTTATGGAAAGATTGGAGACACAGCTTGAGCGGGCAAAGACACAGTGCAAACTGGAAGGTAAAGTCTGGCAGCAGGCCGGCCCTTCAGACAGGCTACGGGAGCTTCGCGAGCAAATGGACGGCGACGGAGGAGCTGGAGAGGACTTCTCGGTCAGAAACTTCAGTGGCTCCACTTTGGGTAGCGCAGCACGGAGTAAAATTTTCAAGGGCCCGAGACGAGCTGCTGCCGATGCTTTAGCCGTGAGCGAGGGACTCTACCAGGTCGAAGGAGATGGTGAGGATGCCGTGATCTACGAGAAGCCGCGCCTTATTGAGATGAAACGTCCCCACATGAGTCCCCAGCAGGCGACCGGAATTCTAGGCGAGATTGCTGCAAAGGTACGGAAATACGACGGCAGTGAAAGCGAAGACGCTGAAGGCGATGGTATCACGACCGGACCATCCCACCCAAGTCTCGATTCTGATTCGCCAAAGACGCCATTGGACGAACCAATACCTAAGGTTGACGGCATTCACGAGGCCGAGTCGAAAGTCAGTGCACCTCCGCCGCCACCTCCACCTCCTCCACCGCTGCCACCTTTACTTGGTGGCATGCCTGGATTTGAAGCTGGTCCCTCTCCTCCACCGCCTCCTCCACCACCCCCTACCATGTCTCCGTCGATGCCTGGATTTTCTAACGATGCTCCTCCGCCTCCTCCTCCTCCTCCCCCACCACCACCTCCGCCGATGCCGGGCACATCTCGGATGCCTATTACCCCAATTAGTGGATCAATGGGTCCTCCACCACCTCCGCTACCCCGAACACCTAACGCGCCCCCACTACCCGGCGCCCCGAAAGGGAGCTATCTACCGCAACCTGGATATCCTGCAGTACCCACAGTAGGACTTCCATTCATTCGGCCAAAAAAGAAGCTCAAGGCGCTGCACTGGGAGAAAGTGGATGCACCTCAAGTTACTGTATGGGCTACACATACCCCGACGCATGCAGCCAAAGAAGAAAAGTATATGGAGCTGTCGAGAAAGGGTGTTCTTGATGAAGTTGAGAAGCTTTTCATGGCTAAAGAAATAAAAAAGATCGGCACTAGTGGTGGCAAGAAGTCCGACAAGAAACAGATCATCTCCAGCGATTTAATGCGAAACTTCCATATCTCGTTGGCCAAATTCTCTCAGATTTCAGTTGACGAGGTCATATGCATGATCATACATTGCGATAAAGAGGTGCTCAATAACGACGTCGTCATGGATTTTCTTCAGAAGGAGGATATGTGCGTCATTCCTGACAATACGGCTAAACTTATGGCACCCTACAGTAAGGACTGGACTGGTCCTTATGCGCTCATGACACCTAGAGAACAAGATCCAAACGAGCTCACACGAGAAGATCAGATCTATCTACAGACTGCATTCGAGCTACGCCATTATTGGAAGTCCAGAATGCGAGCTTTGGTGCTGACAAGAACTTTCGAAACAGAATACGACGAGATCTCAGGTCACCTCAGAGAAGTTGTTAGGGTCTCCGAATCTCTTAGAGACTCTGTAGCCTTGATGAACATCCTTGGCCTTATCCTAGATATCGGAAATTATATGAACGACTCCAACAAGCAAGCTACTGGGTTCAAGCTAAGCTCCTTGGGACGCCTCGGTATGGTCAAGGACGAAAAGAATGAGTCCACTTTTGCAGACCTTGTCGAAAGAATTGTTCGAAACCAATATCCTGAGTGGGAAGGCTTTATCGATGACATTGGTGGGGTTGTCACAGCGCAGAAACTCAATGTGGAACAACTCCAGGTTGACGCTAAGAAGTATATCGACAACATCCGAAACGTCCAGTCGTCGCTTGATACGGGTAACTTGAGTGATACTAAGAAATTTCATCCACAGGACCGAGTCAGTCTAGTGGTTCAAAGATCAATGAAAGATGCCAGACGAAAATCCGAACAGATGCAATTGTATCTCGAAGAAATGAGCCGGACATATGATGACATTATGACCTTCTACGGCGAGGATAGCAGCGACGAAAATTCCCGCCGTGAATTCTTCTCCAAGCTTGCTTTGTTCGTCACTGAGTGGAAGGTAAGTGGGATGATACAAGACGGCCATGTTCCTGATCGAAGTCATACTAACGCACGGACAGAAATCAAAGGAAAAGAATGTCCACATGGAAGAATCCCGCCGTCGTAACGAAGCCTCCATGGCCCGCAAGCGTGCTAACGGCAAAGCTATCAACCCTGCTGCAGCCAACGCTGGTGTATCTTCCCCTGAAGGTCCCCTTTCGCCCACATCATCCGGTGCCATGGACTCGTTGCTTGAGAAACTTCGCGCTGCTGCGCCTCAGGCGAAAGATCAACGAGACCGCAGAAGGCGAGCGAGACTAAAGGATAGGCATCAAGTGCGGGTAGCCAGTGGACAACCCATACCGGATATCCCTGGAAAGCGCAGCGAGGACAGCGAAGATCAAGAAGACGACAAAAACCTATTAAGTCCAGAAAGTGCAGCAAGTGGCGACTTGCAAGGTGACCGCAAGGCAGAGCTGGCTGCTATTAGTGAAGGAGAGGATGTCGCTGAGCGTGCCGCTAGTTTGTTGCAAGGCCTGCGTGGCGATGGCGATACTGCAGATGGTAGGCCTGGGAGTAAAGACGGTAGTCTTAGGGTGCGAAGACGAAGAGAAAGTGCCAATGACGAAAGAAGGACCCGGAGAAGGCGAACTGGTGCTTCTGCAGGTAGCGGGGGAAGCGAGGACAGGGACAACGCCATGTCCCCTACAGAACCCGATCCCATACCCGAAGAACCGCCAGATCACGGTAGACGATTAGTGACACAGGACCCGGAAGCAACAACTCTTACAACGTTTGTGAGTCCGCCAAGTCCGGAAGGAACTGAGAAGAAGCCGGTTGAGATATCGGATTAATTATGTATATTCCTTTTCTTTCTCCTTAACGTTCTCAAGGGGTGTAGGACTCTCCATCTGTATAGGTTAGATTTTGTAATACCCCAGTGTTTTGCGGTTATGGCATAGCGTGCGCGCGCGGAGGTCTACTTGTACTCTCGAACAGAGAGGCTTGGTCGTGGATTGGGTACTTAGGTCTACTTAGAGATCGCTGAAGGGGTGTACCAATGCGGTTGATGTCGCTGTGTCTTGTTGCATACCAGAGGTTGACCCTTGAATAAGTGAGCTACAGCACCACTGATAGACTTGCATAGAACACTTTTGTTCTGCCGAGGAGTAAAACAGACTGAAGCTTTGGCGACAGCGGGAGACTGTGGAAAGGTAGGGTTTCCAAATATTCCTCGATTGACGCCAGCATTTCCATTCCAATTTTGGTTGTGCGTACTTTGAGATTCACTTCTGCTGGTGGGGGGCGACGCCTCTCGTGATTAATTCATCTATCCGCCAGATCTTTCATTGCCAGTATTCCCAGTGACACATCTGCCTGTTTTGATCTTTATTTCATGCGAGAATCTTTGACTTCACTCCTTCCTTCTGGAACATACATCTCGTCTATACCTCACCACCGGAACTGACGGACCCACCACAACACAGACATTCTTCCTCAAGGCTCCATAATGAAGAGAGCTGTGCCGACATGCAAGCCATTACCCATCACTAAGGTACCTTGAGTATGTGTCTTCTAGCGTCACTAATTCACTCTACGGTCTCTGTTTTTTGACATCAAGGTCCCCGACCTCGGACTAAGGAACCTCAGAACCCCTCACTCTTATTATCACGCACAAGTCTTGCGTGGGACTATCGATTCGAACAGATTTTCAATTAAACTGTAAGCAGAGCTTACTTTGATCTTCACCCTATCTGTAGGCGGCAACACATGACAACCTCTAGGATCCTCACTCCTTTCATAAACAAATATTTCCACCGCATACTCAGCTATCGTCAGCAGACCGTCTACTCCATTGAACATATGCTTCGACCTACTATTTGTCCCTAACCTTGCATTCTCGTGCATTTGTGGCCTCAGCACCCTCGCTCTGATCCTTACTGCTGACTCCTCACACATCACACGTTGCAAACAGACCAGTCACAACCTCCAGCCACAACCTCTTCAACCACTTATGGCGATTCTCAATGACATAGAAGTACGTATCGCGTCCCGAACGACAGGAAAGGTACTCAAGGAGTACGAAAAGCCTTATACTGTCCCGTCTGCGAAAAAATTATTCATCGAAAAATTTGTTGAGGCCGAGACAGGGCTTGAATTCCATGTCGAAGTCTTTGTGAACTCGAATTTCCAATACTATCAGGCTTCGGGTATCTTATTTGGCGTCCATATCGACGGAGATAGAGTGGCAACATACCGCTATACAAGCAAAGAACTTTTGAGGCAACAAGTTATCGATAGAGAACCTACTGTCATTGATGATGTGCCGCACAAAGAAGGAGATCGGAGTTGCCGGATAAAGTTTAATTTCGGTTCACTTGGCATCAGTGAGTTACTCAGAAACATTGACGTTGACGGTACTAAGGCTTCGCATAGACGAAGAGCTTGATCTGGAGAAGGAGGTTCTGGACAAGCAAGCAGATGCTCTGGGATCTATCAAAGTCTCGGTAGTAAGAGCTACGGTGACCAAGCGCTCCGAGCCGTTACTTGTGAGCTCCCAGTACCAGCCTAGTATCACAGCGGACGTTGCAAAGGAAATCGTCAAAGATCAGCATGTAAGCCATAGTATGGAGTGAGTCCAATAAACAACATACCCCGACAGCATGAGGCTGACAGCTGTCATGTCCAGGCCTGGGGAGAAAACCCTGATAGAGGCACCAGAACCTTTTACTCATGATAGTCTTCGGATACCAGGCACAAACGGACGTTCGTTCAATTTCGTCTTTCGATATCGATCACAAAGTAGACCTCCCGTGGCTCTGTAAGCGCCTGATACTAAGCAGCCTGAGCAGTGAATCTCGAGCTTCTCGGTTGCATACCCAGGAGTCTGACGCCGGTCCCGATCGAGAAGAAATGGCCCGACGAACTGACCGAAATAGAGAAGATACAAGAGTTGACGAGGCTCCGCGTACGTCCCACCACCCAACGACTCTCTCTATCGTTAAACCACTAATGATACCCAGGCCAACGTGTTGGCCATGGAAGCCTCGGAGAAAGAAAAAGTGGAAGAGATCGAGCGTTTGACCGCAGAAAACGCTGGCATGAAAGAGCTCAAGGATAAGATGACTGCATTTCGGACTTTGATGGGAGGCATGGCCGCTGGATTCTCTACACCAACTCCGCCACCAGTGGGCATCAAGCGCGAGCGCATCAAAGAAGAAGACAGCGCAGAAGGCTCGGGGAGATCTCCCACAACCCGAAACCGTCCGACGAAGTGGACGAAGGCGGTTGATTTAACAGCTGATTAGAGCTTTCACAAGATATATTCTGCTAATAGAGTCTTTGACTTTGATCTTGCGGATTCCGGATCACTAAGACACGTTTCCATATTCACCACCTAGAATCAACCATGGAGAATAAGCGCAATAAGATATGTAGGCCAATCCAGCATATCTATCAACATCTCTACTTCCTGAACAGAGCCGCCCAGGTAAGTTTCCTGCGCTTGAGCATTTCCTTACCATCTATTGCTGGCCGCAGATATCTCATCGTTGGTCGCAACTGCTCAATCTCGAACGAGGTAAAGATATCACAGATCGTGCAGGTCAGATCCAGCACACATCGCGATCTCCAGCCTTTTCGGACATGTCTATGGGGCCGTCATACTTTCCGTCTTGCACGTGCGGCAATTCTTGAGGCAAGAATACAAAGTTGCAATCTTTCAGTCTTTAATTCGCAGTCTGCGATACTGTTTTAATAGTCTACCAGTCTTTAGCTCAATCATCTAACCTTCTAACCTCTTAATGATTGACCCACAGCACCATATATTACAGCATTAACCGCCCATACCCTAACTACCCGAAAAAAGCACAACCCCTAAAATTTCCTTCCAAGCCCATTAAAAAAATTCTTGTCCTGCAAAACCTTAAGTGTAGGAATCTAGCCCGGATGAGCATGTTCAACTTTCTCACATATCAACCACTTTCGAGAATTTTACTGCACTCACTTCCATCCGATCTGAGGAAGAGCCGGTCATATCATGTAATAAATACTTCCCCATACCCCTCTCTCGTCCACCGCCCCCCCTTCCCGAACCTCAATCAAAACCCCCTTCCTCCCCATTCACTTCAATTTCTTTTGTAAACGTTCTCCTACCTATCTCTCCATCTTACTCACTCGCAACACTCACTACTTCCTGGGAAGCCCGTGAATTCAGGACTGCGTTTTGGCAGTTGTTCGGCAGTCTATGCTTACCTCCTCCCCCCGTACCTTCCCACCCTTCCTCGTGGTATCAACATCATTAAGACTGTAAAAGGAAAATAAAAATATATCACCAACCCCCGTTGCCTTCGCTTCACTCACTCAAAACCGCGAAACCCATAAGTAAGGTAGTCGATGCGAGCCATCGATACGCATGGTTAACATATTGAGTCTTTCCGTCTTTTTCTTTTTCTTTCCATTGCACTCATTCTTTCTTAAGGTTTCTGCTTAACGTGTACATGGAAGGGCATACTGGCTGAATTGTTTGCGTAGAAGTCGTTGTTGGGAAGGGGGAAGGAAGGGGAAGAATGAAGATTGTTTTGACTATAAAAAAAGGTAGCCACTACAGAAACACCACCTAACACTGCTGGCACACCACCCCCCTGCAATAAGCCTAATAGGTTAATTTCCAGGGTCCAGTGACCCCGTAAACAAACAACATCAACAAGATCAAAGAAAGGCCATGGGATATACATAAACCTGACACATATCTTTTGCATGCTCAGAATCGACTTTTATTTCTCTAAATTACATCTGAAAACTGCTCATGTAGGAGGCCGGAACATCGCCAATTTGACCCTCTGCAGTGCCCCCTCGGGCACCTCCTTGTCCACCTCGCTGCCGCCGCCCGAGGCGGCTTTGTGCACAGCCAGTGACGATGTGTATCCTCCAGCTTCAACACTCCACCGCCGGCTCTATCGTACAGTCGCTCCTGTATCTTATGCGCACATGGCAGCCTTGAGGTGAACGCAAATGCAGGAGGTGGAGGAGGAGGAGGATGGCGACGGCGGCGGGGATGTAAACAACAAACGCGGTGGACCCTGGAAATTACCCTATTAGGCTTAGTGCAGGGGGGTGGTGTGCCAGCAGTGTGGTGGGTGGTGTGCCAGCAGTGTTAGGTGGTGTTTCTGTAGTGGCTACCTAAAAAAAAGGGGAAGAAAGAAAAGGAAAAGGATAAATGGGGTCGATGTTAATCCGAATCAAATAATAAACTACCCACCTCCATCCCCGTCCCTACGAAGCGATAACAAACCCCCCCCGACTTCCCAGCAAGCAGTCGAGACCACCCAAAAGCAAACCCCCACCTACTCTGCAACTTGCACAAACCCCAAAAAAAAGAACCCTCCAACCCCTCCAACCCACGAACCACCCTTCCAAAAAGCCACCGCCATCTATCCTCCCATCAACCCCGCCCCTCCCCCCAAACAACCTCTAACCCAAAGCACCCCACCCCACCCCACCCCACTCCATTCCACTCAAAACCCCCCATCGCATCAACCACCCCAAGTAGCAAACAGCGGTATCAGCTAGACAAAACGGTTTCTTTGGACACCAACACCAATCTGTTTCGCCTTCGCCTGCGTCATATCTGAATGTTTTGGGGGAGGGGGGTTGCGGATGGGGGTTGGGATGGTGGATGGACGTTTTGATGATGAGGGTGGTAAAAGTTTTTGGGGGTGGGGGGGATGGTTGATGATAACGAACGCGAAGAAACGCGTTACGGGATCGTGCCCTGTGATACAGGTTCACGATAGTTCATTCAATATCTTTACCCCTTTGCCAAAACCCCCCCTTTCCCTTACTCCCTAACACGCCCCCCAATACCTCTACCCCTTTTGCCTCATAAAAACAATCATCATAAACCCTCGGCTCTTTCTCTGGATGCTCTAGCTGCAATTCGAACTGCGGAATTAGCCCGGGGATCAGCTTGGACATTTGCATTAGGGCGATATTTTTTCCGATGCAGGTGCGCGGGCCGTGACCGAACTTATGGAAACCGGGGGGGTTTAGTGGTGGAGGGGGGGCAGAGTGATATGTGGGTGCAAGGGAGGCGGGCTGATTAACGGTGAAGAAGTACTGGTTCATTATACTAGGGCCAAAGACGGGGGGGTTGGCTTCGGGCGATGTGGGAGTTCATAGCTACAGTTGTCTATGGACTGGTCAGTCAGCAACGGGGTGTTTATGGGAATGGGAAGGATGCACAATGAGACACCAGTGGCGGACAGAAGTCAACGTACAATAAGCGGCGGCTACATTCGAGCCTATATCAGGGAAAGCAAAGTCGTCTATTGTGAAATACTCAATGAGTTCCTCTCTAAAATCCAGTTAACTATTCAAGCAGTCCACCACTGATAAATGTGTTTGTTGCTGTGTAGAATAGCGTACAGTAGGTTGAAACTGACGTGTGCAAGTCCGCCGTTTATTGTACATTGACTTTTGTCCCCCACTGATGAGACGTACGCCTTCAGAATAAAGCGCCTGGCCAGGTTAAGCCCTCCCTTGGGCACGACCCTGGGGATGGGAAGCCCACTGCACGGGATGCAGATGAAGGTTTCTTACAGCACAGGCTGTAGGTAGGTGCATTCTTGGGCTTCTCTGTTGGTGATGAGCGCGCTAAAACGGCCGTGCGCTCTTTCCCAGACAATATATCGGCGCGCTTACACTTATCGCCGTCGTATCGCTCCTAGCGCCAATGTTCGGAATAGAATGATGATGGATATCCTCCATGGAAAACCGTCGGCGTACATCGAGTTGAGGCTATCTCCTTTCTCACTTGCCCGGCGATAGCCTGGGAGCAGAATTGGGCAATGTAAGCGAGGGCTCCATCGCCGACTGGAGCTAGTATTTCGCTTAGGGGGAAGATCAAGGGTGCCAGTCGGAAATGACGCCGACGCCGACGACGGCGGGGTAGCGGGAGAAGGCGTGGATGGCGGCCATTTGTAGGCTTTGCCGAGCTGGGCTGTGATGGTTAACCATAAATCAGGTTGTGCTGCGAAAAGTCCTGCATACAGCTATTTCGCCAACAACATCAAAGGTGGAGTAGTGAAGCCATTGACTGATCTCGAAGGACTCGCCCTCTCTAGCCAACGAAGCCACCCTCCCTCCCGTTGCTGCGTTACCATTTCCCACAGGGTCTCTTCCCATCCGCTACCAGAAAGATGAACAAGGTCGTCCGTCATGGCTGCTGAGATCAACACTGGCGTCGGGATATCCTTAAGCACTGGAGTATCCGCAGAAGGTCCGAGTCTTCATGACTTCTGGCCTGGTGCCACCCGAGCTTCTACATCATTCTCTTGAGTATATTTGTAATTCTCGAAGGATTTTCGGAGCACGCGGTTGGATGTGCCGGTTCGCCCACTAAATCTTTCATAGTCTCCACAGCTCAAATCCATTGTTTATGGTTCCACTCTTTCCTTGGGCGCTTTTAGCGATCTCTATATCCAAACTCCATTTTCACCACTGCGGACATACATGTGCTCGAAAGAAAGCCTAATATATTAGGTGAGTTTAGTTCTCTGTTTTTTTCTGGTATTCGAGTTGGTCCACCGAGCGTCTGTGAGAGGGTTCAGATGGTTCAGATCTGGCCTCATTTGTTGCTGCACGTCCTCGTACTTTCATTCAAGGAATCTGTCAAGCTTTGGAGGGCATCTGCCGACATGCAAACTCGGGCGAATGGTTTGCAACGAGGGACCCCGCAGTGACCACATACAACAGTACATCGTCCGATGCTTGACCTTGGAAGCTTGGGTCTGGACTTTGGCTCGGCGGGGTAGCTTTGCTGTTTACGAGGCTTATACCCTCCCAAAGCCGGATCTGGTCGATGGTTTAATCCGTACCTCTGGCCACAGGCCTCAATTGCTGGGTTTGAAGTCCCTTTATGATGAATGGCGTCTGGTCGTACTTGGAACTAATTGTTACCTGGTTCATAAGCACATCCCTCCCCGTAACAACTCCATTTTCCATTTCCCATCTTCCATCTTCCATCTTCTCAGAATCCTCTTGAAAAGAAAGACTCTGGGTCATCAACCAAAACAAGCACCTGAAGTTGCCCATCAATCAAAAAGTCTTGTCGGATTTGCGGAAAGCTTTGTGTGACGTATGCGAAGTCCTTTCCCCGCTACCTTGCTGTACCTGTCCCAGACAACCATTACCATATCTCACCGAACAGAAACTCGATCACTGACTTTCAAAAGCAATTGATCTCCAAGACGCAACAGCAACTTATCAATTGCCTTCAAAATGGTATTTGCTCGTTCTGTTTCCCGCCTGTCACGGCCTGCCTCCTCCCTTCTCACTCAGAGGACGGCTCCTCTGGTCAACAGAGGTTGCTTAAGCGGGGTACGGACGCTAACTGCGACTTCGCGATTACAGGTTCACACTCCCCAATCGACACTCATGTTGGAAGTTCCACTAACCCTCCTCGAATTCAGTCGAAAGTTCTCCTTGTTCTGTACGACGTAAGTTCTTCAAACCCATAGCTTTCGGTGGACTCGGCCCCTATGGTTGCTGTCGGAGCATATATCTAACCGTTCAACTCACCAGGGCGGCGAGCATTCCAAACAAGTTCCGGAACTTCTTGGGACCACCGAGAACGAGCTTGGTATTCGGAAATGGTTGGAAGACCAGGGACATACTTTGGTTACTACATCTGACAAAGAGGGTGAGAACTCCAAGTTCGACCAGGAATTGGTCGATGCCGAAGTCATCATCACTACACCGTGAGTAATTTCGTATACGGTATTGGAGCCTGTGGGCGTGGACGAGGAAAAATATGAGTGGCTCGAGGCCAATCGAAGTTAACATTTCACCCCCACAGCTTCCACCCAGGTTACTTGACTGCTGAGCGTCTCGCTAAAGCGAAGAAGCTCAAGCTCGCAGTCACCGCCGGTATTGGATCAGACCATGTTGACCTCAATGCTGCCAACAAGACCAACGGTGGTATCACTGTAGCTGAGGTAACCGGCTCAAATGTCGTATCTGTCGCCGAACATGTGATCATGACCATTCTTACGCTTGTGCGCAATTTCGTTCCCGCCCACGAAATGATTCAGGCCGGAGAATGGAATGTGGCAGAGGTCGCGAAGAATGAATTCGACCTTGAGGGTAAGGTCGTTGGAACTGTCGCTGTTGGACGCATCGGAGAGCGTGTATTGCGAAGACTCAAGGCCTTCGACTGCAAGGAGCTACTGTACTTTGACTACCAGCCGCTCAAGCCTGAAATTGAGAAGGAAATTGGCTGCAGGCGTGTGGAATCTCTAGAAGAGATGTTGAGCCAGTGTGATGTTGTCACCATCAATTGCCCACTGCACGAGAAGACTCGTGGCCTCTTCAACAAGGAATTAATCTCTAAGATGAAGAAAGGTACGCAGAATTAGTAGGGAGTTGGGGGTAGAGTCACTAACTTCCATCACAGGCTCATGGCTCGTCAATACCGCTCGTGGAGCGATTGTTGTAAAGGAAGACGTTGCCGAAGCGCTCAAGTCGGGCCACCTTCGCGGTTACGGAGGGGACGTTTGGTTCCCCCAACCGGCACCCAAAGACCACCCGCTGCGCTATGCAAAGAACCCCTTCGGTGGAGGAAACGCCATGGTACCTCACATGTCCGGTACTTCGATCGATGCGCAGAAGCGTTACGCAGATGGTACGAAGGACATCCTGGAATCTTACTTCTCCAAGAAGCATGATTACCGACCTCAGGATCTGATTGTTCACAACGGTGATTATGCCACAAAGTCTTACGGTCTCAGAGACAGCAACAAAAAGTAGATGAACTTGAAGAGAGCTTCAGAGGTTTGGACAAAGCACTACCTTAGCGTCTTGATACCTAGTTTGGTAACAAATATCGGAATGTTTAGCCCAAAAATGTAAAACATCGCCTCTGAGCGAATATCGTATACAGATACGTGATAGCCATGTCATTTGATCGTTTTTAAGCAGGAATTGCCCCCCAGGTACGAATAGCAAAGCGTGTGGAAACCCTGTGCTCAAGAAACGCAAACGGTTATGATACACCCCGCTTTCCTAGATAAATCAAAAACGCAAGACAAGTGACGCCTAGGGTAACTGTCCTCCTTGTCAGTGATCCAATGTCCTACCTCTCAACCCTAAACACCCTCCTCACCTCTACCACCTCCCGCTACAATTCTCTCCGCCACACCCTCCTCACTACCTCCGAAGACGACTCCTCCATCGACGACCCCGAATCCTCGCATGTATCTCGCGTGCTAAGAGCCTACTACACTGAAAAAGGCCGGCCCTTTCCCGCCTGGTTAGGCCCTGACCCCCGCTCATCCTCATCGTTATCGCAAGGGCCCGAAAGCAGTAGACTGGGGAGTTTGAGGGGAGGGCAGAGGGTAGACACGAGTCTTAGCAGGGGAAACAGTGGTGCCGGATTGAGCGACTTGTGGGCGGATTCTCCCGGTGGCGCGCAAGGGAAGGGGGATGAAGCGCCGTCAAGTCTACGTAGGGGTTTAGGGGGCAGGAATATGGGTTCAAGGACACAGTCGCAGCGACCACAGCAGGAAAGCTTGAGTGTGCGCCCGCTGCCTAGTCAGCGCGCTGGCAGCTACCAGGTGCAGAATCAGGCGATTCAGCAGCAACAGCAGGGGTTACAGCCAGCGAGGACGGCGAGTCCGATACCGCCAGGTTCTAGCGGGGGAAGTGTACAAGAGAGATTGAAAGCGAGGCTGGGAGGTGGGAGTTTGAGGTCTACTACGAGTTCGCCGGTGGAGGAGAGGGCCGGTAGGTATGATCAGAGAGGGCGTGGGGGAGGAAGCGGAGGGAATCCTTATGAAGGACGATACGACGGAACTGAGGGTGGATCTGGTGGTGGAGGGAAGTATGGAGGCGCCCCTCAGGGTCCAAGACCGAGGTGACGAAGTACCGATGGATCATTGCTTGGGCGTTACTGCGTATCAAATAGTGGAGCATTTCAATGGTGAAGATAGAGGTTAGGCACGGTGTCAAAAGGTTGGGTTAGATACTGGCATTTTGATATGAGAATACACCATTGAGAGCTCACTACTCTGTACCTCATCATGACTTTCAGAACTACTCTATGTGGATGTCCGCATCTTAAATGGGCGGAAACATCCCTTCCACACCCCCCCACCCCTGTCCACGCTAGTCCCCGGATCTCTAGGGCTTCGTGTTCGTTACGGAAGGATTTGTTGATTCGTCGCGCCGCCCAGAAGCTCCCGGCGCCAAATTGGAGCTCTCTCATTCTGTGTACAACAAGCTCCCACCATGTTACAGCTATGGCACCTATCGGCGCTTGCTATAGCTTGTCTGTTTCTGTCATTCGCCTTTGGAGAGGATCAGAAGGTCCTAGCCGAGAATGCGAGACTCTCGAACGAATCACTGCTATGGGGCCCCTACAGACCGAACCTCTACTTTGGTGTAAGACCACGGATACCCAAAAGCCTGACGACAGGGTTGCTCTGGGCGAAGGTGGATAGTTTCGAGAGCGTGCAGAACAGTACGCTTCTCTTGTCTTTTCTCCCAGAGCTCAAGGGTGCAATTGACTAACGTTGAATCGCTCCTAGACTTCCGCCACACATGTGAGCAACACGAAGGTATGGCCGGCTATGGCTGGGACGAATACGACGTTCGCCTTGGCGGCCGCCAGACCATTCACGATGCGGGCAACAGCATAGATATTACCACCGAGTTTGTCAAGATCCCTGGAGGACAGCACGGCGGAAGCTGGGGCGTTCGGATCAAGGGCACACCCAGGGAAGATGCGCCGCCGCGACTGATGAGCACTGTGATTTTCCACGCTGCAATGGAGGGCTTTGGGAGCTTGAATGTCCAAAGTGAGAGAAATGATCTGGGGGTTGAGGAGACGGTCGTGATGATTGGGTCGAGTAACGAGCTGGGAGATTTTACGCTGGAGGTTACGGAAGGACCAAGTACGAACAAGCATCCTCCGCCGAGCCATAAGAGTTATGGGGCGAAACCGTTGGATAGGACTATTGTTCAAAGCTTGCAGGTGCCAGAGGAGGCGCTGTGGCAGGCCAAACGTACGTTTTTGCTGGACGTTCTTATTTGAAGCGTTCATGATTCGAGAGTGTTGGCTGACTTGATATTTCTTTGAGTGCAGAAATCATTCTTAATCAAATGAAAGAGGAGATTGATAAGATGGTCGCAGTATACGGGGCCGAGAATGCTCCACCGCCATGGTCGACATTTACCGTTGCCAACAATATCCAGGAAGGGAACATGCATGTTGTGCAGAAGGTCTTTGAGGGCCCTTTTGAGGTCAGTCATGTTCAATTGTGAGGTATGCTTTGGCTGTCAACTAAGTGCTTGCGACAGTTTGATATTATATACTCTTCTGGTTCTGCGGAAGCCTCCGTGACCTGTATGTTGATACTCTATCTTCCTGTATGGATTTGGCTAATTCGACCAGCGGAAAATCTGGATGGCGCAATCAAAAAGGCGACCAAGGCTTTCTCCGAACGCTTTTCAAAAATGCTTGCCCCCAAAGCTCCATTCCACAAGTCAAAATATCAAGCATTTGCACATTCAATGTTCTCCAATTTGATAGGGGGCATCGGGTATTTCTATGGAGATGCAGTCGTCGATCGATCGTACGCACCTGAGTATGAAGAAGAGAATGAAGGGTTTTGGCAGGAAACAGCAGAAGCCCGGGCACGCCAAGGGTCAATCAGACTCGAAGGCCCCTCCGAGCTGTACACGAGCATTCCATCGCGACCATTCTTTCCTAGAGGGTTTCTATGGGACGAAGGCTTTCATCTGATCCCTATCGCAGACTGGGATATGGACCTTACGTAAGCTTCCATACCGATTACCTGTAGAGCACTGCTAACTACCAGCAGCCTCGATATCGTCAAAAGCTGGTTCAGCCTCATGGACGATGACGGATGGATTGGACGGGAACAAATCTTGGGCCCGGAAGCTCGCAGCAAAGTTCCCCAGGAGTTTCAAGTCCAATACCCACACTACGCAAATCCGCCAACCCTCTTCCTCATATTTGATTCTCTCATCGACAAGTTACAAAGCAAAAGTGCCCCGACAGAAGCGAACGACCTAGACCAATTGCGCAGCGCCCATCTCCGGAACCCTGACATCGCCATATCCTACCTCCGCACCCTCTACCCCCTCATCAAACGCCATTACTTCTGGTTCCGCAAAACCCAATGGGGCGACATCAAATCGTACGACCGTGAAGCCTTCTCCTCAAAAGAAGCATATCGCTGGCGTGGAAGAGACACCCGCCACATCCTCACCTCGGGTCTGGACGACTACCCGCGTGCGCAGCCCCCTCATCCGGGAGAGATACATACGGATTTGATCAGCTGGATAGGCATGATGACGCGTTCGCTAAGACGAATTGCTGAGACAATTGGCGAAGATGACGACACAAAGGAGTTTAAAGGGTACGAGACGGCTATTATGAGAAATATCGATGATCTGCATTGGAACACAAATGAGCAAACTTACTGCGACGCCACCATTGACGACTATGAAGAAAGCGTGCATGTATGCCACAAGGGCTACATCTCCATCTTCCCCTTCCTGACCGGCCTGCTACCCCCTGACAGCAAGCGGCTCAAACCCATCCTCGATCTCATCGCTGACCCAGAAGAGCTGTGGACACCGTATGGGATCCGTAGTTTGAGCCAAAAAGACGAGTTTTACGGCACAGAGGAAAACTACTGGCGCAGTCCGGTGTGGATGAATATAAATTACCTCGTCGTAAAGGCACTGTACGACACTGCACGAACCGAGGGGCCGCATAAAGCACAGGCTACTAAGATGTACACGGAGCTAAGGAAGAATCTTGTGGAGAATGTCTTCAAGGAGTGGGAGAGGACAGGGTTTGCATGGGAGCAGTACAATCCAGAGACGGGGCAGGGGCAGCGGACGCAGCACTTTACTGGGTGGACGGCGCTGGTTGTGAAAATAATGAATATGCCGGATCTGGGTAAAGGTGAGATTAAGGATGAGCTGTAGCTTTTTTGGACTACAGAACCTGTAAGTTAGCTGTACTAAGATTTTCTTTCTATGGATTGTTAAATACTCTAGAAGGAAATATATATCGTTCAATCAAGTTTGAAGCCACTCGGCTCTCGCTTTGACAGTCAAATATCGATCGCCGTAAATGGACCTCGGCTCATTGCTTCCCGTCAACATTTCGTTGCTCCCTCTCCGCAGATAACTTACCCCATACCGTTAGCCAATCCATTTTGGCACGGACGAGCTACGAGTAGCAGCCTGTGTTGATATGTTCACAGCGTGGTGCTGCGCATATTCAATACTCATGCCTTGATCTACTGGCAAATCTATAAACCATTGATCAACCTCCAACGACCAGCTCTCTGCCGAACAGCATCGCCATACTCATCTACCAAAATGTCTACTCCCGAGGAGCAGATCAGTTTCACCACCCATGGCAAGATTGCTATCATCACTTTAAATATCGAGAAAAAGCTCAATGCCCTCACCCAAGACCTTTACTACCGCCTTTCCTGCTTGTTGCGGGAAGCCGCAAGGCGCGATGACATCTACATCACCATCCTAACTGGGAAAGGCCGCTTCTTTTCCGCGTGAGAACTGTCAAGCGACCTTTAAGGCTATGAGAATACTGATAAGGCCTATAGTGGCGCTGATGTTACTGCCTCTCGCACAATGGCAGAAGGAACTGATGTTCGCCGCGAGACCCTTCGGAATTTCGTGGCCAACAACCTCGAAATTACCAACGCCTTTTACACTCACCCCAAGATCCTCGTTACAGCACTCAATGGCCCTGCCGTCGGTCTCTCCGCTGCCCTCATTGCCTTTTCTGACTTCATCTACGCTGCTCCGCATGCGTTTCTCCTTACGCCTTTTACAAGCTTAGGGCTCGTGGCCGAAGGCGGCGCGAGTAGGGCTTTTGTGCAGAGATTGGGGATCAGCAAAGCGAACGAGGCGCTGATCATGAGTAAAAGGATCACGGCCCAGGAGATGCTCCAGGTTGGGTTCGTGAATAAGATAATTCAGACCGGCAAGAATGAACAGGAGACATTCTTAGCCGAAGTGTTGAAAGAAGTGGAGGATAGATTAGGGAATCACTTGAACAATGATAGTTTGGTCAGGGTCAAAGCTTTGATCAGAAAGCCGGAGAGAGAGATGATGGATGGGCAGACGGTTGCGGAAGTTTTAGGCGGCTTGGAAAGATTTGTGAGTGGGATACCGCAGGAGGAGTTCAGAAAAATAGCGAATGGAGAAAAGAAGCATAAGCTATGAAGGGCCAAACCGTCAATCTAGTAAGAAATCTTGGACATCCGACCTTTAACATCATCAGCTTCGTAAATCTAGAACGCAGCTTTCCAGAATACAATGACCATCTCCTAGGCTGTAGAGGTGTAAAGAAGGGGTTTTCTCAAAAATAATAGAAGCTTCTGATACGCTCGAAGATGTTTTGGTGTCAGCCAATACAATATAGTGTGGTTGCCTCAGCTTGGCAATCAAGATCCATGATTTGCTGGATGGCTGCTACTAGAACATGCAGCTTGCGTCGCACAGCGTACAAATCCCGGCAGCATGCGTCGACAAACAGCCAGCCTCACTGATGGTTCCGTTTCCGAATCTGGAACACGATCAGAGATGTGAGACGGATCTCGACCATCGCTGTTCGCTTCGACAGCCCTTCCAGTGCCTACTTCTGAAGATTCTCATATGCTTCCGATAATATATAGAATGAACCTAACTTTACAGACCCTCAGAAACTAACACACCTTGAGAATGCAGGCACTGAATAGCTCAATGACCGCAATACAGGCTGGGGACTCGTCCCGTGCTACTAAGCTTTCCAGATTCTTCAATTCTGTCATCCATGGAGAACGAACACTGAAAAACGTCAAGGACGGGGACCTCTTCATAGAGTCCCTGTGCGGGCAATCAGATCCAGCCACTGGTATCGAAAAGGTGATCTCCCAGTCTCAGGGTCTAAGTTCCATACAGGCATGTATGCGACTTGATGTTTCTGCTAGATTCTTGAATGGCCAGGCGACGGCGCTCCTTCAGTACATCCAGGACCCAACTTTGAAGGCTATTTGTGGGGGGGACTTCCTACAACGTTTGATATTGCATATAGCGGAACCGCCGATCTTTTGGAACGCATTTGTCCGTTCTTATCGTGAAGGAAGCCTGTCGCTAGATGCACAACAGTGTTTTGGGTGGCTATTGCTAGAGCTGATCTCCCTTCCTCCCGATAAGTGTACCAAATACCAGGAGATTGCTAGAGAAACATCCATACAAGGTTCACTTCTCAATTCTCCGCAATTTGAAATTCGCACGGTGGGCCAGAAGATCAAACACATCCTTTCTGCTTTTGAATCCATAAATCTCTCTAGCGGCGTTCTCGGTCCTGGAGGACGGCATGACAATGACTTTGTGGACTTTCGGCAGATATCAATTCCGCCTACAGCTGATGAGCTTACGTCCACAGAACCACCTTTCCTCCGTGTTGCTGATGCAGTCGAAGACCTAAGCGGGAACGATAATCGACTAGCTGCGCACCTCGATAATCAATTTCGGCTTTATCGTGAGGATATGCTAGGCGAGATGCGAGAAGAGCTACAGATCGCGCTGGGCAAGAAGAAAGGGCGTCATAAAGGTATTGTCATAGACGGTTTTACTGTCCTTGATATTGACTGCGGGGCTCCAACAAAGCGCCGGCCATGGGGGTTGCAACTCCAGTGCAAATCCGATATGCGTCAATTAGTCCATGTAAAGACAAGATATCGCAAAGCCTATCTCCTGGAAAATCGCAATATCTTCAAACATCAGTCATTGGCATGTCTCATCCTGGACAGTGAGCTTGCCGCTTTCCCAACCATTCATCGGGACATCGACCTTCTGGAAAAGGTACCCCCTGTTGTCACATTGCAGTTCGTGGGTGAGATGAGCACCTCTAAAGCATTGCTGAAATTGAAGACAGCCAGAGTTATTCGGCTGGTTCAGATCGATACCGCAGTTTTCAGTTACGAGCCTATCCTGAGGAGATTACAAGAACTCAATCAACTGCCCCTTATCGATGAATTACTGTTCTGGAGCGCTGAAAGCTCCATCAATCAACCTGTATCTTTGCCCACTAGTCTAATTGAGAATATCGAGGCGAATCCTGATCAGGATCTTCGGGTCATACTCAAAACGCCACAATCGATCCAATTAGATGATTCGCAGACTAGATCTCTATTATCAGGGCTTCGGCAACGAGTTAGCTTGATCCAAGGGCCACCTGGTATTTCCCAGGCATGCCGTTGTATTTTCCTTGATGAACTGACCATTACTCTGCAGGAACTGGAAAGTCTTTTATCGGGGCACTCATCGCGAAAACCATCATCAAATTCTCCAAAAGAACTATACTTGTTGTAACATTCACCAACCATGCTTTGGACCAATTCCTCGAAGATCTTCTAGACATTGGTATACCGCAAGAACACATGGTGCGAATTGGAGGCAAGTCGACGCCACGGACAAAGCCATTGGGCCTCTATGAACAGTTGACAACATTTAAGCAAGATAAAGCGTCTTGGACCAGGATTGAAGAGCTGAGAACGGAGGCGAACCAGTTGGCGGATCGCTTACAGAAAGCTTTCGACAACTACAGGTCAACAATTATTCAGAAAAGCGACATAATGGAATATCTGGAGTTTCTTTCGGAGGGTCCACCCTTTTATGAGGCTTTCACAGTACCACTGGCCCAGGACGGGATGACCCGCGTGGGAAAACGGGGCAAATCCGTCAATACGTTTTATTTACTTGACAGATGGTCTAATGGCCACGACGCAGGTATTTTCTCGCATCGCGTGCTTGGGAGTTCGCACAGTGTATGGAAGATGGTTCCTGCGGCAAGATACACTGCAATCACGCAATGGAGGGAAGAAATGCTCAAAGAGCAAGTTTCGGAGATGTATCGAATTGCGGATACGTACAATGATAGTCAGGGCAAGCTTGACGCCATGTTCAACAGGAAGAACGGACATATATTGAATCAGAAACGCATAATTGGATGCACAACCACAGCGGCAGCAAAGTACAGTCACGACCTTCAGGCAGCGTCTCGGGACGTTCTTCTGGTCGAAGAAGCCGGTGAGATACTTGAAAGCCACATTCTTACAGCGCTCGGGCCGAAGACTCAGCAATTGGTCCTCATTGGTGACCACAAACAATTGCGGCCGAAAGTGAATAATCATCTCCTCAGTGTAGAAAAGGGGGAAGGTTACGATTTGAATAGGTCTTTGTTTGAGAGACTCATCTTAAAAGGCTACCCACACCACACACTTTTGAAACAATACCGGATGCGCCCAGAGATATCCGCGCTCGTTCGCTCTCTGACGTACCCTGACCTTGTTGATGCTCCCAAAACTTTGGGTCGTCCCGATCTTCGCGGTTTTCAGGACAATCTTATCTTCGTCAATCACACCCGTCCAGAAGACGAAAGCCGAGAGATCGTGAGTGAGAAGGACATGACTTCTCTGTCATCTAAGCGAAACCTCTTTGAAGCCGAAATGGTCTTGAAATGTGTGCGATATCTTGCGCAACAAGGCTATGGTACGGAAAAGCTCGTTGTTTTAACACCTTACCTTGGGCAACTGCAGCTACTACGAACGGTGTTGAGCAAAGAAAACGATCCGATTTTGAATGATCTTGACTCGTTTGATTTGGTCCGCGCTGGTCTTATGCCCGCCGCAAGTGCAAAACTATCGAAGCGACCCATAAAACTGTCAACAATCGGTAAGCGGCACTTTTCCATTGTCCTCCTATCCACATGGACGGGTCTTCGTCAAGCCACAATGGCATATTAAATTTCTATGCGCATGATAGGTCTACCATTGAGGGTATTGCTGATGCTCGAATGGAGTCTTTGACACGAGATCGCTATTTTCCTTTGAAGCTAAGGCTGTGTGATCTACTCTTTCCTTAGTTTTGTCGTGGATTTTCGTTGTGTCTTCTAAGGCTAACTTATAACCACGACCCGATATAGATAACTACCAAGGCGAAGAAAGCGAGGTGAGCTGCTTCTCTCATTATGTCTGTGTATCAGATCTAATCCATCCTACTACAGATCGTCATCATAACTCTGACCCGGAGCAACGCATCTGGCGACATTGGGTTTATGGCTTCTCCCGAACGTCTGAATGTACTCTTGTCCCGAGCACGTAATGCACTAATCATGATTGGAAATGCACAGACCTTTCTAAAATCTAAAGGAAAGAATCTCTGGTCTCGATTCTTTGGACTCCTCACAAGTGATGGCCACATCTACGATGGATTTCCTGTCAAGTGTGATAGGCACAGAGATAGAGTGGCACTCTTACGGGCACCTATTGACTTTGGAAATGAGTGTCCTGATGGGGGTTGTAAGGAGCCATGTGGAGTGATGCTCAGTTGTGGCATTCACCTGTGTCCCCAACAATGCCACCAGCTTTATGATCACTCGAAGATGGCTTGTGAACATGTGTTGAATTCGAATTGCCCGAAAGGCCACATCAAGCGATGGAAATGTCACGCAGCAATCCCTATAGCTTGCCCTAAGTGTGAAAAGGAAGCTAAAGATCTTCAGCGGAAGGTGGATAAGGCGTTTGAAGAGCAGCGGAGACGAGACCGAGAAGCACAAGAGCATCTTAGGCAGATGGCGGAATTACAAGACCAGATGGATGTTGCAACACAGAATATACGTGACGTGCAAGTCGGCAAAGAGAGAGCGCAAGCAATCCAGCAGAAGCAGAAGGACATCGCAGCGGCTCTTGCTTCGGCTAAAAAGATATCGGCTCCTACTCCTACTATGCAGCCACTGAGGAGCGTTCAAAGATGGGCGATCCTCAACCAAGTCCACAGAAGTCATCATTCCAGCATGATATATCCAAGCTCGCCGATGCCCGACCGTTGAAGTCTCAAGACGAATCTCCTGCAGCACAAGACTGGCAGCGCCAGAAGGATGTAGAAAATGCAAGCAACGATGCTATTGATTCGATCATGGGAATGATTGGACTGGAAGATGTCAAGTCCCAAGTTCTCAGGATAAAAGCCAAGGTCGATCTGAGTTTGCGACAAGGTACAGATGTAAAAGGGGACCGTTTTAACATAGCTCTGTTGGGGAATCCCGGAACAGGTATGTATGGTATCTCCAAAGTATAATCCACTGGTTAGTTGTTACAACAACTGCAGATCAAGGGATTGTTCACTCGTCTTGTTTCCGATTCACTACGCCTCGAACTATGACGATTCCAATTGGTCATATTCTGATTCAGTGTCTAGGGAAAACAACCGTCGCTCGACTTTATGCAAAGGCGTTGACAACCCTTGGTGTCCTTCCTGGACTTGCGTTCAGAGAGACAACGGGCTCACGTCTCGCCAACGAGGGCGTAAATGGAATCAAGAAGCATATAGAGGAAATTCACAATGCTGGAGGAGGTACCCTGTTTGTCGACGAAAGTTATCAGCTTACAGATCAGCACAACCTCGGAGGACGCCAGGTTCTGGACTTCTTGTTAGCCGAAATGAAAAACAACATCGGAAAGATTGTCTTCATCGTCGCTGGTTACAATAAAGAGATGGAGAAGTTCTTCGAGCATAATCCAGGACTAAGCAGTCGGGTTCCATACAGACTGCAATTCGCGGACTACGAGGATGGGGAGCTCCTCCAGATGCTAATTACGATCATAGACAAGAAGTATGGCGGGAAGATGGAAGTCGTCGATGGAAAAGATGGCCTCTACTTGCGCATAGTTGCCCGGCGTGTCGGCAACGGCCGGAACCGTCCTGGTTTTGGTAATGCGAGAGCGCTACAGACAACGTTTGCAAGAATCACCGAACGTCAAGCGGACCGAGTCAACCATGAACGCAAGCAGGGACTGACGCCTGATGACTACATGCTTTCCCGGGAAGATCTCATAGGCCCGGATCCTTCCTCCGCTACCTTGAAAAGTAAAGCATGGGAAAAGCTTCAAGAACTGACAGGCCTTAGTGCTGTGAAGGAATCGATTCGACACATGATTAGCCGCATTAGCATCAACTACAAACGGGAACTGGCAGAACAATCTCCTATTGAAATTTCCCTTAACCGTGTCTTTCTTGGTTCTCCAGGCACTGGAAAGACCTCCGTCGCTAAACTGTACGGCCAGATCCTGGCTGACCTTGGTCTCTTGAGCAATGGTGAAGGTGAGTTTGTTCCGTTACGGGTGAGCAGTTATAAGCTACAATACTAATTTCTACTTGGAATAGTCGTCGTCAAGAACCCCTCGGACTTCATTGGTAGTGTCTTAGGGCAGTCGGAGCAAAACACCAAGGCGATCCTAGCCACAACGTTAGGCAAAATTCTCGTCATCGATGAATTTTATGGCCTTTATTCTGGAAATGGTGGGACTGGTAACCAGAGCGATCCCTTCAAGACAGCAGTGATCGATACAATTGTTGCCGAAGTACAAAGCTCCACCGGTGAGGATCGATGCGTGCTTCTCCTTGGGTACAAAGACCAAATCACCACGATGTTCGAGAACGTTAATCCAGGTCTATCACGGAGGTAAAGCAAAACGACTTTTTCTAGATTTTACTTTGCAATGCGTTTACTGAATCGGTGATTTAGGTTCGCCATCGATAATGCTTTCAATTTCGAAGACTTTACAGATCAAGAGCTACTCGAGATACTTGAACTGAAGTTAAAACTTCAGGATCTTGCGGCGACCAAAGAAGCAAAGTCTGTAGCCATTGAGGTACTAAGTCGTGCTCGTGTCCGCCCGAATTTTGGAAATGCTGGCGAAGTAGAAAACCTACTTAGCTCCGCGAAAGGCCATTGGCAAACCAGACAGTCTGCCAAACCTTCGACAGACCATTCTTTTAACGTCATTTTCGAACCACAAGACTTCGACCCCGATTTCGACAGGGGCTCCCACGCAACTACCAATCTGCAGAAATTGTTCGAAGACGCAGTTGGCTGTGAAGGCATCATTGCGAGGTTGGGAGGATATCAGCAGATGAGACAAGCGATGAAAGCTCGAGGAATATGCTCCCGGGGGATGATCCCCACTAATTTTTTATTCAAAGGGCCTCCAGGTATATCTTCCGAATGTTTTAGAATACTAGTATGGCCTCGCAGTTTCTGATAGGGTTTATAGGGACTGGGAAAACCACCACCGCACGAAAAATGGGTCAGGTATACTATGACATGGGCTTCTTATCCAGCGTTGAAGTCATTGAGTCCTCTGCCTCCGAGCTCATCGGGCAATTTGTTGGACAGACAGGCCCCAAGACTAGAGCAGTACTCGAAAAAGCCCTTGGGAAAGTCCTTTTGATAGATGAAAGTTACAGGCTTTCGGGAAGCTCGTTTGGAAATGAAGCTCTTGATGAGTTGGTTGATCTACTTACGAAGCCAAAATTCGTAGGTAAAATTGTTGTTATTCTTGCCGGATATGCCAAAGAAATCAACGACCTACTTCCCCTCAACCCAGGTCTATCAAGCCGCTTTCCGGAAGAAATCATCTTCCCAAATATGAGCCCGGGGTGTTGTTTGCAGATACTGGAACGGAGCCTTAAACAGAAAGAAATAGAAGCACCAGTTTTAAGGGACATCAAAAGTCCTGACTACAAGAGTATGGTAGGTTTGCTGAAAGAGCTAGCTTCCACGCCAAATTGGGGAAACGCTAGGGATATCCAGACACTGGCGAAGACAATGATAGGATCTGTTTACCAGGCCATCTCGACAATGACAGGTTCCCTTAGCATTTCTCCCGAGGACATACTCACCTGTACGAGGACTATGCTTGCAGAAAGGCAAAGTAGAGCAGCTAGTCTACCATCTTCAAATCTGTCGGCTTTTCCACAACAACCAGCCCAAAGCCTGGATCAACCACCGCCAGCCAGGCATGCCGTTTCCGCCGCTTCTGCGACAGACCAATCCGTCCCCAGCCTAGATGATCATGAGTCTCATGTCAACCAAACCTCAGAAGAACGGGACCCAGGAGTTTCAGACCAGATCTGGAACCAGCTTCAAGCAGACCAACAAGCTGCCGACCGCGCCCAAAAGATCGCCGAAGAACAGCTTCAGAGGCAAGAACAAGATCTTGTCCTCGCCAAAGCACTAGAAACCGCGAAAACCGCCGAACTCGCCAGACTCGCGCAACAAAAGGCCAAAGACGACGCAGAGATGAACGAGCTCAAGCGCCAACGCGAAGAAACCCGCTTGCAAGAGCAGATGGCGCGAATTGCGCGTGAACAGGCATTGGCGGAGTTGGAAAGGGTACGGATGGAGCAGCAGAAGAGAAAAGAGCAAGAGGCGAAGGCGCAACAACAGTTGAGGGAGATGGGGGTCTGTCCGGTAGGATATAGGTGGATTAAGCAGGGTGGGGGATATAGGTGCGCTGGGGGAAGTCATTGGGTTAGTGATGGGCAGCTTGGGATTTGAGGGGTGTGGTCATGCTTGTGGCATAGATAGATTGTAACGTGATGCCTTTTCTTGTTGGCAAGTTGGGTTTCGAATGATCTCGGAGTTTTGGCATCTTAAAGAAAGGAGATATTTGAATCAACTTCTCTTCCATCTTTGCTATTTAACGATTTCACAGGGAGGTCAATGGCGACAGGCACCAGCAATTGGAAAGGACGGTACTTAAAGATCTTAGAGATCCAATTCACGTGACATCTTCTTCTAGCGGCCTTCTCACGCGGGGTGTCGAAGCCTTGCCGAGAACAAGGTCCAATATTATTTGATCTTTCTCCACCAGAGGGTTTCTAAACGCGAACAGCGTTCCAATTATGTCGATTCCACGCCTAAGTTTCCTCTATCCTCAATTCTTCAAGCCCGCGAGATTATGTGAATCAGCCTTGGCTCAGCGGTCTTCGCGAATTGTGCCAAAGCGCCCGCAAAAGCAATGCTTCAGCACCACCCATCGCCGTGAGCAAGAGACCTACGCCCAGCGATATGGCTCCGCGGCAGAGCCATTGCCACCTCCGTTAGCCCCCAATGACCTAGGCCGGCAAAGAGCGCTGGATAGTATCGAGAAAGAGATCTCATCGTCAGCGTCTATTCAAGAGGGGGAAAAGGCGGGGCCTGCTAAAGAGCCCGCGAAAGCTGCGCAGCAAAACGGAACCAGCTCTCAGAATGAGTCGAAGCCCGAGGAGGAACCACGACCCGCTGAGCTCGATACGAATGAAGCCAAGGCGAAGGAACTCGCCGATTCCCCACAGAAGGAAGCCATCAGCAAACCTCTCGACCGGGTTCTGCAAATCGAGACCCCCACTGAGACGGAGAATGAAGAGGAGCAAAAACCGCCTCACCTCGAAGCACCGCGCTATGTCCACCATTTCGATACTTATACCCTAGTCCGCGATCTCGCAAAAGGCGGTTTCACCGAAGCGCAAAGCGTGATGCTCATGAAAGCCGTCCGGAGTCTCCTAGCCATAAATATGGAGGTTGCGCGCGCAGGCCTCGTCTCGAAATCAGACGTCGAAAACGTAATATGCCCCAAACCCAACTCCTCCCTTTCCCCCTCTTCCCACCCCCACCACCTCGCTAATCCCCTTCTCCCCCCCTTACAGAAGAACTACCTCTTCCGCGCCGCCTGCTCCGAACTGCGCACCGAAATCCTCAACACGCGCAAATCTACCTCGGAGAAAATGACCACCCAGCGCGCGCACCTGCAGTACGAAGTCGACATCCTCTCGCAGCGCTCGTCGTCCGAAAGCCTGGCGCTCAAAGACGACTTGCGCGGGCTGCTCAACGACCGCAAGATGGCTGTGCGTATGGAGCAGCAGCAGCTGGAAAGCCAGATCCAGGAGCTGAATTACAAGATCACGGTCGCGCTGAACAGCGATAGTAAGAGCGAGGTGGAGGGGTTGAGGTGGGTGCTGACAAGGAGGGCGGCGTTGGCTATTGCTGGGTTTGCTTGTACGTTGTACCCCCTTTCTTCCCTTTCATACCCCCAGCTCCCATCCATCCTCCACCCCGCCCACAACTAACACCCCCACAGTCTTCGTCCTCTCCGCCCTCCGCTACTCCTCCTACAAAACACACGAAAAAGAGCGCCAAAGCGCTTCCTCCTCGTCCTCTTCGTCAACAGGGGGTTCTCATACCGTTCCATCGCGAGAAATGAGCACCCAGACCGGGGAGCCGGATGTTGATGCTGTGCTGGCGGGGGCGGGGTCGGGGTTGGGATAGTGTGGTTGATGGGAGGGCGGAGGGAGACGGAGGGGGAGACGGAGAGAAGAAGAGGAAGAGGATGATACCCACCATTTTTTTGGAACCGTAAGATTCATGGAGAAAGGATATAGATATTGGAATCCATATTCTCTAGTTTTGGACTTCGCAGCGAGATTAGGTCGTCCATAACGACAGATGCCACGCTACGACCATAGATTCTTTCATGGATGACAATAGGCTTTTCCTCGTGTCGTGGGATCCTTATATCATAACCCACGAGCAAAATTGATATGCTCTTATCTCTTATCCTAATGGTCCCTCCCATGCTCAGAGTCCACGAAACGCCCCCTCCATCGCGATGCCCACCCGCAGCCAGAACAAAACGAAAAGCCACCCCCACACCTACCCCGACCCCGACCCCGACCCCGACCCCTTCTCTTTCCTCTCCTTTCCATTTCTAGCTCCTCCTTCCCCCAGTTCCCCAACCCCCCTCCCCTCACGCGCCCCCAAAACTCATCGTCAGTTTAATCCTCGCCTCCCTAACCTCCTCCCTCTCATCCTTCCCTCCCCTCCTCCCCGCAGCCCCCCCCTCTCTAATCACCCCCTCCATAAACCCCCTCTGCTGTCGACTCATTTTCGCCACCACAGCTCGAAACGCCGCTGAGTGTGCGCTTGCGAGTTCAAGGAGGCGGGTTGCTGTTTCTTGATACAGTGTTTTGTTTGCGACTTGGGCGTCTGGTTCGGTAGCGGAGGCGCGGGAGAGCAGCATCGGGATGATGATGGTGAGGGCTGCGGCCGCGGCGGATGGTTCGAGGGCTGTGGTGAAAGAAGTTAAAGCGTGCGCGGTGAGGGAGCGTACGTTCCCCGGGTCGGGTTCTGAAGTGTCGATGGTGAATCTGACGAGGCGGGGAAATACATAGCGCGCGACGGCCTCGTCTATGGGGTTCTTAGGCGTGACCAGAAGCACAGAGCGCAAGCACCCGGTTGCGACCTTCGCAAGACCGAGATCATGGAGGTAGTCTAGCATCCCATCCAGGAGACGGTTGATCAGCGGATCGTTGGGGGCAAAGGCCCGGGAGGCGGTGGTGAGAAGGATGGTGCATGCGAGGAGAGTGTTTTTGGCACATGGAAGCGAAGCTTCGGTTTCACGGCGTTGTGCGTTACATAGGATGGAGAGGAATCGGTGTAGGCAGCCGCGGAGCTGGCCGGTGACAGTGTGGGACGGGGAGGATGTTAGAGGGAAGATGCTTTGAACGAAGCGTCGGAAGATGGGAAGGGCTTGAGGGACAATAGTGGCTTGGCAGACACCGGTGCCGAGAATCGTAGCGAAGATGTGGAGAATGCTGGCGTGAAGGTCGGTTTTGATAATTGAAGGGAAAATTTCTGAGGCGTCGACGAGAGCTCCGAGAGACAGTTGAACCAGGGAAACGGATTCATCGGTGACTTGGGGACGGGCTGAAGTGTGTTCTGCTAGGTTTGGAATTACGCTGGCGAGGACTAGAACAATGATTCGGGTGAGTTCGAAGAGCTGCTCTATTCCTTCCGAAAGATCCTCTCCTCCTTCTTCGTCGACTGCAGCAGAGGGATGGGCAAGGCATAGATTTCTTGCAATATCGACTATAATCATTTGAACGTCGAGCCCTTCGGTGAGTGCCAATCGATCGAAGAGCTCAATCGTCTCCGAAAATATCGCGTCCTGGAAGATGGCATTACCGGATACTGACGGTCGAAGAATTTTCTTCAAGGCGGATAGAACCCCCTGAGTCTGCACCTCGGCGCTGGGCGAATCGTTACCAGGCCGAGTGACCAAAGCTTCAATTACAATGCCGAAGAGGACAAAGAAGAAAGCAACGGGTTCGTCGCGATAATTGATGTTACTCTCGATAAGTTTCACCCCATTAATTTGCGCGTCATTGGATTTACCATCCAATGCGTCGAACACGAAACCTCTATCCTGGTCGATAAGACTTGCGATTGCATCTACGAGCTTCAGCCATGAATCTTGATAGAACTAATTCACAGTTAGTAAAGTTACGGAACATATCCCGACCTTCGCATTTACCTTCAGCAGCGTTTGCCGACTCAGAGCAGCGTAAACTGTGTCGAGACTTTCATCTATTATGGTCGGCCCAGTATTATTTGAGATGTCTGGCTCAAATCTGAGACGCGCAAATTCTTGTAACGAGGATAACCACAGGGGCGTTAACTTTGTAATGTACGGCTCCACTACCTTCACGAGGTACTTCTGCTCTTTACTGGCGACTTGGAGTTCAGCCCAAGCAGATAAAACCGCCATTCTGACCATCGTTTGCGCATTGGAGCTAAGTCCACGCAAATCGCCAACTGCCGTCTCCTGGGTATCACCTGAGGGATATTAGGAGTGACAAATACGGACAAATGTACAGGGACGCACTTGTAAAGCTCTCGAGAGCTGCCACCAAGAGCTTCAATATTCTTCCCATGCGATCGACATCTGTCACAAGCCCTGTAGCGATGAAGGTAGCGCAGACGTTCACGGCTGCTGAGGCGAGATCTGGCGAAGAGTCGGCACTGAACGCAGGTGTCAGTGCCGAGCTGATCTGCGCCTGGTATTGCTCCAACAGTAGAGCTTCTGAGAAGTCAGGATCGGGCATGGTCCCGAAGATCTATGACTTGTTAGCCTTTGGTCTTGGTCTACTCACGGATGTGTTGCAATACCGTCAAAACCTGATCAATAAGTCTGAGACCACCAACGCAGAGCTCAACCACTGAAGATGTCGAGGCGAGGAATGCCATCCGAATTACATCGGCAATTCTCTGCTGCAGCGCGTGACCTGCCGCTGAATCAGGGTCTAACTCCATATCTCTACCGATCATTGCTATCATGTCGCTTAAACATTGCATTGCGAATGATCTGACTTGCCAGCGCAACAATTCTTTAGTAGCTTCTGATGCTGTAATGGAGTTTTGGTCCTTCCCTTCACCTGTGTTAAACCCAGCTGCTTCTTCGTCTTGAATCTCTGATATAATGGCCGGCTTTGTATTCTCACGTGGCGATACCTGAGCCTGCCTTGACGTGGTCTTGGTCAGAACCTGTTGGCAGCGCATGACCCACTTGCTGGCCAGTGAGAGACTCGATTGCCTGAGCCAGGCTTGGATGATATTGCGAATTCCTTCCTGGTCAGGGTTGTCGTTGAGGGTAGACCAAATCTGGTCTTCTAGGCCTTCGTCGGCAAGCTGAAGAATTCGTTCGGCATCACGTCGCATCAGGTTATACAGACCGTCGATAGCGATCTCGCGTAGCAACTGCTGTCGAGAACGAAGACACTTTTGCAGTTGACGTACATAAGCTGGAAAGTCGACATGCGCGGAATCGTAGAGATGCACATGCTCCCAAGCGCGCAAACCCTCTGCTTGAACCATAAGTAAATCATCGATTTCGAATTGCCTGACCAAGGTAATCATAAGTTCACGAGTTTTACTCATGTCCTGCAAGTCGGGGCCAAGGACGTTGATAAGAGAATCAACATTGTGAGCGATCATGACAGTGGTCGGCAATTCCAGTTCATAATTCGACGTTGCGGATATAGCAGATTCTTCATTGTGAGTATCGCAGGTCCACAGTTGGGCGAGAAGACCCAGCGTACTCGATACATACCCCGAAAAAGTCAAACCTGCAGAATCAGCAACTTGAGACAACGCATCAATTGCGCTAAAGTGTACGGCAGGATTCGGATCGCTACACAATGACATGAGGATACCGTGAATCTTCTTGAGATGGAAGCCAGCCGCCATTCCACCAACATGTACGTGGATCGAACCCAAGGCCATTGCACAGCCCGCTCGAGCATTGGGGTCTCGATTCGATACGATCACATCGATCAAAGCGTTGATCTCGTTCGAAGTAAAAGTATTCCCGGAACTGTTGCATAGCCTGCCCAAGGCCTCATAGGCGACTTGGCGAATACACCTATCTTGATTAATTACTAGAGCCTATGACAATCATCAGTAGGTTGGATTAATATTTGGTATCACGGAAATACTAACACGTAAGAGTTCTTGAAGGCATCGTTCGACGGTCGGATGTCTCAAGTCTCCGTGTTCGCCAACCGTCTCACCTACAGCAACCTTGAGAGCACCCAAAAGCGCCATAGCGGCGTTGGCGGTGATAGCGGCTTTGCGGCCGGGATCTCTTTGCAGCGTTCCCGAGGATAGGCAGGTAGCTAGCTGTTCTAGTACACCCTCCTGGATACTTGGACTTTGAAGAGGAAGCGCCGTGGCAAACAGAGCTATAGCGGAGTTGACAACTTCTGTGGCCGGTGGATCAGGGAGGTCTTTCAGATCTTCTTGCGCCTGCGTGTAGAGATAGATAGAGTCATGCTCACGAGCTCCACAAATAGGGGTCAAAATCTATAGCAATCAGCAGACATACCCCTTACAGGACCCAAGTCCACATACCGCCTCATCAAATACGGAGAACTCGCTACTTGGAATAAATGAATGAGATAACCTCGATGTGTTGTGCTCTCCTGGCAAAGACCTGATGAACGGGCCTTGTATCAAGCCTGATACACCAAACCCAGAATTATCCGCAACATCCCAGATACTATCAAAGTTGCCAGAGGCGTTAGCAATTGATAAGCCTAACGATCCAGGAGTATAGCTGCCAGGGTCGGCAAATAACGTTACCGCCAGTGTCAGAAGCTTTGAATGCGTCAATAACTCGCCACCGGCATGAGGAATTAAGTTGACCAATCTTGCGTAACATTGAAGAACCCTTCTGCGGACCATCAAGGTAAGGTCTTGGATTTGAAGCGAAGTGCCGCTTTGGCGGAAGGTAGTGTCGATAGTCTTCGGAAGTGGTAACGTGTCCAAAAACTCAACTGTGTTCTGCAACATAGTTGCGATACGTGTAGATACATCACTCGTAACTAACTTGCTGTTGAACTCGAGAAAAGAGAGTATTGAGCCAAGAGCACACTCTCTTACATGCGTCAGGTAGCCAATCTCAGCAGACTGCCGTTGTCCGGTGTTCTCTCTCGTCAACGGCCTTGGTAAGGCGTTTCTCCAGAGCAAAAGGAGTTGCGATATGTGGATCTTAACAAAATTAGGACCAAGCGCCATAAGACCACCTATTAGAATCCACGCCACCTGGACTTGAGTACCAGATATCCGGAGTTCTGCTTGACTGCTTGACTTTAATAAATCGGTTGCTATAGAAAGTACGCGAGAGCTAATCTCCAGCGAGCTGTAAAGAGGTTGTAAGGGTGAGACACTAAGGACCGCAGAAAGCCCGTTAGCATTTCCTATACACCTGCGAGAAGTCTGTCGGCCATTGACAAGGAAGCCAAGTTCCCTGATGAGACTATTCATACAGATCGAAGCACAAGGAAGTAGTTGCTGCGGACAAGCCAGTACTAGAGCACGCAAGCAGTAAGATACATATATTTGGACGGTATAGCTTGAATGCTGTAAGACTTGGGTAAGCGCCTCACGACAGCTGTCACTAAGACCGTTGAATGCCGAGCCTAATGATTTGATGAGTGGTGCTAGAGCATCGAGTGCGCCAATTAGAGTGTGTTTGGAAGGCTGTGCCCTTTCCTTAATGACTTGAGGATAATTCTTTAGCACGCCATTGATCAGCATCTTCGCTGCACTCAGTCTACCAGTCTCTCCAAGTACCTGTGAGCCTACGCAGTCTACCAGGAGTTTGCGTACGATTTTTCTTGTCAGCAGGACCCGATACCTGTCGTGAGCAATTGACTGACTGCTCAAGAGTTCTATCATGAGGTGGTCCGCGATCCGTCCGTAGTTCGATTCTACCACTTGATTTCCTAAGTTTTTAAAGATCATTACGTAGCAGTGAGCAATAGCAGCTCTGGCGTTGTTGCTTGTGGAAGAACGTATGTATTGTACGGAGAGCTGGCCGAGCATTTCAGGAAGACCAAGCTCGAGCTTCGAAGTGTTCTTCTTTGACGACGAGGGTGATTCTGGACGTGGTAATTCACCATCCCCTTCCTCAATCGATGCTGATTGCGTTTTACTGGACTTCTTGGCTTTCTTCGCTTTAGTCAATGACGTCTCGGACGCTGCCTCCGAAAATGATTTGACCAGAGCTGATGACAGACACGAAGCAGCTGCGTGCCGAGCTGCCGGGATAGAACTATCGCAAGCTTTCCAAATTGTAGTCTTCAAGCCTTCGAAATCGTTATTGTTGTCGAAATAGGTGGTAGCTCGGATCAGCTGCCCCAGGCACTGGCACGCATTCAGCTGAACAAGTGCTGCTTTATCTCCAGAAGCTGCTGTCCTTGCTTGTTTCCAGACATCTCGCGCGACGCTCTCATCAACAGCACCTTGCAGTGCATCTACCACTTTGCCAAGTGTCTTAAAGACAGCGGCCCTAAACCCTACATGGCTCTGTGCAAACTTGATTGAACGGATCAGACTCGTGCAGCATAGGCTTGATAGGCTAATAGCGCTATCTCCAGCGGCCTTGAATATTTCCCCTAGGCAGTGCACTGCCGCATGTTTTGTTTGGAGCTCTTTCTCTCCTTTGCCCACATTTATAATTGTCAACAGCTGTTTTATTGACTCGTAGAGAGATTTGCGATCTCCCTTGTCCAATATGCGTGCAAAACATCTCCCTAGGCTATTCCGTATAACTCTCGTAGGCGCAGGAGAGGATAGACCAATTATCTGGTGGAGTTCCTTGTTCAGGAGCGTCTGCTGAGAACATAGGCCCTCATGATCTAGAGAGTCCACGTAGCTTTCAAGTTCCAGGGTGAAGGTGAATAGGTAAAGATTTTGTTGCTCTGAGGGCAGTGAGTGCAATTTCCCAACATCGAGGTTGTATCTTGACGCAATGCCATTTCTCTGCCCATTTTCAATTCCACTAATTCTGTCATTAGCGGATGGGCCTGCCTCTTGAGCTATGGACATTAGTTGGACTTGTCTCTGAGCTCTTCTACTAAGAGACTCGAGGTGAGATAGAGCTCACCTTCGATCGATGTTGATATTACGGACGCGACGTCCTAATTTAACACTCACGACACTCTAGAGTAAAGTTTATCCGAAGAATTCTCCGGCCTAATGCAGGAGCAATACATGTTCTGCCCATAGCATGAATAAAAAAAATTGTTCATGGCAACAGTAGCTCGAAGCTACATTCTATATTCCTCTAAGATCCGACCACTTGGACGATGCTTCACAACCACGAGTGTCTTGACTGCTGGACACAGTAAGTGGTCAACGATCAAACATGACAAGGCAAAGGAAGACGTTGGTTCTTCGGCGTCCACGGACAGGCCGAGCGCTGACATCACAACAGGCAGGAAAAGCCAAGCAGCGTTTTGCTACTACCCACCAAATAGCCTCAATCTCGAAACGTATGTACATAGTAGAAACGAAACTTGGCAGGACCTCTCGCTCATGCCTCAACCAGTATATGGTCCTGATCCAGCCTCCAATCCACAACTTGCCGCAGTTGTTGCTACGGCGAAGAAGCAAGGCGTGCCAAAAGCCACCATCGAGAATGCCATAGCACGAGGTCAAGGAATATCTCCAAAGGGTGCTCTCGAAAACCTGACCATAGAAGCCATGATACCGCCTTCGGTCGCAATCATTATTGAATGTCAGACGGATTCCAAACTCAAAACGCTATCAGACATTCGACTTTTAATCAAGGATTCAGGTGGTTCAGTTGCACCTACAACTCACTTTTTCCAACGGAGAGGAAGGCTAGTGTTTGAAAAAGTTGAAGGCCTAAGCGAAACAGAAATTTTCGATCAGGCTATAGAAGCACATGCAACCGATGTTCAGGTGGAAGAAGATGGCAATGTTGTTGTATATACCGAGCCAAATCAGACGGCGGCGACTGCTCAAACCTTATCAAATAATTTGGGGCTGAAGGTCCAAAGTTCAGATTTGGTGTGGGACCCTAAAGAAGAGACGAAGGTCGAAATGGAAACTACTGAGGCTCTGGATGCCTTGCTCGATCGGATACAAGACGATCCGGCCGTGCAAGGCATATACCTGAACGCCAGCAAGCCTTGACTGTATATTGGAAACGTACGAAATAACCAACAATAATAAATGTACAATCGGGATGAGCAACAAACATAGAAATAAACCCGCACATAGGAGGCATAGACAGAGTGTACACAACCAATATCGAAAATAGTAAGACTCAAGAGATCTCTCCGTGAAGGGAACAAGTATGACAGGAATACTATTGCAATGTCCACGCCCTTAAGTTTGCTTATCTGAATGATTTGAACGGCTAGGATTGACTTTCCGGCCTCCTACTCTGTAAGCCCACCCGATAGAGCAGAAAATGTCCTTAACGTCCGTACTACAAACGCCCCATAATGCGTACCTTCTCTCCTCATGCTCCACCCAAAACGCCAAGTAGTGCCTAGACCTCCACCCTATCCATCATCACACATCCACCGCATTTCCTTCCCAACCCCCCCTCTTACCCATCAAAACCCCAATCCCCCATCACTCCCCTCCCCTATCCCCTCCCCCCCCCTCCCCGCCTAACCTCCTCGCCCTCCTCTCCAACCTCCGCTCCCTTAACCTCCCCAACTCCTCCCGCAATTCCTCCCTCTCAAACGGAATCTTATGTGTCGTTTCCGGCGCGGGCCAGAAATCAGGGACCGAGAAGCGCGTGTCGAGGTTTGTGCCGAAATAGTACATCCAGGCGATGGGGAACATGATGTACATGCCGAACTGATTTTTTGGGTTAGGTGGCGGTGGGGTTGGTTTGGGGGGGGGGGGGGAAGGGAGGGGAGGGAGGGGACCGACTTTGAAGACTTCGAGGTTGGGGCCGCCCATGGTGGGGTAGATGAGAGCTTTGGAGGGTGAGTAGGGGTGGAATGGATGTCGTGGAACGTGCTGATTGTTGAATCTCGAGGTGAGGAAATGCACTAGAGACTTGATTAGCAACGCAGTTGCTTCTACTGACTGATTTTGACGCCACATCACTAGCGTGCTGAAACCTTATTTCGATTCTTTGTAAAACGATTGACTCTTTTTCCAAGGTCACAAAAGTTATCGTGACGCTAAATCTGTTACAGTTAGAGATCACGGAAGCTAAACCTATTACAGTTAGAGATCAATTTTCAATGATCGATTTTTCTATTCGACTTCGTGTTTATACTGCTTCACTTTGTTCTTCATCATTAACGACGTGCTTTTATCTTCTGCAACATGTCTTCTATATCTTCTAACAGCTTTATAAATAAGAAACGTCAGAGCAATGCTCGAAAGACTGCTGCTGTCGTCGCTCGTCACAGACAGTCTGCGTTTCAGATTCATCGAGATTCTCTCGCTCAAACGCGTTCAAGTGCTCACTCTCTTTCATCGAGAATGATGTTGCAAGATCGCGATATCAATATGAGTGTGACTTCAAAGCGAAGAAGACGTCGTTCTAGCGAAGCATTGACACAGTCGATGTCATCTTCTGTCAAGCAAAGAAAAATTGCTTCGACACAGTTGATGTCATCTTCTGCTAAGCAAAGAAAAACTGCTCAGCAGATGAAGTTTGCAAGACAGAATAATAAAGATCACTCTGATATACACAAGTTGCAGAATCAATGAAAGAAAATCAGACAGCAATATCAATGATATTGTGAAAGAGCTACGCGTTTGAATTGCACTTCATCGAGTTCTCTGCTCATTACTTCGCAGAAGCTTCGCTCAGCTTCAAGTCAATCATTGATTTCACGTCATTATGATTTGTGTATTGATTGCAATGTGTCAAGAGTCTTAAGTGACTTTCTCTTCAGAGATTTGATCAATTCGCTCACTTTGTATGTTTATTGCATTGACACATCTGATCTTTCTGAAAATGAGATGCGTTGATGCATAAATGCTGATCACAATGCTCTTCGCTCAATCTTTTGACACGTCAATGATCTTGAATCAAGTCGATGTATCGTCTGTAGACTCATATTTTCTGATTCAACATCATTTGCTCATGTCACATGAAATCAAAATCTTGATGCTTCAATTGTGTCTGAGAATGATTAAAATCTCATTCACAAGTTTTACAACATTCTTGAGAACTTTGAATGAGACATTTGCAATATTTGCAACGAGATTGACTTTGACATGAAGCTGATCGACTGAAAGAAATGATGCTCTTGTCATCAATGCATCAAGAACAGAATGATCAATCTCAATGATTTCACGTTGTGATCTGTCGAGAACAACATAAATTCACTGTGTTTACTCATCAATCTTTTTGAATTGTCTCTGATCGAGAAAATGTTAATAGTCAGAGCTCATGTCATCATGAAATTTTATCATGTAAAGAAACATCAGTATAAATATATTGATCATGTGATTAACTTTGTGCAAAACACTCTCAAGATTATTAATCAATTGCTTTCTCTTTCTTTTAAGCTGCAAGTTCTTCTCTTGAAGCTCATCATCTTGATCGCTGAGAACAGTAATGCAAATTATCAATTTGAGCATATCTTTCATGTACATCGTCGTAACATAGAAGTTTGACTGATTTTTTTGAAAGAACATCATTTGAATTATGCAAATATTGTCATTGATGCTGAATGATTTTCTCAATTATCTCAGAAGAATATCATTCTGAATCACTTGTTTTACATTCTTCAAAATGATAAAAAGACTGTGACAGAGCAAGAATTGAATCAAGATGTTCAGATCTTGATGAAAGAATTGATTATCATTGATATTGCTTTCGTTTTTGAATTAATCATTGAACTTTTTAAGCTTGCTTAACTTCAAACTGAACTGAAGCAGTCTCAATCTGTCACAGCTGCTTTACATGCTCAGTAAACTTCATTTTTCATGATCACTTTGAATTCTTGCTCTCTTGATAAGCGCGATTTCTCTTTACACATTGCTCATATGATCTTTTCTATTCTTTTTTCTATCGAAGTCGTCTTTTTCAACAATGCTCATCTTCACGTCGTAACTTCTTTAGTCAATTATCACAATCATTTAATGAGATATAAAGATGATCACTTTGCATGTCATTCTCAATTTTGCTATTGAGCATTTAACAATCAATTGCGAAAGCAGATTTATCAAATCAGTCAATGATACATAAGTTGCAATGTAGAGAAAATGAATGACATCAATGTACTTCAAGAAATGATTGAGAATTCAGAGTTTCATCTGATCAATATGATTGTTTGCAAGACTGCAACTGTGCAAGACATTCATTCATACTGAAACAGAGTCAGAATGAAACTGAAGACTATGATTTATGATCTTATCTGTTTCTCGTTATTCTTTATTCTTAATGTCACTGATTTACAGTGACGTGATCTTTATGCATACATGTCTGATCAAAAGATGTACATGACAATGAGTGAGAATGAACAAGTTAAGATTGCTTGAAGACTGCTTCAGAAGAATTCTCACATCATTGTCAAGTGTTTGAAATGCAAAGTGCTGCTGTTTATGAAGTTTATTATTAAGAAGAAGTTCTGTCACGGTTTTAGCATGTGTTACTCGGAAAGTGTTGGGAAAAGAGGTGTTAGGTCACTTAGGTGGTGTTGGACAATATTATAGGTGATGATAGGCGTGAGGTTATCAGTGGTGTTATGGGGGC
>JAABVA010000505.1_pt1 | contig 49631 bp, 40 predicted proteins | sample 5560331 | NCBI WGS metagenome assembly JAABVA01 (sample SAMN12812661, study PRJNA571458) | rock metagenome | isolation source: Antarctica rocks | place: Antarctica: Victoria Land, Mt New Zealand sud | collected 2016-01-07 | reverse complement strand
ACGCTCCCAGGGCAACAATAAAGGGCGAAAGTTGCTTCTGATAACACGGGGTACTGAGCTTAGACGGGTTTTCTGTTCCGTTGCTACTCGCCACCCTTGTTGAGTAACTTAAGCTGCGCAGAGTGGTGATGTCTACCCTAGGATGCTGGGCGACACGGCGTTGACACGTTACGCTATACCTGCTGTACTGCTGGACGTGCGTCGTACGTATCGCCTCTTTTTTGTAGCCGTCTGCGCAGTGGCCCTCGTCGCCCTCGGCGCGGGTGTAATCATTATTCCCGCTCTGGCCCCGCGCGCCGCAGCCGGCCCAGCCGTGTATCCCCTCGCACAGGTGCTGACGGGACTGCGCCAGCGGCCCCGCGCCTGGATCGGCCGCACCTTCTACGTGCGCGGGTGGATTGTCGGTAACGGCGCGTACAACGTGTGCGCCAATGGGCGCATCGCCTTGTCATGTCCCCTCGCGACCTGGGTCTATCTGGCCCCGCAGGAAACGCATCATGCCTACACTGTCGGCGGAGACCCACCCGTCGCCAGCGTCTCCCCCGCTGGGGCGCCAGAGTTGAGCTTGCTCTCCGCGACACCGAACGCGATGGTTTGGAATACGTGGCTCCCGCCGGTACGGGTAACGACGCTCTCTGATGGCCTGTACACGCTCCCGGTCGTCGGGTCTCTCGCCGCCCGCGCCTTCCCTCTACGCTACACCGACGAGCGGGTGGCACGCATCCGCCTCTCATCCCCGTCCGCCTGTCCGGGCAGCGCATCCACTGTTTGTCCCGATGGGGTCCTGTTAAAGCCGTAGCAGTCGGCGGCCTTGCCGTCATCCCCATCCCCTCCTGTAAGCATTGGGCTCGAACGAGCTGTTAAGAATTACTTGGCCTCGAACTAGAGGACGTGTCATCGGCCGCAATGCTCATGCAGCGCGTCGATGGGTGAGGGCATGGTCATCCTACGCTCACATCCGTTCCGTATTGGACCAACCGGAGCCGACGCGCGACCGCTTGCGACGCGCGATTGTCCCACGACGTGCTGTAGAGCGGGATGCGGCCGGTGGCGCGGATGGCGCGCGCCCACGCCGCCACGACAGCGGAGGCGTAGCCTCGCCCCCGATACGCTTCCAGCGTCTCCACGCCCGCTTTGGCAACGCGGTCAGTGAGGAGGACACTGCAGCAGAGGGACACGACGTGATCGTCTTCAATGGCGACCATGCGTGGCTCGCGTTCCTCGACGTAGCGCGCGGTGTAGTCCAAGTCCCGGACCATCGCCTGCAAGAGGTGGAGGTCATCGTGTGTGAGGCGCGTGACGCCGGCCGCCGTGGGTAGATCGTCGGGGAACCGGTAGGCCGGCCCGCACTCGACCGATGCGCCCTCCCGATCGCCCCCCAGCGCCGTCAGGAACGCGCCCAGTTTGCGCGGCTCCGCGCGCACGTCGTCCCCGACCGGCTCCGCGGCCGCTAGCGCGTCCAGTGCCCGCACCGTCTTCTCGGGCACGTCGTCGCGGCGCCGCCAGAGGTTGCCCTCGCGGCTGCGAGCGAAGAAGAAGCGCGGCGCGCGATCGCCCTCCGGCTCATTCACGCGGAGGATGCGCTTGCGTCCGTCGTGCGTGAACAGCGCCTCGGCCTGAAGCTGGAGTAGCTGTAGATCGGATATACTCGCCACCCAATGCCCTCCTTGTTTATTCATTTCAGGCCGATGCGTGCACCATGACCGGGAATAGGGTCTTCTCAGCCATGTTCGACCCGGTATTCACACACAGTACCGATCGTGTCTACCCCCTATCACCCGACCGTAGTTAGTAATGCGATGTAAGAGCTGGGCGCCGATAGCTCGCAGACCTCGACAATGGAGGACTGACGGCTCATGGCGATAGGGGTGGCCGACAACGCACCGCTGTTAGCCGCCGCTGTGCAGCGTTGCACGCCCCCCCTCACCCGCACGATGGCGACGCCTCGGAATCGTTTCCGTCCGACGCCCTGCACAGTGGCGCAGCCTCACCCACCGCAGGGTCTGGTCGCTCGCATGATGCACGCGCACGCCAACGTCGTGCGACTGGCTGGAGTGCGGCTATCTCACATGGCGCGCCCGCGCCTACAACCGGCTCTTGTGTCACAGAGCGGCACGGGGCCGCACGCGGGCATGCCGGGCACGGCCCGCCTCTCGCAGGCCGATCGGCCCGGTGCGGGCGCAACTCTCAGGGCAACTCTCGGTGGTGCGCGCGCCGGTCCTGGCAGATAATGGAATGGACCGATACGGGAGATACATCGGAGGGAACGGAACGGAGGAGGATCGCGATGAGCACACAGGGGACAACACGCGCACAGGCGCTACTCATGGACCGGCCCGAGCGACGGGGCGGCAGACCGGCCACCGGCCGGTCTGCCGCCGCCGCCGCCGCCGGCATAACGCACGCCACCACACGCCGCCGGATGCTGCTCAGCTTCACCGGGCTGCTCCCGGTGGCGCTCTCCATCCCGGTCTTGCTCGCGCACCAATACACGCTCGGCATCGTCGCGAACCTGGCGCTGACCGCCGGGGTGATCGGCTATCACCTCGTCCGTCGGCAGGGTGTGACGGGCCTGGATGCCCTCTCGCTCCTGTTCGGCGTCGCCACCGCCGCGCTGCACTGGGGGGTCCACACCGATGCGCTCATGCAGCATCTCGACACGGTCATCTACCTGCTCCTGCTCGCGCAGATAGCGCGCGCCCGCCTGCGCGGCGAGGCCTGGACGACGCAGTTCGCCCGCCGCTCCGTCGATGCGACCCTGTGGACGACGGCGGCCTTCAGCGCGGGGAATGCGTTTGTGTCCGACGTCTGGGGCGGGATGCTGGTCGTGTGTCTGCTGTGCAGCGTGGCCCCGGTCGTCAGTCCGCTCGTGCATCTGTGGGCGCCCCTCACCCTGCTCCTGGGGACGGGGCTGCTGACGCCCCGCCTGGCGCGCTGGTCCGGAGCGCGGAGCGCGGCGCGTCAGGGTGCGGGCGCTAGCCCCACGCGGGCCTGAACGGTGTGGCACACTCGCGTGCCACCACCCTTTGTAAGGGGAGTATGCAGACCCCCCACCGACCGTCTACAAGGAGGACTACCCATGCACATCGAGAACAAGCTCACCGATCTGGGGCTGGTACTGCCCGCCCCCCTGGCCGTCCCCCCCGAGATCACCGTGTCCTTCGCCTGGACGCGCCGCCGCGGCGCCCGCATCTACCTGTCCGGCCATATTGCCCAGCGGCCCGATGGGACACCGGCCGGGCCATTTGGCAAGGTGCCGAGTGCGGTGTCGCTCGACGCGGCCCAGGAGGCGGCGCGCGGCGCGGCCCTCGCCATCCTGGCCAGCCTCAAGCGCGAGGTCGGTGACCTGGAGCGGGTGGCTGCCTGGTTGATGGTGACCGGCCTGGTCAACGCCGCGCCGGGCTATCCCTTGACGACCAACGTCATCAACGGGTTCTCCGACCTCATCCTGGAGCTGTACGGCCCGGAGGTCGGGCAGCATGCCCGTCTTGCCGTCGGCCTGGCGGCGCTGCCGCTCAATGCGGCGGTGACCATCGCGGCTGAAGTGGAGATCGCCGACTAGGCGCGCTCAGACCTCCAGGGCCAGGGCCTCGCCCCCGGCCTGTGCCGCTGTCAGCGCCCATCCGGCGCGCCACGCGACGTCGAACGCCGCCGCCCCCAGGGCGGCCTGGACGCCGCTCCAGGGCTGCGCGCCCGCCAACGCGTGGGGGGGTGGTGTGTCCGGCGCGCCGTCCGTCCCCTGCGCCTGGCGGAGCGCCGCCGCCGCGCCGCACAGGCGCGCGGACGCGGCAGGGTGTGCCGTGGCCGCCAGCGCGGCCATACCCTCCAGCGCGGCGGGGACGCCCCAGGTGGACCCCAGCCGGTGCGCCAGCGTCAGGCTCTCCCGCCACAGCGTCGCCGCGCCCGCCCGATCGCCGCGCGCCGCGGCGACCGTCGCGAGGGCCTCCCGCGCCACCAGGAGGCCCCAGGGCAGCCGCGCCTCGTCGAAGCGGGCCAGGGCGGCCGCGCCGCGGGCCAGCGCGTCCTCGGACCGGCCCTGCGCCTGGAGGGCCAGCGCCAGCGCCGCCAGCGCGAGCCCCTCGCCCATCAGATAGCCGATCTCCGCACACAGATCGACGCTCCGCTCCAGCAGGGCCTGGGTGCGGGCGCTCGCGCCCCGCGCGTCCCGGGCCTGGCCCAGCGCCAGGAGCGCCACCCCCTCGCTGCGCTTGCTGCCGACGCGCCGCGCCAGGATGAGCGCCTCCTCTCCCAGGTCTCCGGCCCGCTCCGCCGCGCCCTGCGCCTGCGCGACCAGCGCCAGGATGGCGAGCGCGAACGCCGTCCCGTCCGTATCCTCCGCGCGCCGATACAGGGCGAGGCTCTCCCCCAGCCGGCGCGCTGCGGCCGCGTAGTCCCCCTGCACATACGCCAGGAGGCCCAGGTTCAGCACCGCGAACGCCCGCCCGTCGTCGTCACCCAGCGCCCGATACAGGGCCAGACTCTCCTCGTGCAGCGCCTGGGCATGGGCGAGGCGCCCGCTATCGCGCCACAGGCGCCCGAGCAGGCTCAGCACCCGCGCCTGCGCCGCGCGATCCTCCAGCCGGCCGTCGCGCGCGAGACTCTCGTCCAGGGCGCGCTGTGCGGCGCGATAGTCCCCCTGCTCCAGCGCCAGGCGGCCGACCCCCTCGAAGGCTCGGGCCCACAGGGACCACGCGCTCACCCCCCCCTCGTCCACCGCGCGGGCCAAGAAGGTCTCCAGCCAGTTCCGCCCCTCCCCATAGTGGCCGCGGACCCACCAGAAGGGGGCGAGCGCCGCGGCGAGGCGCAGGCCCTGCCCCGCGGCGCCCCTGTCCCCCGCGCGCCACCAGGTCAGGGCCGCCCGCAGGTTCTCGTGCTCCCGCTCCAGCCGCTCCAGCCAGGCCGTCTGTGCGGCGCCCGCCGGCGCGCGCGCCGCCGCTTCGGCGAGCGCCAGGTAGTGGGCGGCATGCGCCGCCCGCGCCGGCCCCTCCTCCCCCGCCGCCGCCAGGCGCTCCAGCGCATAGTCCCGGATGGTCTCCAGCAGCCGCACCCGCGGCTCCCCCGCCGCGTCCTCGCCCAGGTGGAGCAGGCCCTGGTCGCGCAGGGCCGCCACCGCCTCCAGCACCGCGCCGTCCGGCCCTGTGCCACCCGCCACGCCGCCGGGCACGCCGAGCGCCGCGACGGCCTCCAGCGTGCAGCCACCGACGACCACCCCCAGGCGCCGCAGCAGCGCTTGCGCGCCGGGGTCGAGCAGGTCGTCGCTCCAGGCGATGGTCGCCCACAGCGTGCGGTGGCGCGCCGGCAGGTCGCGCGGCCCGGTCGCCGGCAGCGGCAGACGCCGCTCCAGCCGGTCCAGCAGGGCGCGGGGGCTGAATAGGCGCAGCCCGGCCGCGGCCAGCTCCAGGGCGAGCGGCAGCCCGTCCAGCCGCGCGCAGAGGGCCACGATCGTTGGCGCCGTCTCCGCCGTCAGTGCCAGGTCTGGGCGCACCGCCTGCCCGCGCGCCAGGAAGAGCGCCACGGCCGGCGCCCGCGCGAGGGCGGCCAGGTCGGGCGCCGGCGCGGAGCCGGGCAGCGCGAGCGGGGGCAGCGCGAGCGGGGGCAGAGCGTATTCCTGCTCGCCCCGCACGTGCAACGGCGCGCGGCTGGTCGCCAGCGCGACCACCCCGGGGCACCGCGCCAGCAGTGCGGCCAGGGCGGGGGCCGCCGTCGCCACCTGTTCGAGGTTGTCCAGCGCCAGGAGCAGGCGCGCCTCCCGCAAGCGTGCGGCGAGCTGCGCGTCCGCGGGCTGGCCGCCCCGCTCACGCAGCCCGAGGGCCTGGGCCACCGCGGGCAGCACCAGCGCGGGGTCGCGCAGCGGGGCCAGGTCGACCCAGGCCACCCCGTCGGGGAAGGCGTCGGCCAGGCCGGCGGCGAGCTGGAGGGCGAGGCGGGTCTTGCCCACCCCGCCCGGGCCGGTCAGCGTGAGCAGGCGCACGTCGCCGCGCCGCAGCAGGTGCGCCACCGCCGCCTCCTCGCGTTCGCGCCCCACCAACGGCGTCAGGGGCAGCGGCGGGTCCGGGACGGTGGGCGCGGCCGCGGGGGGGATGGCCGCCGGGTCCGCCGGCGCCGGCGCCAGCGGCATGCCCCGTGCGGCGTGGAGGGCGGCGCGTTCCGCCGCATCCAGCCCCAGCGCATCGGCCAGCGCGTCGAGCGTCGGGCGGTAGGCGCGGCTGCGCCCCCGCTCGATACTGGCCACCGTATCCGCGCTCACGCCCGCGCGCTCGGCGAGACCCTCCTGGGTCAGGCCCCGCCGGCGGCGGTAGGCCCGCACCAGCGCGCTCAGGTCCGGCGTCGCCGTCCCCTCCTCGCTCGCCCCGCCCATCGCGGCTCCTCCCCTGCACGCCGCGCGCCCCGGCGGCCCGGTCGCCCGCGCGTCGGTCCCGCGCCTCCCTTGCCCCACAGGATAGCAGACGGGGCGCGACCGGGGGCGGCCCCCCTGCGGCCCCCCTGCGGGCCACGTTCGGGGCAACTCTCAGGGTAAGTCTCAGGGGAACTCTACCGACTTTCCCTGGTGGCCGGACCGCTGCCGACCCATACTGGTCCTTGTGGAGAGACGGCCGCGGGCCGTTCCCGCGGACAGGCACGAGAGGACACGAGAGGATGGACACGACGATGCGGATGGACACGACGATGCGGGCGCGCGGCGGCGGCCGGCGCCGGTGGGGACGCGGGGCGCTGCTCCTCGCGACGGGGCTCGCGCTCGCCGGGGGCGCGGGCGGCGCGGGCGGCGCGGGCGTGGCCCATGCGGACAGCCCGTGCGCGACGAGCGGGGCGACCACGACCTGCACCTACAGCGCGCCGGGTAACTACACCCTGAGCATCCCCGTGGGGGCGACCGGCGTCGTCGACCTCTACGGGGCGCAAGGCGGACGCAACAATGCGGGCTCCGCGGAGGGCGGGCTGGGGGCGCACATCCACGTGACCCTGCGCACGATGGCGGGTGCGACGGGGGGCACGCCCCTGGAGGTCGTGGTGGGCGGCGCGGCACCGGGCGGCGATTATGAAGCCGGCGGCTTCAACGGCGGCGGCACCGGCGGCAGCGGCTACGACGGGAACGTCCCCTTTATGGCCGCCGGCGGCGGGGGGGCCACGGACGTGCGCGTGGGGACGTGCGCGAGCGCGGCGACGTGTGGTGTGGGCGACCGCGTGTTCGTCGCGGGTGGCGGCGGCGGGGCCGGCGGGAACGGCGCGGGCAACGGCCCCATCGGCAGCGGCGGCACGGACGGCGGGAGCGGTGGCGCGAGCGGCACGGACGGACGGCGTGGGGCCGACCTCTCGCCCGCGATCACCGCCGGCGGCGCGGGCCAGGCCGGCGGGGCCGGTGGGGCCGGCGGGGCCAGCGATTACGCCTTCGATAGCGGGCAGCCCGGCGGGGCCGGGTCGCCTGGCCAGGGTGGCCAGGGCGGCCGCTCCGACGTGCTCCACTTGGGCGGCGAGGGCGGCGGCGGCGGCGGCGGCGGCAGCGGCGGGGCCAACTACGACACCTACCTCGCCAGCAGTGGTGGTGGCGGCGGCGGCGGATCGAGCTATGTGGACCCGACCCTGTTCGACGCGGCCACGGCCAGCATCGCCGAGGGCGCCCGCGGGGGCGACGGCGCGGCGGTGATCGTGTACACGCTGGACACCACGCCGCCGACGATCGGCGCGGTGGCGACGCGCGCCCCCAACGCGGCGGGCTGGTACAACGGCGCCGTCACGGTCCACTTTACCTGCGCGGATAGCGGCTCCGGCATCCCGGCGGGCGCATGTCCGGCGGACCAGGTGCTCAGCGCCGAGGGCGCGGCGGTCAGCTCGACGGCCCAGAGCGTCACCGACGCGGCCGGCAACACGAGCGCGGCCAGCAACGTGGTCACGGTCAAGATCGACACGACGGCGCCCACGCTCAACCCGGTGGTCAGCCCCAATCCGATCATCCTGGGCGGCACGGCCACCGTCACGCCTAACGCGACGGACGCGCTCTCGGACATCGCGGCGCAGGGCTGCGGGTCGCTGGACACCAGCAGCGTCGGCACGAAAAGCGTGACCTGCACGGCCACCGACAACGTGGGCAACACGGCGAGCGCGAGCGTGACCTATCGGGTGGTCTCCCCGCCGCTCACGCTGGCCCTGGGCGTGACGAGCAGCCCGGCCGGCCCGGTCACGACCGGCTCGACGGTCACGGTGGCGGGCACGCTCGCCAACCACCGCACGGCCGCCGAGGCCGTCACGCTCACGGCGACGCTCACCTACGTCAGCCCGAGCGGCCAGCGTGTCACCGTCAGCGGGTCCAGCCGCGCGGTCACGCTCGCGGCGGGGCAGACGCTCGGCCAGCTCTTCAGCTTCACGATCAGCAAGTACGTGCCGCGCGGCGCGTACACGGTCGCGCTGACGGCGACGGACACGGCCGGCGACACGGCCAGCGGCTCCGCGTCCCTGACCGTCGTCTAAGGGACACGGCCGCCTCCCAGCGGACGGACGACACGCGCCCGCGGCAGCACCGTGCTGCCGCGGGCGCGTGTGTGATCGCTGTCTCGTGGGCGGGCGCGACGGCCCCCACGAGGAGATCGTCCCCACCCGGATCGCGGGCCATAGGCAGGACCCCTGTGCCCGCCGTCGCCCGCGTCACGGTCGCCGCCCTGCGCTAGGCGGGCTGAATAACCCCGTCGGAGGAGCGGCGTCGCTTCCCCCAGGCGGCCTGATGATAGCTATGCGCGCCCGGCAAGCGCAACAGGGCGTACGGGTGATACCGCGGCAATCCCTCGGCTGCGCGACTCTACCAGTGTCATCACTTTACCGGAACTCTGCATGCTTATGCATCATGGTCGGGCTGCCGCTTGTCTGCCCTCTGCCCCTCTGCCCCTCACGGCTCTGTCGGCGCCGAACGTCATGCCGTCCCATCAACGCTGTGCGCCGATAGCTCGCAGGCCATCCTGTACGGTGCATGGCGATACCTCGTAGGGCGCGACGCGTGTGGGTGTCCCTTGTCATTAGGGCCCGTAGCGTACGCGACGCCTCTCGCGTCGCGCATAACGCGTCATCATCCACCTCGGCCGGGTCGCGTGAGCGCGCGGCCTGCCGCCTGTACCTGTCTCCGGCCGCGCGACGTGGTACCGGGCCGGGACAGCGCCGGGGCTGTCCTCGAGCGGAGACAGGCGGACGACGTCGTCCTCCCCCACTGCGCCCAGTGCTCCGTGGCGCGGCCCTGCCCCCGCGGTCGGTGGCCGCGCCGCTCGTGCAGGCTATTGCGTAGGTCATGGGTGGGCGTTGGGTGTGGGCGGCCGGGCTCGTCGATGGGCTGGGACGCCCTCGACTTGATCGCGCAGGCCGTCCGCGCACACGCGCGCACGGGCCTCATCAACAGCGGCTGGGAGACCCCAGACAGCTACCCGCTCCAACACCTAACCCCACTCGCCCTCGCTCTCCCCCACGACGTCAAGGGGTTCGCGCAGCGGTTCGTGTTGCCCGATGCGACCGCACGTGTCAGCCTCCTGCCCGGCTCGGGCAACGATGCGCATAGAACGCCGCCCCTAACCTTCGCCCTCTTAGCCAAGCAGCACGTGTTATACGTGCGCCCGGCGCGAACATTGCCCTGTAGGATTACGCCGGGGGGTGACCGCCCCTCACAAGTTATTTTCGCACCGTTGCAAAAATCACCCTACCAGCGGCTCAGGGTCTCCCGGAGCTTGCGGTCGTTCCACTTCGCGTAAATCCGCGTCGTGTCGAGCTTGGTGTGGCCCAGGTGGCGGGCCGTTTCCTCCAAGTCGCCGGTCTCCGCATGGAGGCGCGTGCCCGCGCTATGGCGCAGTGAGTGCATCCCCTTGGGGGCCACACCAGCCACTTCGCAAAGCGTGGTGATGTGCATCCAGGCCGTCTTCGGCGTGCGATAGGGTAGCACGTAGCCGTCGGGGCGGCGGGACAGGCCCTGGAGCGCCTGCTTCACGGAGGCGCTCATGCCCACCGTGCGCGTCTTGCCGCCCTTAGAGAGTCGGATCGTGAGGTCGCGGCGGGTCATGTTCACGTCGCGCCACCGCAGGCGCACGCACGCGCCGGCGCGGAGGCCGCCGTGCGCGCCCAGGAGCACCAGCACGCGGTCGAAGGGGTCGGCGGCGCTGTCGAGCAGCGCGGCAATCTCGTCGTTGTCGTAGGGCCTGCGCTTCTCCCAGGGCGGCGTCGGGTCATGGGGAACATGCACGTCGGCGAAGGGGTCGTACAGGGACGCCCGCGCCCAGCGCAGAGCGCTGAACAGGGCGCGTGCTGCCGCCACGCGCCCGTCGGTCGTGCCCGTCGGTCGTGCCCGGCTTGAGGCCCCGCCGCTCCATCATCCGCACGTAGCGGTTCGCCGCCTCGGTGTCGGGCTTGAGCAAGTCCTCCTCCGCCCAGGCGGCGAGTAGCTTCCTGACGCCGTGCGTGTGGTTCTCGATGGTCCCCTTGGCGATGGTCGCGCCCGCCTTGCTGTAGGTGCGCAGCCACGCCTCTGTCAGGCTCAGGAGCACGGCCACGTCCTTGTCGCGCGCCGCCTCCATGGCGAGGCGGCGGCGATCGGATGTGTGCATCCTGACCCAGGCATCAGCGCCCTCGTCGCCGTCGCCGAGGAAGGGGACGACGGATGTCGAGGGCGGGGGAGGGGATTCGTCGGACATAGGCTTACCTGCTGGACCCGTTACACCGCTGCGCGGACACAGGGGCTATCGGACTTGTCGTCGGCTCAGTCGCCTTACCGGCGCGGTCTTGGGAAGCACACAACACGGTACCGGGTCACCGCCCGCGCACGGCTGTCCACCACGTCGGCGTCGCCCGCCGCGGGGCCGGACTACCGCGCGGGGGCGCGGTTGAGAGAGACTACCGCGCGGGGGCGCGGTTGAAGAGCGCGCGCGCCCACAGATAGCCGACCAAGGTGAGGCCGACGCACCAGGCGACAGCGAGGACGGCGCTGTTGCCGATCGGCGTGCCCAGCAGCAGCCCCCGCAGCGTATCGATGACGGACGTGAAGGGCTGGTACTCGGCGAACCAGCGCAGCCCGGCCGGCATCGAGGCCGGCCGGACGAACGCGCTGCTGGTGAACGGCAAAAGGAACTGGAAGATGAGGGAGAGACTATTGGCTCCCGCCGGCGTTTTGCCCACCAAGCCGAACACCACCCCCATCCAGGTAAGCGCGAAGGTGAACAGCGCGATGACGCCGAGCGCCGCGAGCCAGGCGCCGAGATCCGTGGTGGGCCGGAAACCCACGAGCAATGCGACCCCGCTGACGAAGATGATGCTGATCAGCGTGCGGATCAGGCTGCCGATGACCTGTCCGGTCAGCACTGAGGCGCGGGAGATCGCCATGGTGCGGAAACGGGTGATGATGCCTTCGCTCATGTCCATGCAGAGATTGAGCGCCGTCGTCGCGACCCCGCTGCCCACGGTCATCAGGATAATCGCGGGCGCGATGTAGTTGATGTAGGCGCCGCTGTGCGCCACGCCGCCAAGGCCGGCGCCCAACGTGCCGCCGAACACGTAGTCGAACAGCAACAGCATGATGACCGGCGTTAGTAGGCCACTCAGCGTCATAGCAAGGTTGCGCAGTGAGTGCCGGAAATCGCGCCGCAGCATCGTCGCCGAATCGCGCAGGGTCAAGGAAAGATTGGTCATTGTCCATTGCCTTTCCGTGTGTCGGGGTGGCCGGTGAGGGCGAAGAAAACGTCGTCAAGGTCAGGGGTGTGGACCGACAAGCCGTCGACCTCGATGGCGGCGTGGTCGAGCTGGTCGAGCACGGCCTTCAGAGACCGCACGCCGCCGTCGGTCGGAACCTGGAGCGTGAGCGCCTCGTCGTCGCGCGCCACCACGCTCAAGGCGCGGGCGGCCGCCGTGAGTCCAGCGGTGTCGGCGAATTGGAGGCGGACGTGGCCGCCGGGCATGCGCCGTTTGAGCGCGTCGGGGGTTCCCTGAGCAACTAGCTTTCCCTGGTCGAGAACCGCGATCTGGCCGGCAAGCTCGTCCGCCTCGTCCAGATACTGCGTCGTCAGGAAGATCGTGACGCCGTCGGCCACGAGGTCGCGGATGATCTGCCACATGGTATGGCGGCTGCGCGGATCGAGGCCGGTGGTGGGCTCGTCGAGGAAGATGAGGCGCGGGTCGCCGATCAGCGTCATCGCCAGGTCGAGCCGACGCCGCATGCCGCCGGAGTAGGTGGCGGGCAGCTTCTTCGCCGCGTCAACCAGCTCGAAGCGGGCGAGCAGGCCGGCCGCGCGCCGCCGGCCTTCGGAGCGGCCCAGGTGGTGCAGGTCCGCCATCAAGAGCAAGTTCTCCTGGCCGGTGAGCAGGGGGTCCACCGCCGAGAACTGGCCGGTGACGCCGATCGCGGCGCGGACCGCGGCGGGCTCGTGGGCCACGTCGTGGCCGGCGACGCGCGCCGCGCCCCCGTCGGCGCGGATGAGCGTGGAGAGGATTTGAACCATGGTGGTCTTGCCGGCGCCGTTGGGGCCGAGCAGCGCGAAGATCGTCCCCGCGGCCACGTCCAGGTCGATGCCGTCGAGCACCACCTGGTCGCCGAACGACTTGCGCAGCCCGGTCGCCGCGATGGCCAACTGGGGTGGGGTGAGAGTCATCATGCCTCCTTTCAGGCCGGGGACGGGGGGGAGCGCGGCGCCAGCGCCCCCCTCCTCTATCCCGGTGTGTGCTATACTCTATATTGCTCGATGATTAAGCGACTTATCGAAAAACAGCTTAGTAAATAAGCTAAAATTAGGATACAGGGAGGGGGCGGCGGTGTCAAGGGGGCCGTCAGACGATGCGCCGGACCGGCGCGCAGAGGTGCTCGGGGAGCTCGTGCGGGAGGTCCGCCAGCTCAACGGGCTCGGGGCGTCCTTCTTCCGGGCCGTGGCCGGCCGGGTCGGGATGAACGCCACGGACCTGCAGGTCGTGGATATCCTGGACGTCACGGGGCCGGCCACCGCCGGGCGGCTCGCCGAGCTCACGGGGCTCACGACCGGGGCCATCGCGCAGATGCTCAACAGGTTGGAGGAGGCGGGGGTGGTGCGCCGGGAGCGGGACCCCGCGGACGGCCGCCGGGTCGTGGTCCGGCTCGTCCCGGGCGGGGACGCGGTGCGGGAAATCGGCCCGCTCTTCGACGCGGTCGGGGGGGCGTGGGAGGAGCTGGCGGCGGGCTACGACGACGGGCAGCTCGCCCTCCTCCTGGGGTTCATCAGGCGCGCCAACGCGGTGTCCCGGGAGGAGCTCGACCGGCTGCGGGAGACGCCGACAGCGGGGCGGAGCGGCGACGTCTCCGCCCCCCTGGGCGATGTGGGGAGCGGCCGGCTTGTCTTGCCCTCCGGCATCTCCCGGCTCACCCTGCGCGCGGACGCCGGGATGACCGAACTCTACCGGGCCCGTTTCGAGGGACCGCTGCCCGAGGTGACGGTGGAGGGGGGCGCCGTCACCATCCGCTACCCGCGGCGCCTGTGGCTGCTCGGCTGGCGTCACCGCGCGGCGGAGGTCGCGCTCAACGCCGCCGTCCCCTGGCGGATCGCGCTCCGGGGCGGGGCGTCGGAGGTCACCGCCGAGCTGGGCGGCCTCGATCTCGCCGGGTTGGAGATCGAGGGGGGGCTCTGGAAGCTCCGCCTCGATCTCCCCGCGCCCTCCGGCGTGGTCCCCGTGCGGATCACGGGCGGGTCGGCGGAGGTCACCATCCGGCGCCCGTCGGGCGTCGCCGCGCGGCTCCACCTCAAGGGCGGGGCGGCCGGTCTGACCTTCGACGATCAGGCCTTCGACGCGGTGGGCGGTGACGTACGGCTGCAAAGCCCCGGCTACGAGGATGCCCCCCGGCGCTACGACGTCGACGTCTCCGGCGGCGCCAGCAAGGTCACCCTAACCGCCGGCTGACGCCGGACCCGATCCGCGGCGGGCACGCGAGCGCCCGTCCGTCGTCCCGCCCGCGGACCCGATGGCCGCCAGGTCGACGGCCCCGAGGCCGACCGGCCACGCCCCCGAGAGGGCTTCGGAGTCGCCGCCGATGGGCGGGGTGTAAGCCTTGGGCTCAGGGGTATCGGGGCGTACGTGGGGGATTAGGGGAGGGGATCTGATGGGCGTGACGGAGGGATGGGAGCAGTAGGTCGGTCATAGCTGGAGCTACCTCCTGGAGGACGACGCGCGGGCGCTCGAAGCGGTTGGTTTGCTTATCGAGCGGTTGCGCGAACCGGCCGCGAGCGCGCAGGGAGCCACCCTGCGCGCGTCCTATTGGCGATGGCAGCGCCTGCCCATGTTTCTGCACCTGCGCGCGATCAAACGCTGAACGTGGCGGACGAGATAGGAGGAAGGTTTTGGTGGACCCTGAGCGGAAAGTTGCCGTGGGCTACGACCGCATGGCCGAGGGATATCTGCGCAGCAAGGACCCGGACGACCCCACCACGCTCGCAGCCCTCGATGAATTGGCCCGCGATCTGCCGCCGGGCGGCGCCGTGCTCGACCTGGGCTGCGGCGCCGGCGTGCCCGTGACACAATGGCTCGCGCGGCGCTTCAGGGTGACGGGGGTGGACATCTCCGCCCGCCAACTGGAGCTGGCCCGCGAGCGCGTGCCCGAGGTGACGCTGATCGAGGCGTCCATGATCGCGGTGGATTTCGCTCCGGGGAGCTTCGACGCGGCGGTGGCCTTCCACTCGATCATACACGTGCCGCGCGCGGAGCAGCCGGCCTTGCTCCGGCGCATCCACCGCTGGCTCAAGCCCGGCGGGGCTTTCCTGGCGACCTGGGCCGTGCGTGAGTGGGAAGGCGAGGAAGAAGATTGGGAGGGCTGGGGCGCGACGATGTGGTGGAGTCACTACGACGCGGACACGAACCTTCAGATGCTTCGCGTCGCTGGTTTCGGCATCATGACCGCTGACATGCGGACGAGCGGCGAAGAGACCTGGTTATGGGTTCAGGCGCACAAAGAATAGCCCAAGAGAGATCGCCTGCGCGCCGACGGCGCCATCTGGGAGGAGGGACGCGTCGACGCCGAGGACTACCCCGTGATCACGCTTGGCGTGCGCGGCCTGCTCTACGTCGATCTCTCGGTTGAAACGCTGCCCGCCGACGCCCACTCCGGGCTGGTCAACCTGCTGCCGAACGCCCCCTGGCGCCTGGTCTGGGCATTGGCGAGCCTCAAGGACGCCGGCGAGCGCGTGCTCATCCCCGGCTTCTACACGCCATGCGCGATCGACCCACACCCTTGCTCTACCCGCTCTACGGGGAAAGAACGGCTAGCGATGGCCCAGCAGCGCGACGGGGAGCGAGCGCCACCTCATGCCTGCGTCGGTACTACGGTAGATGACGCCGGCCCCCATGCCTTGCCCGCCCGCCACGAGCAGGTAGATCGGATCGCCGGAGCGGCTCCCGGCCAGGACGGCGTCGATGCGGCCGATCCGGGTGGGGAGTTGGTCGCTCAAGGCGAGGCGCCGGCCGGCGGGGCTGCCGTCTACAAAGGGGTAGATGCCGTCGGGGAAGAAAGCGTAGGAGCGCCGGGCGCCGAAGGCGTTGTCGACCGTGTAGGTCGGGCAGACGCCGCGGCGCACGCCCGGACAGGCCGCCGCCGTCCAGCTCCGCCCCCCGTCGCGCGAGAGGTAGGCGCGTGAAGCGGGCGCGCCCTTGTCTGTAGTGTGGCCGACGATGGCGCCCCGCTCGTGGGGATCGACGCCGACCCGGAGCGAGGTGAGAGAGCCCGGCAGGCGCACGCCAGTCCAGTGGTGACCGTCGTCGTCGCTGCGCACAAGGCGGTTGGACATTTCGTCGTCCGTCCCGCAGGTGATGATGCTGGCATAGAGTGTGTGCGGGCGGACGGGATCGACGAGCAGGGCATTGGAGGTGGAAGCGGCGTCACCCCTGGCTGGGTCGCCGCTCCTGGCCCAGGTACGCCCCGCGTCGGTAGAGACCGACACCGACGTGGCGCACCCCCCGCCTTGGTCGGGCGCTTGCTCGTCGCCTCTGACTACGTACACGCGCGTGGGGTCGGTCACGCTGGCGGCGAGCGCGCCCGCGGTGGCATAGGCAAAGTCGTTTTCTCCGGAGAGCTGCCAGCGCGTCCCGTTGGTCGAGCGCAACACGGGATAGCCGTGGGGCTCGCTCCTGACCTCGAGGTAGACCGTCTTGCCGTCACTGGAGAACACAACCGGCGCGGGGTGGGAGCAGGTATCGCCGCCGAGAGCCGCGACGAGGGCGGCGTCGAGGCTGGACCACGTCGCGCCCGCGTCGGTGGAGCGCCAGTCATGGTCGCAGTAGTCCGCGTCGGACAGGCCGGCGTAGAGGGTGCGCGGCTGGCGCGGATCCAGGCGCAGCCACTGCACGGTCATGGCCTGGGGCGCGAGCGGAAAGGCTCCTCCTGCGCCGGGAGCGCCGGCCGACGGCCCCGCGCCGACGAGGAACATGCAGAGGCCGGCGAGGAGACGGGGGAGCAGGGGCAAGAGGGTCTGGCTCATGGCGTGGGTATTCCTTCCATCCATTCTACGTGTGGCAGACTACTTAAGGCGCCCGCTGTCCTCGGGTACACCACGAAATAGTGAAATCGGGCGCACAGAAGCCTGCGCCTGCCTTCCCGCGTGCGGGCAGGCCGCTCACGGGGAGGATGGGGCGTGGGGATCGACGAACAGGGTGGGAGCCGCCCGGAGCGCCAAATCGGCTTCCTGGGCGTGCGTATCCTGGGTCCCCTGGTACCGGCGCGCCAACGTGGTGAACGGGGCGAAATACGGGTACAGGACCGCCGTGGTGTCCTCGCCCGCGCCGAGGACGGTGAGGCCGAGACCGGTCGCGGTGTACAAGCGATGGTGGGAAGCGGTAGCGACGACGAGGATCCGGGCCTGACCGAGGCCGCCGGCCGGCGTTGTCACGCCGGCCCCGCTCGCCAACGCGACGACGTACGCGGCGCCGCCGACATGCACCGTCCGATGGACGAGGGGACCCGGTTGGGTGGCCACGGTCGCAAGTTGGTGGTCGGCGGCGGAGCGCAGGTCGGCCTCGGACAACGAGGCGGCGTCGATCCGCGCGACGGTGACCCCAACGCCCGCGTTCTGATCCGCCGAGCGGACGAACACACGTGTTCCAGGCGCCGGGACACGCGTCCACTGCGCGGGGTACTCGATGCGGTAGCCCAGCGCCGGATCGGAGACCGACGTGAAGCCATCGACGCCGACCGCGGCGGGGCGGTGGTCGTCCGTCGCGGCCCGATCGATCGTGAACGTGGACAGCGTGGTCATCGTCGCCTGCAACTCTGCCTTGTACGCGCAATTTCGGTCGACGACGGCGAGGCCGTCGTCCTGGAAGGTGCGGCACCGGTTGCCGCGCAGCCGGTCAGTGGGGAGCGGCGCGGGGGGGTCCGAGGGCCGCTCCCGAGGGATCTGCCGGTCCCCGGCGCCGGCCAGCGCCGCGTCGTGCCGACCGGCGCCGGCGGTCGACACGGCTGCGGGCTGCAGGCGCCGCGGGGGCTGGGCATTCCCGTAGGGCGTGTCCGTCGGCGCGGGCCCCGAGCCCGCCGGCGGCGTCGTATACACTTGCAGGTACACGAGGTTGGCGATAGCGTAGAGGCGATGGTGGCGCTGGGTCACCGCGACTGAAGCGAGGGTGGCCATCAAAGGGACGCCGGAGATGAGGTAGCCGAAGGCCGTCTCGTAGGCGACCCCGTTGACGACGACCCGTTTCGTCTGGATCTGCACCGATGGCGAGAGGTGGTTTTCCTGGGCGAGCAACCGGAAGGCGACGTCCTGGAGCTCAGGCCCGGAGTAGACTCTGTTGCCCGTCGGGGCCACGATCACGCTGAGCGCCGCCTGGTGGTCGGGCGTCATGAGGGTCAGGTCGGCCGGTGGTCCCGCGAGTGTCCAGCGCACGGTGGGGATGCGGACCCAGAACGCGGGGGCGCGCAGCGAGTAGCCGTAGGCGGTACTGGCGTAGCGCGCGGCCACGCCCGTTGCTTGCCCCTGCGCACGGTTGGGGACAGTCGTGGCGATTGCTCCCAGCAGAAGCGTGGCCTGGAGCAGAACGCGGCCGACTCTTGGAACGGACAACATTATCTTCAAGATCCTTACCTGAGTTTCGCAGCAAACCCCGCCTTTCAAGCGGGATACATGACTAACGGGTGATAGGGTCGCTCGCGGCTATCCCCACGCACGGCGTTGTTGTTCCTCAGACACTCAGACATACTGTTATCCTATGGTGATCTGCACGGGTTCCGGTGGTTCCTGCCGAGGCGCCTGAAAGTCATTCGTCGGGGCATCGAGAGAGTGGAAGAACGACGGGGGCAGCACCCCGTAGGCGTGCAGGGTCGCGGTGACGGTCTCCCACCCGCAGGCTGCGGCCAGGTCGTAGGCCTGGGCGGCCCGGGCGGCGCGTTCGTCCGTCTGCGCGAAATCGCGGTAGACGATGCGGGTCTGCGCGGGGAAATAGGTCAGACGCACCGCTGGCTGCACGATGAGCGCGCGCAGGATGGGCACGCGAGCCTGTCCACGGCCGCGCGCAGCGGCGCCGCCATTACTGCCTCTTGCTCGTGGCGCCAGGACTGTATGAACACCTCCTTTGTCACGTGCGCGGCGAGTCGATCGCCCGCCTGGGTCCGCCCATGCACGGCAGTGAGCGCCTGGCACAGGCCGTCGGGGACCGCGGCGTGCGCCTGTCGATCGGCGCCGTGGCGCTTCGTGGCGTGGTAATCCGCATAGAGGCGCGCGCAGATGTGGCGATCGATCTCGTGCAGCGCGTCGGCGAACTCGTGGAGCATCGTCAGACGCCGCGCGCGCTCACGCTCGTCGTAACAGTAGCGATACTGCAGCACGGTCCCGAGGTGGCCGTCGACGGCGAAGAACGATTCACGCCAGAGCATCATGTGCAGCGCGATGAGCGGCGACGCATGGTTGCCCCGGGAGTCGCGATAGATTTCGTACAGCAGGGCGGCGCGGCGCACGCGCGCATCGGGTCCGCCGACCCTGCGCAGCACGTCTGCGTGCAGCGCCCCGTGGGTCTCGTGGAGAGACGCGGCGCCGTGTGCGGCGATACCGGCATCGTGCAGGTCGCTCGTCCCGGCGCTGTGGGCTGTCGGCGCCACGGTCAGTCACCCCCTAGCGATACTTGCTACACTGTTTGTTGACAACAGTCCGCCGCTGTCCGCGTGCCCGAGCGTGTCTCAGGTCGTGCTGAGTCTCATGGTAGGGCGTGTGGACCGCGGCGACCAGGAGAGAACCACAGGATGACCCCACAGGATTGGTGTCGCGGCCGATCCTGTGGATCGTGACGGACGCGCGGCGCGCCGGGCATGGCCGGCCCAGGGCGCCGCCCACGGCGCGCGTCCATCGTGCGCGCACGGAGATAAACGCCGACCATGACCCAGACCCCGCTCTTCGCAGACCTTCTCCGGCGCCATCGCGCCGCTGCGGGCCTGTCACAGGAGGCGCTGGCGGCGGTGGCCGGCCTCAGCGCGCGGGCGATCAGCGACTTGGAGCGCGGCATCATCCTCAGGCCGCACCGCGACACCGTCGCGTTGCTGGCCGCGGCGCTGACGCTGTCGCTTGAGGACAGCGCCGCGCTCGAGGCCACGGTGACGCGGCGCCGCGGCGCCCAGGTGGTCCAAGGCGTCGGGGCGCACCCTGGCGCGCGGCCGGCGCCCACGCTCGCGCTGCCGTCGGAGCCGACGCCCTTGCTCGGGCGCGCGCAGGATGTCGCCGCCGTCCGCGCGCTGCTGGAGCGCGACGAGGTGCGCCTTGTCACGCTCACCGGACCCGGCGGCGTGGGGAAGACACGCCTGGCACTGCGGGTGGCGGAGGACGCGCAGGGCCGCCTCGCCTGCGCGGTGCGCGTCGTCGCGCTCGCCCCCGTCGCTGAGCCGGGCCTGGTGGCCCCGGCCATTGCCCACGCCCTCGGGGTGCGCGACCCGGACGGGCAGCCCGTGCTAGAGGTCCTGGCGACGTTTCTGGCCGATCAGGACTATCTGCTGGTGTTGGACAACTTCGAGCAGGTCGTGGGCGCCGCCCCGCTGGTGGCTGACCTGCTGGCCGCGTGCCCGCGTCTCATTGTCCTGGTGACCAGCCGCGCCGCCTTACGCGTGCGCGCGGAGCATGAATACACGGTTGCCCCGCTCGCCGTGCCCGCCGCCGTGCCCGCGTCCGCGGCGCCGGTCTCGCCGCACGACTGGCTCGCCTACGCCGCCGTGGATCTCTTCGCGCGTCGCGCCCGCGCGGCCAGGCCGGGATTCGCGCTCACCGAGGCGGAGGGGCCGGTCGTCGCCGCGATCTGCCGTCGCCTGGACGGATTGCCGCTGGCCATCGAGCTGGCGGCAGCGCGTAGTAAGGTGCTCTCTCCACGGGCATTGTACGCGCGTCTCGCGGGGAGCAGAAGAGAGGGTGATCTAGCGCCGACGTCGGGATCGTCCCTCCAGCTGCTGACGGATGGGCCGCGTGACCTGCCGGCGCGGCAGCAAACTCTGCGCGCCACCGTCGCCTGGAGCTACGACCTGCTCTCGTCCGAGGAGCAGAGGTTGTTCCGGCGGCTCGCCGTCTTTGTGGGCGGCTGCACGCTCGATGCGGCCGAGACGGTTTGCGCCCCGCATCTAGATGTCGACGCCGAGGGCGGGCCGCGCCTCTCCACGCCCCACCCCGACCACCTTCTTACCCCGGTCCTGGACGGATTGGCCTCGCTTGTGGACAAAAGTTTGCTGCGCCAGGAGGACGAATCGGGCGGGGCGCACACGACCGACGAGCCGCGCTTCCTGATGTTGCAGACGGTCCTGGAGTATGCGCGCGAACGCCTGGAGGCGAGTGGCGAGCTGGAGGCCGTGCGCCGCCGGCACGCGGCCTATTACCTGGCGCTGGCCGAGCAGGCCGAGCCACACATGTACCGGGTGGACCAACGGGCCTGGCAGGAGCGCCTGGAAACAGAGCACGACAACCTGCGGGCCGCCCTGTGGTGGTCCGTGGTCAGCGGAGAGGCCGAGCCCGGCCTGCGCTTGAGCGGGGCTCTGTGGCGCTTCTGGTGGGTGCGTGGCTATCTGAGCGAGGGGCGTCGGTGGCTCGACGAGTTCTTGCAAGCGACCGTCACCGCGCCGCTGGGCGTCGTGCGTGGGCGCGCGCTGCACGGCGCGGCGTGGCTGGCCTACGGCCAGGGCGACATCGCACAGGCCACGCCCCTGGCCGAACAAAGCCTGTCGCTGTTCCGCGAGGCGGACGACAAGGGCGGCAGCGCGCACGCGCTCAACCTGCAGGCGATCATTACCGCCGATCAGGGGCAATACGAGCGTGCGGTCGCACTTGCCCAGGAGAGTCTGGCCTTGTTCCAGGCCATAGGGCACAAGCCCGGGGCCGGCTCCGTCCTCAACGGGCTGGGCATCATCGCGGCGGAGCAAGGCGACTACGCGCGGGCCGCCGCATTGTACGAGCGGAGCTTGGCCGTGCGACGAGACGTGGGCGACATCCGCGGCATGGCCGCCTCTCAAACCAACCTGGCGCGGCTCGAGCGCGAACAGGGGCGCCATGCGCAGGCCGTCGCGCTGTACGAGCAGAGCCTGGCCTTGTTCCGAGAGCTCGGGGGCAAGAGCGATCTCGCCGCCGCGCTCAACAACGTGGGAGAGATGGCCCGTCTCCTGGGCGACTACGAGCGGGCGGCCGCCCTGACAGGAGAGAGCGTCGACGTACGACGGGCGCTGGGAGACAAGATGGGGCTGGGGTGGTCCTTGGCCGACCTGGCTCACGTGGCGCGCCACCAAGGCGACGCCCCGCGCGCGCTGGCCCTATACGAGGAGGCTATGCCATTCTGCCAGGCGGTCGGGAACAGATTAGGCACGGCCACATGCCTGGAAGGCATGGCGGCCACGCTGTTCCTGCGCGGGGAGTTGGAGCGAACGGTGCTGCTGTACGAGGCCGCGGACGCGTTGCGCGCCGCCGTCAACACGCCCATGACGCCGGTCGATCACAGCGACCACGACCCTATCATAGCCGCCGCGCGGGGGACGCTGAGAGCGCGCGCGGCCGGCGTGCACGTACTCTCCTATGTGTCGCGAGAGGGGTAGCGTGGTATGACGACAGCCGTCTCGCTAGCCACGCGGCGACAGAGGCCGCGTAGGACGCGAATAGGGCGCGCCCAACACGTATTGGCGTGTTGGGCGCGCCCTATATCATGGACGGGATCTGAGCACTTTTTACATATCCGCGACGCCAGACGCATATCTGTTTACCTACGACTTACCTGCGACGCCAGCAGGTGTCCGGCACCGGGCGTCCGTCAGTCTCGAGGGTAAACGTTTACACGCCGCCGGCCTCGTCGAGGCGCGAGGGGTCGGTGACGCCGGTGAGGCGGTTCCAGAGCTGGTAGTCGGTCTCGCTCTTAGGCACATAGTAGTTGTCGGCCCCCGCGACCATGTCACCGCGCGCAAGAAGTTCACCGCGGTCCAGGTGGCGCAGGTCGATGTACTTGGCCCCTTGCTCCAGGCGGGCCCCCTCGGGCATGATCTCGATATCCTTGAGCTCAGCGTTCGTCAGGTCGCCCAACTGGCCGTGCAGTTCCTTGATGTCGAAGGCCGAGCGGGCGTCCTTCTCAGGATGCGGGTCCCGCACGCCGTGGTTTTCCCCGGCTAGCATGTGGGGGTTGAGGTCGCCCTGGTAGGCGCCACCCGGCATGTCAGGGTTGAGCTTGTCCGCCCGCGGGTCGGGGTGCTGGGGCTGGGTCATGTTGGGGATATCATGGTTCGACATCTATTAGCGCCCCCACGAGCTCTTGCTCTGATCCGAGTCGCTGCCGCTGCGCTTATGCGGTTCCTGCCCCAGCAACTCGGACTCGGCCTTATGGCTAGCGGTATCGCGTGTGTCGCCGATGTCGTGGACCTTGGCGTGCTGGGTCGTCTTACTCGGGTCCTGATGCAGCGCTGCCTGCTTCTTGTACGTTTCCGGCTTTTTGTAGCTGCCGGTCACAATCTCCTCGCTCTTGGACGGGTTATTGTGGCTCTTGGATACATTCTCGTCGTTGCCGTCGTGCGGATGCTGGCCTTGCTTTGGCATCGTCAACTCCTTGTTCGTATCGTGACAAGGGTGCTGAGGGGCAAGTCTCATGCCAATAAGCTACTGGCCGCTTCATGGCATAGGCCATGCGCGGTTTCGTGAGGGCAATGCGCGTCACGCGTTATGGCGGCAATGCAGCGAGGGACGGAAGGTGTCCGTAGCGTCTCCGATGGTCCACTCCCGATCCGTTTACGCCGGTCGGCGCGACATAACGCCGGTGTTGTGCCATTATACTATTGTGTCAGGCTAACAGGCCCTGTTAGCTTATTCTGTTATACTAATAAAGCTTTGTTCTATCCAGCGATGCCCTGCCACGAGTGTCGCCGGTGTCTGGATGCACACAGATCGACGCATATATCCCAGCAAGAGGAGGATAGTACGTGCCCAATATCAAGTCTGCCGTCAAACGTGTGAAGGTTGCCGAAAAGAAGCGCCTGCGCAACAGGCCGATCCGCGCCACGGCGCGCGCCTACGTCAAGAACGCGCGGCGCGCCATCGATGCTAGCGTCGAGACGCCCGAGACGGAGGAGGCGCTGCAGCGCGCGCTGAGCTACCTCGACCGCGCTGCGGTCAAGGGTGTGATTCATAAGAACAACGCGGCACGACGCAAGTCGCGTTTGATGAAGCGTTTCAACAAGGCTCAGGCGGCCGCTGCGCCCGTGGCGACGTCGTAGTTACGAGGTAGAGCGATGGCCAAAGGACGCAGTGGCGTGGGCGCTCCGCCGGGCGGGCAACGTCGCCGGCCCCCACGCGTCGGCGCGGTGCTCTTCGTGCTCTCGACTATTTTCTTCGGCGTGAACTTCGCACAGGAATGGCTCGATGGTCATCAAGTGCAGCAGCAAGCGGCGCGGCTCACCCAGGAGATTAAGCAGACGGAGGCGCGCAGTCGGGATCTGCTGCGCGCCCAGGCCTACTACAGCAGCAAGTCATATATCACGCGATACGCCCACGAAATCGGCATGGCGCGACCGGGTGATACGCTCCTGGTCATCCAACAAGATCAGCCGCAGGTCCGCATCGTGCATAAAAGCGTGCCAGCCCCGGTGCCGGACAACATCTTCGCGCGACTCCTGCACACCATCTTCCAATAGGGGCTCTTGCACGATAACGCGATAGCGAGAAGACGAGAAGAGAGGGCGGTTGCTAAGATGGCGACCGCCCTCCTCGCTTGTGCGGAGGGAGAGGGATTCGAACCCCCGAGGAGCTTGCACCCCCGGCTGTTTTCAAGACAGCTGCAATCAACCGCTCTGCCATCCCTCCGGGCAACAGCTTCAGTGTACGAACTACCGGCCCGTGGCGCAATAGCGCCGCTCGCTCAAGGGTGCACCATAAAATAGTGGAACGCGCGGGCGCTGCCGTGCGACCGCGGTCGCACGGCAGCGCCCGGGCCTTGCGGTGCGGGGGACGGGCGTGGCTCCCGTGCCACCACCCGACCGCCGTCGGCGCTTGTTTGCCAGGCGACCGCCGTCGCAGGCTCCATTCCACAATAACGTGGTGCACCCCTTGCTCAAGATAGGTCGCATATGTGGCGACGCAGGTCGACGCGGCCGGCGCGGGTGAATACTATACCCTCGGCGCGCAGCAGCGCGGCCTGCTCCTCGGGGCGCCCGCCGTTCCACGCGCGGCTCGCCTCGCCGCGGTGGTTCACCACACGGTGCGCGGGGATGTCCACGCCGGCGGGGCACTGGGCCAGGGCATAGCCGACGAGGCGGGCGTGACGCGGCCACCCGAGCGCCAGCGCGATGTCGCCGTAGGTGGTGACCTTGCCGAAGGGCACACATGCGACGATCGCGTAGACGGCCCGGTAGAAGCGCGCCGTGTCCGGCGTCGGCGAAGACGGCGTCATAGTCTGGAAAAGCGGTAAGGCTTATTCGCGCTCCCCGCGCGCCTCCGTTAAGAGGCGGCGCAATTCCACCAGCTCCGCGTCCCGCCGCGCCAGCTCCGCGTCCCGCCGCGCCAGCTCTGCGCCGGCGCGAGCGCGCTCCGCCTCGACTTCACCCTCGTGGAGCATGCGCCGCCCGTCGTGCGCGTAGACGGTGGCCATCGCTCCCTCCAGCCCAAAGGCGACATCAATCTCCTGACTTTTCCAACGGCCGTCTGCATCCGGTATCCAAGGACAATACACACTCCCCGTCAGACGCCAAGCGCGGACACCTTCCGGCGCGAAGGCGCCGGTCGGGTCGAGCGTCAGGTACTCGCGCACACCGGCGCGCGCATAGCTGTAGCCCTTACCCCGGTCGAGATCCAGATCTACGTCATAGGTAGACTCGCTGAGTACCTCGATGACGAGCGCGGGCGGCCCATCAAGCCCGACCGCGACCGATCCCCGATTCTGGTCGATGGGGTGGCGATAGACGAACACGTCCGGCATCGTCCTGTAGCGGGAGCCGCCGCGGCGCTCGAAGCCGGTCACGACCGTCTGGCTGAGCGCCTGCCAGGGGATATCTTGTCCCGGTGTCGCGCGCGTGCGCGCGACCTCATTGATGCCCCAGCGCAGATTCGTGATCGTCATCTGATGCAGGTTGGTCCCCACCACGCTCTCCTCGGAATCGTCGGGCGGCCATGCGTCCATCGGGGCGGGCAGCCACGGTCGCGTATCGGTTTCGCTCGCCATCGTCGTACCTCCTCTTTCCTCGACTATACCGCACGTAGCCGCGCCGCTGCCGGTAGGGTTATTCGGCGACGACGGCCTCGCGAATCTCGCGCTTGGCGCGCGCGCCTCTACCGTCGGGGTCGCGGGGCATGATGTGGCGCAGGGCGTCGGAGAGGGTGGCGGCGCCGACCAGTTCGCAGGGCGCCCCTTTGCGCAGGGCCTGTGCGGTCGAGGCGGGCACGATCACGCGGTTGAAGCCAAGCTTGGCCGCCTCGCCGATGCGCTCCCGCGCGCCGCTGACCGATCGCAACTCGCCCGCCAGGCCCACCTCGCCGAAGGCCGCCAGGTCGGACGGCATCGGCACGTCGGAGAAGGCCGAGACCGTGGAGAGGGCCACGGCGAGGTCGGCCGCCGGCTCGCCTATCTTGAGGCCACCCACTACGTTGCAATAGACGTCCTGGTTGCCCAGGGGCAGCCCCACGCGCTTCTGGAGCACGGCCAGCAAGAGGTAGAGGCGGTTGACGTCGAAGCCCGTGCTGGTGCGCCGCGGCATCGAAAACCCCGTCGCGCTGACCAGGGCCTGGATCTCCACCAGCAGCGGGCGCGTACCCTCGACCGTGACCGTCACCGTCGAGCCCGGCGCGGCCTCGCCGCGCTCCGCGAGGAACGCCGCCGAGGGGTTGGCGACCTCACGCAGCCCCTCCTCACCCATCTCGAAGACACCCACCTCGTTAGTGGAGCCGAAGCGGTTCTTGACCGAGCGCAGCAGGCGATAGGAGTGGAAGCGGTCACCTTCGAGATAGAGCACCGTGTCTACAATGTGCTCGAGCACGCGCGGCCCGGCGATGGTACCCTCCTTGGTGACGTGCCCCACGAGGAAGACCGGCACGTGCGTGCGCTTGGCCACGTGCATCAGCCGCGTGGCGCACTCGCGCACCTGGCTGACCGAGCCGGCGCCGGAGGAGAGGTCGTCGAGCTGCATCGTCTGGATCGAGTCGACCACGACCATCGCCGGCATAGTCTCCTCGATGGCGCTCATGATGACGGAGAGCTCGACCTCCGGCATCACCAGCAGGTTTGGTGGGATCGCCCCCAGGCGGTCGGCGCGCAGCTTGACCTGCTCGCTCGACTCCTCGCCGGTGACGTAAAGCACCTGGCGGTCCTGAGCCATAGCCATGCAGACCTGCGCCAGCAGTGTGCTCTTGCCGATGCCAGGGTCGCCGCCGAGCAGCACCAGCGAGCCGGGCACGAGCCCACCCCCGAGGACGCGATCGAACTCGGAGCCGCCCGTCGAGAGCCGTCCCCACGTCGCGGTGTCGACGCTGGCCAGCGACCGCGGCGCGGTGCGGCGCATGCTGAGGGCGGGCGGACCCGCCGGGGCCGCGACCGTCTCTACAACCTCGATCATCGAGTTCCAGGCGCCGCAGTTGGGACAGCGCCCGTAGCTCGTGGGGTACTGGCTCTCACACTGCTGGCAGACGAACTTGGAGCGTTTTTTGGGCATTTGTTTTATTCTCTAACATGAACGAAGGCTGGGCCGCCCGGCGGCCCAGCCTTCGTTCATGTTACTATTTAGTCCGCGTCGGCGGTAGCCAACTCGGCCTCAGCCTCGGCCTCACCCTCGGGACGCGGCCGCAGGTCGAGCACTAATTCGCCATCGGTGCGGTCCGCCACAACGGTGTCGCCGGGGTGGAAGCGACCAGTCAACAAGCCCTCGGCTAGGGGGTCCTCGACATGGTTCTGGATGGCGCGGCGCAGCGGGCGAGCGCCAAAGGCGGCGTCGTACCCCTTATCTACAAGGAAAGCCTTGCCGTCGTCGGTCGTCTCCAGCGTGATCTCCTGCTCCACGAGTTGATTCTGCACCCGCTTGAGCATCAGGTCGACGATCTGGCGGATCTGCTCCTCGCGCAACGAGTGGAACACGATGCGCGCGTCGATGCGGTTGAGGAACTCGGGCTTGAAGGCCTGCTTGAGCTCCCCGTCGATCTTGCGGATCATTTCCTCGTGCGCGCGCTCGTCGCGCCGGATCTTGTCCTCGTCCTTGATCTGCGTCTTGAACCCGAGCGCCGCCTCGCGGTTGAGCAACTGCGCGCCGATGTTCGAGGTCATGATGATGATCGTGTTGCGGAAGTCGACCGCGCGGCCCTTGGCGTCGGTCAGCTTGCCGTCCTCGAGGATCTGCAGCAGGATGTTGAAGACCTCCGGATGGGCCTTCTCGATCTCGTCGAGCAGGACGACCGAATAGGACTTGCGGCGCACGGCCTCGGTCAGCTGCCCGCCCTCCTCGTAGCCGATGTACCCGGGAGGCGCCCCGACGAGGCGGGCCACGGCGTGTCGTTCCATGAATTCCGACATGTCGATTTTGATCAAAGAGTCCTCGGAGCCGAACATAAACTCGGCGAGCGCCTTGGCCAACTCGGTCTTGCCCACGCCGGTGGGGCCGAGGAAGATGAACGAGCCGATGGGGCGCTTGGGGTCCTTGAGGCCAGTGCGCGAGCGGCGCACGGCCCGGGAGATGACCGAGATGGCCTCCTCCTGCCCGATCACGCGGTGGTGCAGCGAATCCTCCATCTGCAGCAGGCGCGCAGACTCCTCCTGGGCGATGCGCATCACCGGGATGCCGGTCCACATGGCCACGACCTCGGCGATGTCGTCCTCGCCGACCACGAGCTCGGCCGGCTGCTCGGCCACCTGGCCCTGGGACGCGGCGGTAGCCGACTCGAGGCTGGAGATTTTGTCGCGCAGCTTCTGCTCGCGGTCGCGCAACGCGGCAGCCTCCTCGTACTGCTGCGCGCCGATGGCGCGCTCCTTGTCGTCCTTAACCTTCTCGAGGTTCTGCATAGCCTCGCGTAGCGAGAACGGCTGGCCGGAACGCTGCAGGCGCACGCGGGAGGACGCCTCGTCCATCAGGTCGATAGCTTTGTCGGGCATGAAGCGATCGGCCACGTAGCGCTCGGCCATCTCGGCCGCCGCTTTGAGGGCCTCGTCGCTGATGCGCAGGCGATGGTGCTCCTCGTAGCGCGGGCGCAGCCCGTGGAGGATCTTGATCGTATCCTCGACGTTCGGCTCGGGCACGTTGACCGGCTGGAAGCGGCGCTCCAGGGCCGCGTCGCGCTCGATATACTTGCGGTACTCGTCCAGCGTGGTGGCGCCGATGCACTGGATCTCGCCGCGCGAGAGGGCCGGTTTGAGGATATTGGCCGCGTCGACCGCGCCCTCGGCCGCGCCGGCGCCGACGATAGTGTGTAGCTCATCGATGAACAGGATGCAGTCCTTCGCCGAGCGGATCTCCTCGATGATCTTCTTGAGCCGCTCCTCGAACTCGCCGCGGTACTTCGTGCCGGCCACGAGCGAGCCGATGTCGAGCGTGAGCAGGCGCTTGCCTATCAGGGTCTCCGGCACTTCGCCCGCGACGATGCGCTGGGCAAGGCCCTCGGCGATAGCTGTCTTGCCAACGCCGGGCTCACCGATGAGGGCGGGGTTGTTCTTCTGGCGGCGCGAGAGGATCTGGATCACGCGCTCGATCTCGGTCGCGCGGCCGATCACCGGGTCTTGCTGGCCCGCGCGCGCCTGCGCCGTCATGTCGAGACCGAGCTGGTCGATGGTCGGCGTCTTAGAACCGTGCTTCGCGTCGCCGTGCGAGGCACTACTCTGCGAGAGCACCTGAATCGTCTGCGTGCGCACCTTCTCCAGGTTGACGCCGAGGCTCTCCAGCACGCCGGCCGCGATGCCCTCGCCCTCGCGGACGAGGCCGAGCAGCAGGTGCTCGGTGCCAATGTAGTGGTGCCCGAGCCGGCGCGCCTCGTCGACGGCAAGCTCGATCACCTTCTTGGCGCGCGGTGTGAGGCCAATCTCGCCCACGATCATGCGGTCGCCGCGCCCGATGATGAACTCGACCGCGCTACGCACCCGGTTGAGCTCGACGCCGAGGTTGGCCAGCACCTTGGCCGCGACGCCCTCACCCTCGCGCACAAGGCCGAGTAGGAGGTGCTCGGTGCCGATGTAGTTGTGGTTGAAGCGCGTCGCCTCCTCCTGGGCCAGCGTCAGCACCTTGCGCGCCCGCTCCGTGAACTTGTCGAATCGGTCGTTGCTCATCTCTATCGCTCTTTCCTGATCCCCTGACTGCAACTCCGTTCAGCGCGGGTTGGTCGCTCTCCAAGTGGCTAGTGGTTAGATAAAAATTACTAATCGCTAAACACCGGTTATTCAGGTGAAGGATGCCGGGAGCGAAATATACATTCCGTTCCCTGCCCCTTTCTAGTCGCTCACGCTTTCCTGGACCCCGCTCTGTTCCCCCGCATCTGGGACATCGGTCTCCGGCTCGGCCGTCCCTTGCGCCAGTAGCGTTGCAGGCCCGGTCGATGTCGTAGGCTCGATCGATATGGTAGCTTGCGCATCCGCGCTGGCCACAGTCGCCCCCGCCCCGGACAACGGCGCGTCGTCCATCGCAGGCGCGCCGGTCGCGGCCGCCTCGGCCATGGCTTGGGGCGGCGCGCCGCCCAGCGCGATCTCAGGCGCCAGCGCTGGAGTCGTCGGCGCCTCGCGCCCCTCGGTGTTGTTATCGGCCGGCGCGGGCGCGGTAGCCTGCGGCATAGTTTCCACTGGGGACTGGGGCCGCGCGCGCGGCGCACGGCGCGGCTCCTCATCATCCATGTCGTCGTCGAACTCGGCCGGCACTTCGACCGGCCGCTCCGCCGCCTCGCCCTGCGCCTGGCGCAAGCTCAGGCCCAACCGCCGTCGCTGGCTGTTGATGGCGATGACGCGGAGCCCCACCTCTTGCCCCTCGTGGACGACATCCTGCGGCTTCTCTATGGGCCCCTCGGCCAGTTCGGAGAGGTGGATCAGCCCCTCGATACCATCGTCGATGCGCGCGAACGCGCCGAATTTGGCGAGTTTGGTGATCGTACCCTGTACGACGTCGCCGACCTTGTAGTGTTCCTCCACGAGAGTCCACGGGTCGGGTTGCGCTTTCTTGAGCGAGAGCGCGATCTTCTTGGTCTGAGGGTCGATGCTGAGCACATAAACCTTCACCTCATCGCCCACCTTGAGCATCTCGCTCGGGTGGCTGACGCGGCTGTATGAAATCTGCGAGATGTGCACGAGGCCATCGGCGCCGCCCAGGTCGACAAAGGCGCCGAACGCGGCCAGGCTGGTCACGCGGCCTGTGCGGATCTGGCCCGGCTCGAGTTCGTGCAGCAGAGCCTCTTTGCGCCCGGCGCGTTCCTCCTGCATGGCGAGGCGCTCGGAGAGGATGAGGCGGTTGCGCGCCCGGTTGAGTTCGATGATTTTGAGCTTGAGGACGCGGCCACGCATACCGGCCAGGCGCTCCGCGACCTGCGGCGAGTCGCCGCTGTCGGGACCCTTGGCGAGGCCACGCAGCTCGGAGATCTGCGAGATCGGCACGAAGCCGCGCACGCCGACCTCCACGATCAGGCCGCCCTTGTTGTAGTCGATCACGGCCGCCTCGATCACGCGGTCCTCGTTCATCCACTGCTCGGCGTCCCGCCACGACTGCTCCATGCGCGCGCGTTTGAGCGAGAGCGTGGCGTAACCCTCGGCGCTCTCCGGCTGCACGACGTAGACGAGGAGCTTCTGGCCGACGCTGAGCACCCCGATGTCCCCGGCCGATCCGAGCTCGCGGTTCGAGATCACGCCCTCGGACTTCTGGCCAATGTCCACGAGTATCTCGTCGGAGTCGACGCGGGCCACGATGCCCTCGACCACATCACCGCGCTGCAACTCGCGCAGCGCGTTGTTGGGGTTGTCAAGCAACGCGGCCATGGTCATATCGTCGTCGTCGTCCATGTCGTACATGTCGCCCGCGTTCCCATTGAGCGACACATTCCCGTTGTTCATCGCGGCGGGCGACGCGGCAACTGTGGGGGCCATGGGGGCTACGGGAGCCTCCGTCGCGATGTTCGCCGTCGTCACCTCTTGGGTGGCCTGGGGGCCAGCGGAAACCATGGCGTCTGCAGCCTCCACCGTCGCCCCTGGCGCCGCGGCGTCGGGCTGCGCCTGCTCGGGATCGGTGATGGCCGTTCCGAGGCCCTGGCTCCTGCTGTCGTCGTATTGCTGCACGCTTGCACTCCTGGTGTCGCCGCGTCACTGATCCGTCACGGCGACCGTTTTTTTGATAGAGGGGGTACGGATAAGTAGCCTAAGTCTACCACGTCCACGCGGAAAGGGCGCTGTTTCGCCGGTTTTTCGGCCGCCTTTGCGCGGTGTCGCCACGAGTGCTACTATTACCTCCGAGTACGGCGCATGCCGCCGCACGATCTACAGCGATGAGTGCTGCGTTTTGCAGTTCTTCCTTGCTCGGGTCCGCACGCGCCCCGGCACCCCTGGCGCGCGCGACTACGCCGCCATTGGGCGTCTAGGACCGGGGCAATCCCATAGGGAAGGAGGTGTATCCCTGTGCACGACTACGAAGTGACGTTCATCCTCAACCCCAACCTCGCCGATGAGGATGTGACGACGACGACCGATCGCGTCTCCACGCTCATCACCATGGCGGGCGGCGACGTGACCGAGATGCGGCCCTGGGGCGGTAAGCGCCGCCTGGCTTATCCGATCGAGCACCACCGCGACGGCTACTACGTAACAACCAAGTTCCGTACGTCGCCGAGCGCCGCCTACGGCCTTGATGGCCAGCTCAAGCTCAACGACAACATCATCCGCCACATGGTCTTCCGCATGGACGATCAGGGCTAAAACAGAGTCGAACAGGAACGACGAGGGAGGTCCCATGGCCGGTTCATATAACAGGATAACCATCATCGGCAACCTCGGTCGCGACCCTGAGATGCGCGCTATCCCGAGCGGCGAGATGGTCGCCGGTTTCACCGTGGCCACCACCGAGCGCAGCAAGAACGGGGACCAGACGACATGGTTCCGCGTCAGCGCGTTCGGCAAGCTCGCCGAAACGTGTAACCAATACCTGCGCAAAGGTAGCTACGTCTACATCGAGGGTCCGCTCACCCAGCGCGAGTACACCGACCGCGACGGCGCCACCCGCCAGAGCCTCGACGTGCGCGCCCGCGAGATGCGCATGCTCGACAAGCGCGGCGAGGGCGGTGGCGGTGACTTCGGCGGCGGCGGCGACTTTGGCGGATCAAGCCCCGCCCCGTCGAGCCGCACCTCGTCCCCATCCCCGTCCTCGTCAGGCTTCGACGAAGGCGGCAATATGGACGATATCCCATTCTAGTTACTAGTAATTAGTAGTTAGTAGCTAGCTCTGACGCTTTTCTAGCTACTAGCTACTCTTGGAGAACCTATGTCAGACACACCATCCGACGTCAACGACGAGAGCCAGAGCTACCGGGAGGCTGTCGGCCCCGAGCCGGCGGCGCGCCCGACCGCCGACATGGCGCAGGCGCCCGAAACAGTGACCGCGCAGAACGAGGGCGCGCCGCGCGAGATCGCGGAAACGATGGCCGCGCCCATCATGCGCGCTCCCGCGAGTTCGAACGTGGGCCAGCCCGCGCCCGGCCTCGGCGGCGGCTCTGCGCCGATCGGCTCGGCCTCGCCGAATCAGTACCGGGACCGCGACCGCGACCGGGGGCCGCGCACCGGCGGCTATCGCGGCCGCGACGGCGGCGGCGGGCGTGGCGAGCGCGGCGGCTTTGGTCGCCGCAAGGTCTGCGGCTTCTGCATGGACAACGTGCAATATATCGACTACAAGGACACGGCGCGCCTGCGCCGCTTCCTCTCCGAGCGCGGCAAGATTGAGCCGCGCCGCAAGACCGGGACCTGCGCCAAGCATCAGCGCTGGCTCGCCACCGCCCTCAAGCGGGCGCGCCAACTCGCGCTGCTCCCCTATACCGCCGATCACGTGCGCTTTTTAGGACGATGAGCAAGAACGCGACCGACCTCACCCCTCCGACCCCTCCGTCTGCCCGCGCGCGCGGCCTCAGCGACCCCCCGGTCGTCGCAGGCCGCCGCGCGATCCCGGCGCGGCGGCCCGCGACCAGCGTACGCCTCGCCCGCGAGGCCCAGCAGCAACGCCTGTGGTACTTCGGGCTCTTCGGCGTCATCGGCCTGAGCGTCCTGGCGTTGCTCGGCGGCGCCCTCTGGCAGTACGTCATCTATCCTGCCCAGCCGGTCGCCACCGTCAACAACCAGGCCATCCGCACCGATACCTTCAATCGCTACCAGAAGTTCCAGCAGGCGCTGCTGAACAACCAGAGCAACCAGTTGTTGCAGGAGCAGGCGCAGCTCCAGGCTAACACCAAGAACGCGGCGGCCAACACGCAGATTCTGCAGCAGTTGCAGCAGCAGCAACAGACCGTGTCGGGTAACCTGCAAAACGTCCCGGCCTACACGCTCTCGCAGATGGAGCAGGCGCTGGAGTTGCAGCAGGCCGCTGGTAAGACCGGAACGCAGGCGACACCAGCGCAGCTCGACGCGCAGATGACCACTCTGAAGAAGCAAGCAGGCTACAACAGCCTCATCAGCAGCACCGGTGTCCAGGACGCCGACGTGCGCACCTACTTCGCCACGCCCGCGGTCGTGCAGCAGAACGTGACCAAGCACTACCAGGGCACGGTCCCCGCGACACAGCCGCAGGCCAAGGCGCGCCACATCCTGGTGGCCGCCAAGGACAAGGCGCTGGCGGACAACCTGGCGACGGCGATCAAGTCCAACAACGGCGCGACATTCGGCGCGCTGGCTCAGAGGTATTCCATCGACAACGGCGGCGTGGCCCCAACGCCTCCGACGACTACGAAGGGGCAGACGGCGCAGCAGAAGCAGCAAGCGTTGACGCAGTACAAGCAGCAGTTGGCGCAGTATAAGCAAGGGCAGAAGCAGACCAGCGCTTTCAACGGCGGCTGGCTGCGCGATCCGTCGCAGCCGTTCGTGGCCAACCAGCCGTCCTGGCTCACGTCGCAGACGCAGTTCGTGCCCGAGGTGCTCAACGCGATCCTCGCTATGAAGCCGAACGAGGTGCGCGTGGTCAAGAGCCAGTACGGCTACCACATGATCCAGGTGACCGCGCGCGGCGCGCACACGCTCAGCAAGACGGAGCGCAACACCCTGCTGCAACAGAACGGGCAGAAGGGTTATCAGACGTGGTTCCAGACCGCGACCGATCCGGCCAAGAACAAGATCAGCCCGTCCAACCCCTACGCCCAGTTCCCGGCCGCCACACCTGCGGGGCAATAACCCCGTGAAGCTGTAGCTGTGACCGGGCATAATAAGATCCGGCTGGCCCTCGTCTTCGGGGGCCAGTCGGCTGAGCACGAGGTCTCGCTCTCCTCGGCGCGCTCGGTCATGGCGGCCGTCGACCCCGCGCGCTACGAGGTGCTGCCTATCGGCATCTCGCGCGGCGGCGAGTGGCTCGTCGGCGCGCCCGCCGTCGCGTTGCTCTCGCCCGTTTCGGGCGACGCTATGGACGTCGGTGAGGCGACGACGACAGCGACGACGACAGCGACGACGGCGCTGGCGGCGCACGGCCACGACGTGGCCGGCATCGCGCGCGCCCTTTCCCCGCTCGGGGCGCGCGGGGTCGGCGGCGCCGGCGCGGAGCGCCCCATCGACGTGGTCTTTCCCCTCTTGCACGGCCCGCGCGGCGAGGACGGCACGGCGCAGGGCCTCTTCGAGTTGGCCGGTGTGCCCTACGTGGGTGCGGGCGTCGCCGCCTCGGCCGTCGGCATGGACAAGATCCTGATGAAGAACCTCTTCATGCAGGCGGGCCTGCCCGTCGCGCCGTTCATGGCGCTGACGCGCGCCGAGTGGCGGCGCGACGCGGCGGCGGTCGCCGCGCGCGTGGCGGGGACGGTTGGCTACCCGCTCTTCGTCAAGCCGGCCAACATGGGCTCGTCCATCGGCATCAGCCGCGTCGCCGACCCCGACGGCCTCTCCCGCGCCCTGGAGGCGGCGGCCCGCTACGACCGCCGGCTGCTGGCCGAGCGCGGCGTGCGCGACCCGCGCGAGCTCGAGTGCGGCGTGCTGGGCAACGACGAGCCCGCGGTCTCCGTCGTCGGCGAGATCGGCGTGCGCGACGCGGCCTTCTACGACTACGACGCCAAGTACCAGCCCGGCGCGAGTGACCTGATCATACCCGCCGATCTACCCGCGGAACTGGCAGCGCGCATCCAGGACGCCGCGCGGCGCGCTTTCCTGGCGGTCGACGGCGCGGGCATGGCGCGCGTCGACTTCCTGCTCGGCGCGGACGGCGATCTCTACGTCAGCGAGATCAACACCATCCCCGGCTTCACCCCCACCAGCATGTTCCCGCTGCTGTGGGGCGCGAGCGGCTTACCATACCCCGACCTCATCGACCGCCTCGTCGCGCTTGCCCTCGAGCGCCACACGAATTAGCCGCGCATACGCGCGATCGACAACGCGGCCAGACGCGCCTGACTGGCGACCGATGGCCGATGGCCTGAAAGGGTACCAATGGACCAACAACGCGGCCGCTACCTGAGCGCGGCGCCCCTGGTGACGCTCTCCGCCCCCGGCCAGCGCGCCGATGTCCAGGTGATCGGGGCGCCCTTCGACGGCACGTCCACCTACCGCACGGGGTCGCGCTCCGGCCCCGACGCCGTCCGCGCTGCCTTCTGGAACATCGAGGTGTACTCGCGGCCCCTCGACCTGGACCTCGAGGAACTCTCCCTCGAAGATCTCGGGAACGTGCGCCACACGGCCAGGGTCGAGGAGATGGTCGCCATGACCGAGGCCACCGTGCGCGAGAGCGTCGCGGCGGGCTACGTTCCGGCCGTGCTCGGCGGCGAGCACTCCATCACCTACGGCGCGTTCAGCGCCATGCCCGACGACACAGCCCTGCTCGTCTTCGACGCGCACCTGGACCTGCGCGACGAGTACGACGACCTCAGGATCATGCACGCGACCTACCTGCGCCGTCTCATAGAGCGGCGGCCGGGCCTGCGCGTCGCGCACATCGGCGCGCGCGCGGCGACCAAGGACGAGTGGCGCTTCGCCGCCGAGGCCGGCGTGACCATCATCACCGCCGATCAGGTCCACGCCGCCGGTGAAGAGGGCGCGGCGCGGCAGCTGGAGGTCGCGCTGGAGGGCGTCGCAAGCGTCTATGTCTCGATCGACCTGGACGGGCTCGACCCCGCCTACGCGCCCGGCGTTTCCAACCCCGAGGCGGGCGGAATCTCTTCGCGGCAGCTGCTGCGCTATCTGTACGCGCTGTGCGACACCCCGATCCGGGGTTTCGATATAGTGGAGCTCTGTCCGCAGTACGACCCGAGCGGCATCACCGCCGTCGTCGCCGCCAAGTTCCTGGCCGAGCTGTGCGGCCTGGCGCATCTGCAGCGCCGCTAGCGTGACCTTACCTTTAGCTGCCATGGTCCTTTAGGGCCAGGCATCGTAAACTGCTATTGTCACATGTAACAAGCTTGGCGTCGCAACAGGGATTAGGGATAAGGTTTGATGCAGAGAGAAGACTATCTGTCCAGGAAGATGCGGACGATCGAGGTGCGCAAGCGTAGCGTCAGCGAGTTGCTGGAGGCCATGAGCGCGACCGGTTTCCAGGGCAAGCAGCTGGCCAACGCCTACAAGGTGCTGCGCGCCATGATCGAGGAGAAGGACAACACGATCTTTCTGGGCCTGGCCGGCTCGATGAGCACGACCGGGCAGTGGCGGATCGTGAAGTGGCTGGTCGAGAACCGCTACGTCGACGTGCTCGTGTCGACGGGGGCCAACGTGTCGGAGGACCTGCTGGAGGGCCTTGGCTTCTCCTACTACCAGGGCAGCCACGTCGCCGACGACGAGGAGTTGCTGGAGCACCAGATCGACCGCTACTACGACGTGTATGCGGACGAGTTGGAGTATCGCCAGCTGGAAGGCTTCATCGGCGAATTCATGGAGGGGCTCGACCGCTCGCACCCCTACTCGTCGGCCGAATTCCTGCACCTGTTCGGCAAGTACCAGCACGAGCGCGGCATCGACAGCATCGTGGCGGCGGCCTACCGCGCCGGGGTCCCCATCTACTCGCCCGCGCTGGCCGACAGCGGCTACGGCGTCGCCGCCGCGCAACTCTACAAGGACAAGGGCATCCGCGTCACGCTCGACCAGTTCGCTGATCTCGTGCAGCTCGGCGAGATAGGCGACCGCTCGGAGCACACCTCGGTCGTCTACGTCGGCGGTGGCGTGCCCAAGGACACCATCCAGCTCGTCAGCGTGATCGTGGATCTCAACCGCGGCGGCGAGCAGGTGTTCCCGCACAAGTACGCTGTGCAGATCACGACCGACTCGCCGCAGTGGGGCGGCCTCTCGGGCTGCACCTTCGAGGAGGCGGTCAGCTGGGGCAAGATCGACAGCAGCCAGGAGACGCGCGCCGTCTGCTACTGCGACGCCACGATCGCCCTGCCGATCCTCTCCCACGCCCTGGTCGAGACGCTCGACGGTCCCCGCGCCGGCGCTGACCTCGACTGGGTCTTCGACGCCGTACGAAATCAGGCGCAAGAACCGGCGCAGGAGCCGCGGGTCCTGCAGGGCGCGACCTCCTAACCCAGTCTATCCCGGCGGACGCCGTGGGTCGGACTCACGGACTCACGGACTCACGGACTCACGGACTCACGGCAGTCTCCATCACGAACGCGGCGCTCCCCCGCCCCTACAGCCTTACAAGGGTAGGTTTGTTGTGGAGAGGGGTGAGCAGCGCAACTGCTCACCCCTCTACACGAGAGGTATTATAGAGGCGCGGAGGGCCAAGCCCTCCGCGCCTCCCTCTCTCGCAAAAACCTACCCTAGATAAAGGCCCCCACCGCCCCTATAGGCGTGCTCGCACGCGCCATGTCGGGGGGCCACGTCCGCCCGTCCCTACGCCTCGTCGTTGGCGGGGGGCTGGGGAGGCATCTCCCGGGGTTCCCCCGGAGGCGCGCCCCACCGTCGGACCCGCGGCCAGAGTCCGGGGGATAGTCAGCCATGGGCGAGAGGGAGCGAGAGGGGCGTCGGCGACTTTTCACGAGCCCTGGAGCCTCCGATGCCCCGCAAGCGGTATACCGGGTGGTGCAGTACCATGCAGGATGAGAACGTTGGCCCGGCAAGGGCCGACTGTTAATGGGCGTAGCGCATGTATGGCGCTACGCCCCTACAAAGTTGGACGTATGGCGATATACCCCTACAAGGAGGCGCCGGTGGCGAGCGCGACGCGGGAGTTTCTGGCGGCGGTACGTAGCGGTGAGATCGGCGCGGGCGTGTGGGGCTGTGGCCATATCGGGGCCAGCGCCCTCTTTCACCTCGCCGTGGCGGGGGTGCGCTGCGCCGGGTACGACCTCTCGGAGGCGCGCGTGCGTGACATCGAGGCCGGGCGTTTCCTGGCCACCGCCGTGACGCACCCGGCCCCCCGCGCGGCGACCCCCGACACGGCGACCGCCCCCCTGCGCATCCGCGCCTCGACCGACTGGCGCGACATGGTCGACCAAAACATCGGCCTGCACCTCGTTTGCGTGCCGACCGACCACGGGCGCGACCCGTCGTCGACGGCGCTGGAGAACGTGCTGCCGCGTATCTGCGAGGTTATCCGCGAGAGCGGACCGGGTCGCTGGCCGCGCCTGATCATTATCGAGAGCACTATCGTGCCTTCCTGGCTCGACGACATCGTGCTGCCCACCATCGCCGCCTGCGGGCTCGAGCTCGGGCGCGACGTCTACGTCGGGGCCGCGCCGCGCCGCGACTGGTTCTCGGGCGAGGAGCACACCCTGCGCACGCTCCCGCGCGTGGTCGGCGGGACCGCGCCGGAGGCGACCGAGTTGATGGCCGCGTTCTATTCGCTGATCTGCCAGACGATCAAGCCGGCCAAGGACGCCCACCACGCCGCGCTGACCAAAGTGGTCGAGAACGCGCTGCGCTACCACGGCATCTCGTTCGCCAATGCCCTGGCCGTGGGCCTGCCGCGCTACGACACCGCGCACGTGCTCGCGCTGGCCTCCTCGAAGTGGAACATCCCCTACTACCATCCCTCGCTCGGCATCGGCGGCCACTGCATCCCGCTGGCCCCGCAGTACCTCGTGGCCGAGGCGGGCGTGGGTAACATGGGGCTGATCGAGCAGACGGTCGAGTTCAATGCCGGCTATTTCGAGCGCCTCTATACCACGTCGCTGGCGCGACTGCTGGAGGGGCGCCGGCGCATCGCCGTGCTCGGCTTGGCCTACACGCCCGACGCGCGCATGGAGAAGCTCTCGCCCGCCTTTAGCGTGCTGCGCACACTGGGCCACGAGGGGCGCGCGGTGCGCCTGCACGACCCCTACTACACGCCCGAGGAGATCCGCGACCTGGCCGGGGTCGAAACGCTCGCTTTCCCCGAGGACCTCGCGGACTACGACGGCGTCGTGCTCGTGACGGCTCACACGCCCTATCTGCACGAGGAGATCGAGCGCCACGTGGCGCCGGACGCCGTGATCGTCGACAACTTCGGCGCTTGGCGCGACCGTCGCTTCCCGGCCGGCGTGACCTACCACGAGGTCGGCGCGGGTTGATAAGCCGTTGGCCGTCAGCCCTTGACTATGGGCCTCTCGTCGGTCGTGCGCCGGGTCACGCCGGCCCCAACGGGCTGGGCGAGGGGCTCATAGGGCTTGTCGTCGCGTTTGCCCTGTGTGTGCTGTTGGAGCCGCTCGGCATCCGCCTGGCGCGCCGGCTCGGTGTGATCGACCGGCCAGTGGGCGACAAGATCCACAAGCGGCCAACCCCCTTGATGGGCGGTGTCGCCATCGCCGTGGCCTTCCTCGTCACGGCGGGCGTCTGGCACGTCTGGAAGGACCTCCACGCCTCGAAGGGGACTCCGCCCAATACGGCGCTGACCGGGTTGCTCGCTGGCTGTGGATTGGCCGCGGCGCTCGGCATCTGGGACGAACTGCGCACGCTGCCCCCGCGCGCGCACTTCCTCGGCCAGGTCGGCGTCGTGCTGCTGACTCTCGGCATGAACTTCCCGATCATCAGCACGATCAGCAACCCGTTGCAGAAGATCACCGTGCAGGGCACGACCAATCAGCCTGTGCTGCCGATCATCGGCGTGCTGTTCACGGTCTTCTGGATCGTCGGTATGATGAACACCGTCAACTTTCTCGACGGGCTCGATGGTTTGGCAGGCGGCGTGACCGTTATCGCCGCCTTCTTCCTCGGCATGTGGGAGGTTGTCGTCGCGGGCACGCGCTATGCGCCGTCGCACCAGGACCAGAACGTGATCCTGCCCCTGATGCTGTGCGGGGCCATCCTGGGCTTCCTCGTCTACAACTGGGCGCCGGCGCGCGTCTTCATGGGCGATTCGGGGGCTATGTTCATCGGCTTCACGCTCGGCGCGCTCTCTCTTTTCGGCACCGCCCCGCGCATCGGCACGGCCCTACTGATCCTGATCGTGCCCATCGTTGACGTAGCGTGGGCCATCGTGCGCCGCCTGATAGGCCGGCGTTCTTTCGCCAGTGGCGACAAGCACCACATCTACCACCGCCTGCTCGAGCTCGGCCTCTCGCGCCGCGCCGTCGTGCTGCTGTTCTACGGCCTGTGCCTGTTGCTAGGGCTGATCGACCTGCAACTCTACAGGGGCGCCAAGCTGATCGCTTTCGCGGTCGTGGCGGTCCTTGCGGCCGCCGGCGCCGTGGCCCTCGAAGTCCGCGGCCGGCGCCTGGCCGCGCACGCCGCGGCGCCGGCCGGCACGTATGGGGCGCCGGGCGCCGAATGATAGACGCGTCGACTGAGAACGCCGAGTTTTTGTGAGCCGTACGTTGGTTGATACATTATTGATACATTACGTTGGCATCACCTGTCCGCGCGCGACCAAAACTTGATACCATAGGTTGCGGGCCGCCGCATCGTGGGGGGGACAGGGCTGCTATCTCCGCGCGATCGCGACATAGCGACATAAATATAAGGGAAGGGAGGCTGTTGCAGCGGCCGCATCCGCACCAGGACGCCACGTTTTTGTACCACGACTATATGCCTTAGGAGATGTCATGCTCAAGCGTAAGTTGGTGTTTTTCGCGTTGATAGCACTCGTTCTTACCGGTTTCCCGACCAACATCCTGGCTGCGGGGCTGCGCGGCGGCGATGCCGGCGATGCCGACCCCGTGCTCTTGGCCCCCGCCTCGGCCGATGTCTACGCCGAGCTGGACCGCGCCGGGACCCTGGGCGACAATTTCGCCGCGCTCGTGCGGACCTACCAGGCGCATCCGGGCACGGCCGCCGCGCTGAACCGGCTCGAGGCCTCCATCGGGCCGGACGCGTTGCGCCAGTTCAACACGCTACTACAGGCCGCCCCCGCCCGCGTCGCCGTCTTCGCCACGATCCCGACCAACCCCTCGGCGCAGCCCTTGGCCGCCGTCATCGCGCAGCTGAAGCCCGCCAGCGTCATGAACGGTGGGAACCCTCTCTCGGGCCTGGCCACCTTCTCGCCCTCCACGTCGTACCGCGGGACGGCGATCTATCGCGTCACCTTCACCGGCGGCCTCGGCAGTGGGTACGGCGCGGTCGTGTCGGGCGACGGCGTGGTCGCCGCCGACGTGGCGAGCGTGAAGAGCGTGATCGACGCCGCCTCTTTCCATAGCCCGTCGCTGTTCACGGACGCGGACTTTAGCAAGGCCGCGGCGCAGATCGGGGGCACGAACACGCACACCCTCACGTTCTACGTGAGCCGTAACCTCCTCGTGCGCTCCGTACAGGCGTCCGGTTCCCAGGGTGGCGCGACCGGTATCGCCGGGCAGACGGCGGCGACCCTCTCTGCCCTCCGCGCCTACGCGGTCGGCATCACCGCCCTGCCGAACGGCATCTCGACCATCACGTCGGCGTCCCCCCGTACCGGCATGCTCTCCCTGACGCCCAACAACGGCGTGGGCGTGGTGGGCAACAACGCCATCAGCTACGTCTCGGTGGCGAACGTTGCGCAGCTGCTGCGTTCGGCGGGCTTGCTCACCAACAGCACCCTGGCTCAGGCGCGGGCGCAGACCGGCATCGACATCGCGCGCGATGTGCTGCCCTTGGTCAGCCGCGAGGTCGTGGTGGATATCAACGACGAAACGAGCCCCCTGATCTCGACCGTCGTCGCGGCGGGGGTCGCGGGCAACAGCAGTTCGCTCGGCTCGGTCCCGCAGCTGCCGGGCTCGCTCGAGCTGGCGACCGAAGTGTCCGACCAGGCCTCGGCGCAGGCGTCGGTGAACAACATCCTCACATCGCTCACGCGCGCGGCAGGCGGCTCGTCGAGCGCGCCGCTCCTGACCAAGGCGACCCTGCCCGACGGCAGCGACGGCTACGTCGTGGCGGCGCTTCCCTCGATCGGCTACACTTTCCGCAAGGTCGGTGGCCACACGTTCCTCGTCATCTCCAGCGACCTGCCGGACGATGTGCGCGCGGCGTCCGCGCCGCTCTCGGTCGATGCCGACTACCGGACGGCGCTGGCCAACGCCGGCGGCGCCGCCTCCGCCGCATCGGTGAGCTACACCAACGTGTCGCGCCTGCTCGCGCTCGTCGACAAGGTGCTCGCCTACGCGCAGAGCCGGAAGGCGGTGAGCGCGTCGGACCTCGCGACCTATCGGCAAGACGCCGAGCCGCTGATCGCGCCGTTCCGCAACGTCGCCGCCGTCACGCGGGTCCTTCCCTCGGGGGACACGCAGATGCAGTCGTTCGTCACGGTCCGCTAGCGGGAACCGGCGCCGTCGCACCGGCGTGACAACCAGCGGGGCCAGGCCCTGGAAGATCCTCTATAGTCTTTCAGGACCTGGCCTTTACTCTCACGATCGAGGAAATCGCTATGTTTCCACTATCCATGCCATCCATGCGCCGCCCGCCGCGAGCGGTCGCCGGTCTCGCCCTGTGCGTTGCCCTATCGTTGCTTGGCGCTGCAGGGAAGCCGTCGCGGCCCGCGGGACTTGGTGGGACCGGTGTCGCGAACGGGACGGATGGCCTGACCGTCGCCGCGTTCGCGGCCGCGGCGCGATCGCTCGCCCCCGGCGGCGTGCGCCTAACCGGCCTGACCGTGTCCAGGGCGCCCGACGGGTCGCTCTCGGCGACCGGGACGCTCGATGGGGCCGCGTTTCTGCTACGTTTCCCGGCCGCGTGGGACCACGAGCTCGTCCTGTTCGCCCAGGGCTACGTGACACCCGGCGCGCCAGGTGGCCTCGACCTACCGCGGCCGGACGAGGCGACGGGCGCGGTCCTCGCCGCGGCCTTCGCCCAGCGCCTCGCCTACGGCTACTCCGCGTACAGCAAGGTTGGCTACGCCGTGCGGGCGGGGATGGAAGACACCGAGTTGCTGCGGCGGCTGGTCGGCGGCGTCGCCCGCCTGTCGCGCACCTATCTCCTCGGCAAGTCGATGGGCGGCGACATCGCGATCGGGCTGGTCGAAACACACCCTCGCGCGTACGCGGGCCTGTTGTCCTACTGCGGCGTCGTGGCGGGCTGGTACGAGGAGTTGCGTTACCTCACCGATTTCCGCGTCATCTACGACTACTACACGCGGTTCCTCGGCGCGCCCGTCGCCCTCCCCGGCGCCGGCCATGCCGCGCTCCCCGATCCGGCCCTAAGCGCGAACACGGTGGTCGGCGCGGTCGGCGCGCTGTTCGCGGGGGCGCCGTCCCGGCCCGCCTATGCCCGCGCCGTGGCCGGCATCGCGCGCGTCAGCGGCGCCAACCCCGACGCGATCTCCTACATCACCGCGCTGCTGGGGGACGCCTACGGCCTCGCCGACTACCAGAAGACGGCGGGGGGCAACGGATACGGCAATGTCGGCAAGGTCTACAGGGGCTCGATGAACGACAAGGCCCTCAACGCGGGCGTCGAGCGGATCGCGCCCGCGCCCGCGGCCGTCGCCTACGTCAAGGCCAACTACACGCCGACCGGCCGCTTTGGCGCCCGGGTGCTCTCGATCCACAACACTATCGACCCGCTTGTCCCCTACGGGCAAGAATCCCTGTTCCGGGCGCGCGTGGCGGCGCGGGGCAACGAGGCCAACCTCGTACAGCAGGTCGTCGCCCCCAAACCGGCCAGCGCTCTCTTCGGCGGCCCGGCGCACTGCTACTTCAGCCCGGCCCAACTCACCCACGCGTGGGATGAACTGCGCGGGTGGACGCTGCGAGGCGCGCGTCCGGCCGACGGCGCCGATATCACACAAAGCCAGGGCTCGTGAAAAGTTGCCCTCTCGCCCCCTCCCGCCCCCTTCTCGTCCCCTCCGCCCACGGCTGACTAGTCCCCCGGACCCTGGCCGCGGGTGCGAGGGCCTAGCGCGCCTCCGGGGAAACCCGGGGAGAGGGCTTCCCCCCAGACCCCCGCCAACCACGCAACCACACAACCACACGGTGGACTTGCCAAATAGCGCCGAATGCGGCACAATACGCCTGTGCCCGTGAGCGCGCCGTTTGATCGGGACCGCCAGGGCGAGCTTGGGGCTGTAGCTCAGTTGGGAGAGCGCTTGAATCGCACTCAAGAGGTCAGGGGTTCGACTCCCCTCAGCTCCACTTACTAAACGTCACAAGGAGAGGGCTTGCCCTCTCCTTCGTTGTTCTTAAGAGAGAGTTGTGCACGTAGACTCTGACCGCTGTTTTCACCATCTCACGTAAATCTCACAAATCGTCCTCTTCGACACCGACGGCGCTGGCCCTCCTGCCGCAGGACGTCGATCTCGACGCGGTGGCGTTCGACGCACTGCTGGCGGAGCGTGCGCCGCGCCTGGGGCCGCCGCAACATCAGTCACACATGCCCTGTATCCCTGTACCATCTCTCTCTTTCGTAAATGGCCGGTCGGATGGGGTACCCTGTTAGAGGGAGAACTATGATGCCGAAAAAGCCGCTGGGAAGCGCGACTACCGTCCGCGGCGCCGACGCCCCACGACGCGTATTGAGTGGGCAGCCGGAGGGGGTAGGGCGCGGCGTCGCCTCTGAGCGGACGGCGCGAGCGGCCGGCACCCGTCGTTGGCCGCTATGAGCGAGTGGCTTCGCCGTTTGTTGAATCTGCCCCCCCGCTTCGTCCGCCCGACGGGCAACTCCCGCGAGGCGGATTGGATGGCCCGCTCCGCGGTCCCCACGGAGGCGGACGAGGCGGCGCGACTGCGTGACGAGGAGGTCTTGCCCTTACCTCCTACGGCGGGGGGCGCGCCGGCTGCCCTACCGGGCGCCAGCCTCACAGCTGCTCATGCCGCGGAAGGTCGCGGCACGCCTTCCCCGCGTGAAACGCATACGCCTTGACGAGGCGGCGCTCGCGGGATGCGTGTCGCGCCGCCGTCTCCACGGCCCTGTTCGCGCGATCATGCCGCGGGTGAGCGATCATGCCGCCTGCTACCGCATCCACACGTAGAGAAGGAGGAGGAAAGATACTATGACCACGACATCCACACCTATGACGACCGCCGCCCCGCGCGGAGCCGAGCGCGGCGCAGTGCGGCGGATACCTGTAAAGGTAGCGCCCAAAGCGATGCGCACGCCGATGGTCGGCAAGAGGGATCGGGCGCACATGCGGGCCGAACTCGTCGAGCGCATCGACCGCGCCGACATTCAGGACATCCCCATGGAGCGCCTGCACACGTGGTGCGAGGACGCGGCGCGCGCCGTCGCCGTCGCGCACCCTCACCACAGCGCGAAGACGAAACCGGCCGCGCTGGCGGGAAATCGGCGCGCGCAGGAGCGCCGGATGGCCTGGCTGCGCGACTCGACGGCTACCCGCGTGGAGCAACTCTACCGCGAACGGGAGCGTGTGGCCGCGACAACAGGGCAGGGGCGAACGCCGCTCCGCCACGGAGCGGCGCGGCTGTACGACCGCGCTACGCTGCGCGCGATTGTGGCCGGGGAGATCTAGCGCGGAGCGACACCCGGGAGGCAATCCCCACTCCCGCGTGCGCGTATTGAGCCTGCGACGAGTCGCGGCGCCTGAGGTCAGGTGTGCGCCCAGTCGACCTCGAACGTGCCCTCCAGCGTCCGTATGGCGTCGCTGTCGGCCAGGATGACGCCCAGTTCGCGGTTCTGGTCGAGCGAGGCCGCGGAGAGGTTCTGCGAGCCGACGAACGCACGCCGGCCGTCGACGACGATAGCCTTGGCGTGGATGTAGAGGTACGAGCGCGGCAGCCGGCGGACGCGCCCGCCCGCGAGGGTGACGGCGCGCACGCCGGCCGCGTCGTAGTCGGGGGTGCCCGGCGCGGGCGCGGGCAGGGTGACGCGCACACGCACCCCACGGCGCGCCGCCCGCGCCAGCTCGCGCTCCATCCCGGCGTCCTGCAGCTCTTCCCCATAGACGTCGATCGCGCGCCGCGCCGAGCGGATCAGCGCCCCCAGCAGGGCGCGCGCGTCGGAGGGGCTGAGCGGCAGGTCGCCGTCGAGCGACGCGCGCGGGGCATAGGGTCGCCCCCGCCAGTCGGCCAGGAAGACGTCGCGCACCGTGGCGACGTCGCGGGGGGCACGGTCGACCACGTCGAACTCGCGGTTGGCCGTGAAGGCCGCGTGGGTGAAATTCGTGGTCATGATGTAGGCCGTCGCGCCGTCGATCAGCATGCCCTTTTCATGTGTCAGCCGGAAGCGCGGGCCGGACCAATGCACGGGGATGTCGGCGGCCATCAGGTTGTCGTAGGCAGGCTGGTTGGGGTTGTCCGTCGCGCCATAGGGGTGGGGCTCTAGGATCACACGCACGTCGACGCCGCTGGCGTGGGCGTACTCGAGCTCGTGGACGACTGTGTGGTTGGTCAGCATGTACATCGTCAGCCACACCGACCGGTCGGCCGCGCGGATGGCGCGCGTGAGGGCGCGCGACCCGTCGTCCGGCTCCACCAGCAGGTCGACAGCGCGCGCGCCCGCGCCCAGACGTATCGTGGGCGCGCCCGCCGCGCCCGTCGCGCCCGCCTGTACGACGGCAGCCGGGGCGACGGGCGCGCCACACCCGTCCAATAGGACGGCAAGTGGCGCCAGGCATAGCAATATGACTGCGCGCGGCAGGCGCGGCAGGTAAGGCGGATGTCGCATGCGCCGATTGTAGCACAGGTCCGCCCGGCCATGCGGCCACATGGCGAGTCGTGCTAGAATGGCGCTATGATGGACGGATTGCTAACTCGACTAACTCGACTGCTCATCCATCCTTTCGGGCGACAGCGCCACCACAGGAACGAAGGACGATACGATGGTCACGCGCACGACACCGGAGATCGATTGGTCCACCTTCCCCGACAGCGACGGTGAGCCGATGGCCGAGACATCCGCCAACGCCATCCAGATGGTCGACCTGCAGTGGATGCTGCAGACTCTGTTCGATCTGCAAGGACGCCTGGGGACGACGACCGTGGGCGGCAACCAGTTCGTCTACTACAACAGGTACAACGGACGCGACAACATCTCACCCGACGTCTACGTTATCTTCGATCGGACGCCCCCCGCGCCGCCTAGCTGGAAGACGTGGGTACAGGGCAAGTTCCCCGACATCGTGTTCGAGATCACCTCGTCGAGCACGCGCGCGCAAGACCTGAGCGAGGCCCCGCGCGGGAAGCGCACCCTTTATGCGGAGCTGGGCGCCAAAGAGTACTACATCTACGACCCGCAACAGGAAACAGAGCCGCCATTCCTGGGGTTCGAGTCGCGCGGGGGGCGCATGGAACCGTTGCCGGCCTTGTCGAGCGGAGGCGTCATGAACCCGTCGCTCGGGGCGGAGTTGCGGCCGGTCGCCATGGGCCAGACCGAGTGGCGCCCCGCCGGTACGTGGCTGCGGGTCATCGACCCGCGCACGAACAAACCCATCGCGCTGACCGATGAGCTATATCGCGACTTCGCGGTTGAGCACAACGCGCGGGTCGAGGCTGAGGAGCGCGCGGCTCCACAATTTAAGGCGCGCCCAGGGTGGTATCGAGCGAGGCCGAGAATAGCGCCGATAGCTTAAAATAAGGGTATGAGCACCCCTGTCCGCCGCCAGTACCTGCAGTTGAAAGCGCAGTTTCCCAACGCCATCCTGTTCTTCCGCCTCGGCGATTTCTACGAGATGTTCGACGAGGACGCCAAGGTCGGCGCGCGCGAGCTCGAGGTCCACTTGACCTCGCGTGAGTTCGCCAAGGGCGAGCGCTCCCCTATGTGCGGTGTGCCGTTCCACGCCGCCGAGGGCCACATCGCGCGCCTCGTTTCGCGCGGCTACAAGGTGGCCATCGCCGAGCAGCTCGGCGACCCGCGCGCCGCCAAGGGGCTGGTCGAGCGCGAGGTCGTGCGCGTGGTCACGCCGGGGACGGCCGTGGAGGGCGGCCTGCTCGACCCCAAGCGCAACCGCTACCTCGCCGCCGTGCTCGTCAAAGGCGACGCCGCCGGGGTCGCCTACGCCGACGTCACCACCGGCGAGATCGGCGCGGTCGCGCTGCACGGCAAGCCTGTAACGGCCCTCGTCGAGCGGGAACTGGCTCGCGTCGCCCCCACCGAGGTCCTGTGGCCCTCCACCGACCTCGAGCGCGAGCGCGACGGAGGCGGCGACGGGAGTGGTGACGACGGGAGGGGGGGGGCGACGCCGGTCGCGCCGGTGATGGCGCGGGGGGCCTTCGTGACGCCTTTCGAGCCACGCTACTTCTCTTATCAGGTGGCCGCGCGCCTGATCACGGAGCACTACGACTTGCGCTCGCTCGAGGGGCAGCCCTACGCGCGCCTGCCCCTCGCCGTCGGCGCGGCCGGCGCGCTGTTGGCCTACCTCGAGCAGACGCAGCGCGACCTGCTGCCGCAGCTGCGCCCCATCGCCGTGCACATGCCCGAGGACCACATGGTGCTCGACGGCCCCACGCGCCGCAACCTGGAGATCGACCACACTATGCGCGGCGGCGCCGTGGAGGGCTCGCTGCTGTGGGTGCTCGACCGCACCAAGACGGCCATGGGCGCGCGCCTCTTGCGCCGCTGGCTCACCAGTCCCCTCCTGGGTTTGGCCCCCCTGCGCGCGCGCCAGGACGCCGTGGCCGCGCTCGTCGACGACGCGGCGCTGCGCCTCAAGCTCGCCAGCGCCCTCGGCGGCATCCCCGACCTGGAGCGCCTCACCGGCAAGGTGCTGCAGAGCACGGCCACCCCGCGCGACCTCGTTTCCATGCGCGGCGCGCTCGAGCGCGCCGCGGCGCTCAGGGACGTGCTGGACGCGCCCGCCGCGCCCGCCGCGCCCGCCGCGC